>JAEEGL015819925.1_pt1 | contig 15012 bp, 15 predicted proteins | sample 9134231 | NCBI WGS metagenome assembly JAEEGL01 (sample SAMN16246548, study PRJNA631951) | gut metagenome | biome: gut microbiome; feature: rumen; material: fiber-attached | host: Bos | place: Iran: Karaj | collected 2018-10 | reverse complement strand
GAGTGGAAACGGCGGCGATGGCCTCACTTTTATGCCTCGGTCAATCATCCATGGGTCATCCTTGCAGTGGCTCTGATGGCTGTCGCATGGTGGGTAGGAAGGAATGTGATTTCATAAAAAACAAATGCCACGCTCGAAAAAGCGTGGCATTGTTGTGTATTTGGCAGACCCTCTTATTTCTGAGGCGGTTGCTGATATTGTGTCTGCTGCCCATAAGGCTGTTGGGGCTGTCCGTAGGGCGGTTGCTGCGGTTGTCCGTAAGGCTGCTGCGGCTGACCGTAACGGGGCTGCTGGGGACCGTACATCGGCTGGGCACCGTAAGGCTGACCCATACCGGGCATACCGTCAGGATACTTGGGCGAGGGCCCGTATTGATTGGTGAACGGCTGACTGTCCTGGCACCAGAACACAATCAGAATGATGCCGATGATGGCGGCGGGGATGGCCACCAACAGTGAGAAGACACCCGTGCCGGCGGCGGAATCGATGTCTGCCCATGTCGTAGCATTCTTGGCTTTGAAATAAGTGATGAGAGCCAAAATCTGCATGATGACGGTCAGGGCAAGATAGATGTAAACAAGTACAGGACCACGGCCGGTGTCATGCAGGCGTCGAATCATCAGCGGAGCGGCGACTAACCACACACAAATAGTGAGGATGGGACCTACAATGGGGATAAAGTTAAGCACAATGTTCACAATGACAATTGCCAAAGCTGTCCACCAGAACTCCGACCGGCGTGAGCGGCCTTCCATGTCTTTAATACGACTCAGAGCCAGTTTCACCGCTGACCCGAAATCCAATTGAGGAACTACGTTTGCCATAATAAAAGTTGTTTTTTTAGTTAATAATGTGATTAATAAATATAATGTTTTTTTACTTTTCCTTCCCTCTTTTTACTTTTCCTTCCCCCTTTTTACTTTTTTACTTCTTTACTTTTTTACTTTTATTCAAGAGGTCCGGTCTAAGCCGTCTCGTTCGTTCCAGGCTTTGTTCCATCTCCCAATCCTTAATCTTGCCCTCATTGCCACTCAGTAGGATTTCGGGCACTTTCCAACCCTTGTAGTCGGCAGGGCGCGTATAGATGGGGGCGGACAACAAGTCGTCTTGGAAACAATCGGACAAGGCGCTCTGGTCATCGCTGATAACACCAGGTATGACCCTCACGATGGCATCTGCCATCACCGCTGCGGCCAATTCTCCTCCTGTCAACACATAGTCGCCAATGCTAATCTCGCGGGTGATGAGGTGGTCGCGGATGCGTTGGTCGATACCTTTGTAATGTCCGCAGAGGATAATCAGATTGCCCTTCAACGACAGTTCGTTGGCGATGTGCTGGTCAAACTGCTCGCCGTCCGGCGAGGTGAAAATGACTTCATCGTACTCGCGCTCTGCTTTCAATGCACTGATGCAACGGTCGATGGGCTCACATTGCATGACCATGCCCGCAAAACCTCCGTAAGGATAGTCGTCCACACGGCGCCATTTGTCAGTGGTGTAGTCGCGCAACTGATGCAGGTGTATCTCTGCCAAGCCTTTCTTCTCTGCCCGGGCCAGAATGGACTCATGTACGAACCCCTCTATCATTTCGGGCAGCACGGTGATTATGTCAATTCTCATTTGTTTGCAAAGATAGCAAATAAAAGTTAATTACAAAACTTTTTCTGCTTTTTTTGTTCATGTTTTTCAGTTTTTTATAGGAACTCCCTTCTTCATGCACCATGACCGCCGCTTATTGTCCTACGCTCTCGATGCGAAGACGCTGGATGCCTGCTGGCACTCGCACTTCTACGGTGTCGCCCGCCTTCTTGTTGAGCAAGGCTTGCGCGATGGGCGATTTGATGGATATCTTACCTTCCCGCAAGTTGGCCTCATGCGGACTGACGATGGTGTAGGTCATGTGTGCACCGGTTGCCAATTGGGTCATTTCCACTTTGCTCAGCAACCCCACATGGTCGCCCGCAAGCCGTGACTTATCGACCACGCGCGCATGCTCAAGCACCCTTTGCACAAAACGAAGCCGTCCCATCAATCGTGCCTGTTCACGTTTGGCGGCATGATACTCAAAATTCTCGCTCAAGTCGCCCTTGTCGCGGGCCTCGGCGATGGCCTCTCTCACTTGAGGCAGTTCCACATGCTCCAGGTGTTGGAGCTCGGCTACCCATTTATCGTAGCCTTCTTGCGACATATATTCCATTGTCTATTTCTTTTTCTATCTCCTTTTATCTCCCTCCCTTTAACTCTTTGTATCTCTTTGTATCTCCTTGTATCTCCTTGTATCTCCTTGTATCTCCTTGTATCTCCCTCTATCTCCTTTTATCTCCCTCTAATAAAATGTGTCTCCACCAACGGCTCGTTAATCTTCGGAGAACCAAATGTTTTCAGCCCGAGATGGATCGACTTGATGAGAAAAGCCATGTTCAAGCCTAATTGGCGCATGGTCTGCATCCCTTCTTCATCTTGTATCACCTCGTTGGGGGTGGTGCCATGTGCGATGCTCCAATATTGCGAGGGTACCACCGGCATGTTGGTCTTGAGGAAATACTTATTGAGCACATCCATTGTGGCGGTGGCACCACCACGACGGGCGATACTGACCGATGCTCCCACCTTCATACTCCAGTCGGTGTGCAGATTGGAGTAGAACAGACGGTCCAATAAGGACACTAACGTTCCGTTGGGCGAGGCGAAATAGACGGGAGAACCCACCAACAGACCGTCTGCCGTCAACATCTTTTCCAACAGTTCATTGACGATGTCGTGAAAGACACAACCGTCGTTGTCCCAACAGTGGTTGCAGGCTATGCAACCGTGTATCTGTCTGTGCCCTACATGCACCCATTCTGTCTCTATGCCTTGTTGTTGAAGCACGCTCTCAGCCTCATGCAACGCCCTGGCGGTGTTGCCCTCTGCTTTCGGACTGCCATTAAGAATGATTACTTTCATAGTCATGTTTCCTTCATAGAATGAAAAAACGGTGTCGTTTCAGAGCGCAAAGTTACACTTTTTTCTTTACATCCAGACGCGCAAAACATCGTTTTTCTGTCTTTTTTGTGCTTTTCAATATGATTTCTGAAAATAATGGTTATCTTTGCATAAAAATATCAATACATGACCCTACACCATGACTGAGCAAGAGAGAATCATCCAGTTGCGAAAAGAACTGCACGAACATAACTACCGGTATTACGTCCTCAACCAACCCGTTATCGACGACCAGGCTTTCGACCTCCTCATGCGAGAACTGCAAGACCTCGAGCTGCGTCACCCGGAGTTGGCCGACCCGAACTCTCCCACTCAGCGCGTGGGAAGCGACCTCAACCAGGAGTTCAGACAAGTGGCGCACCGATATCCCATGCTTTCGCTCGCCAACACCTATAGCGAACAAGAGGTGGCGGAGTGGTATGCCTCGGTCAGAAAACTGCTCGCCGGAGAACCCTTTGAGGTGTGCTGCGAAATGAAATACGATGGACTGTCCATCTCGCTCACCTACGAGAAGGGAAGACTCACGCAGGCGGTGACACGAGGTGACGGCGTGCAGGGTGATGACGTCACAGCCAACGTGAAAACAATCCGTTCTATACCTCTCGTCTTACAACCCACGCCTGATGGCGTGACTCCCTTCCCCGACTCGTTTGAAATCAGAGGCGAGATTCTCATGCCTTGGAACGTGTTCCAACGGCTCAATGCTGAACGCGAGGAGGCGGGCGAACCGCTGTTTGCCAACCCCCGCAACGCTGCCTCCGGCACTCTCAAAAGTCAGAAGTCTGAACTGGTGGCAAGCCGACAACTCGACGCGTATCTCTATTACCTGCTCGGCGAGCAACTGCCAGCCGATGGTCACTTCGAGAACCTCGAAACAGCCCGGAAATGGGGATTCAAAATCAGTGAGGGGATGCGGAAAGCATCCACGCTGCAGGAGATATACGATTATATTCATTATTGGGATACGGCACGCAAACAACTGCCTGTGGCCACCGACGGCATCGTGCTGAAAGTGAACGCGATGCGACAGCAGAGGGCACTCGGATTCACAGCGAAAAGTCCCAGATGGGCCATTGCCTACAAGTTCAAGGCCGAACGCGCACGGACGCGTCTGCGCGAGGTGACCTATCAGGTGGGGCGCACAGGGGCCGTCACGCCTGTGGCCAATATGGAACCTGTGTCACTCGCAGGAACCACGGTCAAACGGGCTACGCTCAACAATGAGGACTTCATTCGCTCTTTTGACCTCCATATCGGTGACTATGTGTTCGTAGAGAAAGGTGGCGAGATTATACCTAAAATTGTGGGGGTGGATGTGGACAGCCGACCTGCTGATGCTCAGCCCGTGGCTTTTATCACACATTGTCCTGAGTGCGGTGCAGCCTTGGTGCGCTATGAGGGCGAAGCGGCCTATTATTGTCCCAATGATGCCGGGTGCCCTCCACAAATCAAAGGGCGCATCGAACATTTCATCGCGCGCAAAGCCATGAACATCGATTCGCTCGGACCGGAAACCATCGATGACTACTACCAGCGCGGGCTGATACACAACATCGCTGACCTCTACGACATCCGGGTGGAACAAATCAATGGCGACGGGTCGCGACAGAAATCGGCCGAGAAAGTGGTTAAAGGCATACGCGACACGGTCAACGTACCATTCGAGAGGGTGGTGTTCGCACTTGGCATCCGTTTTATCGGGGAGACGTCGGCCAAACTTCTGGCACGCCACTTCAAAACCATGGATGCGCTCTCAAATGCCACGCTCGATGAGTTGCAGCAGGTGGAGGGCATCGGCGAGGTGATGGCGAAGAGCATCGTCACCTATTTCCATGAACCTGAAAACCAACGCATTCTCGACCGTCTCCGTCAGGAGGGACTGCAGATGTCGCTCTCGCAAGAGCAAATGCAGGATGCCAGTGACTTGCTCGCTGGCAAGAGCATTGTCATCAGCGGGGTGTTTGCTCAGCACAGTCGTGATGAGTACAAGGCGATGATTGAGCAACATGGTGGAAAGAATGTGGGCAGCATCAGTAGCAAAACGGCATTTATCCTCGCTGGCGAGAATATGGGACCCTCAAAACTCCAAAAAGCAGAGAAATTAGGCGTTCCCATCGTCAGTGAAGAAGAGTTCCTCCAAATGCTATCCGAAACAAACGAAACATCGCAACCGCTCTCCCAATCTCCTTCGGGTTCCTCCCCATCCCCTTCAACTTCTTCCCAACCTCATCCAAGTGGCGAGGTGAACCCCGTTGCCGAAACCTCTGCTGATTCCACCCCCAATGAAGAAAAAGGAAAGAAAGAGCGTGGCAACATCCACGTTCAACTGAGTCTCTTCGACGATTGAGACCTTTCGCCTTTTTTGTGCCTTGATGTCCATAGGCCCCCTTTTGCCTATTCTGCGTCTTTTGTGGAAGCTAACATCGTGAATTATGCATATTATCGTATCTCAAGAAATCGAAAACGTCTGCCCTGGATTTGTCGGGGCAGCCGTTGAAGCACAAGTAAAAAACACGCCCTATTGCGAACCGCTTTGGCAGGAAATACACAGCATGGGTGAGAAATACCGGGCCACGCTGACAACGGAGAGTCTGAAGCACTTGTCGGGCATCGAGGCCACAAGGCGCGTCTATCGGGCTTGTGGCAAAGACCCCTCGCGTTACCGGCCTGCATCCGAGGCGCTCATCCGCCGGATACTTCAGGGTAAGTCGCTTTATCAGATTGATACACTGGTTGACCTCATCAATCTGGCGAGCATCGCCTATGGCTACAGCATAGGTGGGTTCGATGCGGATAAGTTTGTGGGCGACACGCTTACCCTTGGTATCGGACGCGAAGGTGAACCCTATGAGGGCATCGGACGCGGGATGCTCAATATCGCCGGACTGCCTGTCTATCGTGATGACGTGGGAGGTGTCGGCACGCCCACAAGCGACAATGAACGGACCAAGATAGACATCCATACTACACATCTGCTCGTACTCATCAATGGATACGATGGATGTGAGGAACAAGTGCGTGCCAATGCCGAATACATCCTCTCGCTCGCAGATAAATACTGCGAGGCACAAGAGGGGCATTACTTCATCTATAGATAAAAGCTAATAATTGACGGTCGGCATCAGCCCAATCGAGCTCATCCATCTGTTGCCGGCTCAACCACTTGTAGTCTAAGTGCTCCAATAACTTGAACTCGCCTTGGCCGCCACGGCAGAGATAGGCGGTCAACTGAATGGTGAAGTCGGGATAGTCGTATTCGATGGTGCCCAAACAGCGGCCCACGAACACGTCCCAGTCCATCTCTTCCTTGATTTCACGAAGCAAGGTCTCATAACCGGTCTCGCCGTCTTCAATTTTACCACCGGGAAATTCCCATTTCTCTGAATTGTACGGCTTGTCTGAACGGCATCTCTGCATACAGAGATACTGTCCGCGGTCGTCTTGTATCACCGCTGCTGCTACGTGAATTGGAACCATATGAAATGTTGTGTTTTGAATGTTGACGGGTTGTTGAGGTCTATGACCGAAAAATGGTGACTGCGAAGCTGATGAACTTGCGAAAAAATCTTAATTCTGAATGGGCAACCGGCGCCAAAGCCACCGGGGAATGCGCCGCCAGAAAGCGGTGACGATGCGCCAGCGCCAGTCTATTACCTGGATGTGCCGATGATGGTCGATGGCTTTGACGGCCTGCCGGGCCACATCTTCTGTCTTCAGCATCAGCGGATATGAGTCGCCGCCAAGCAGCTCGGTATCGACAAAACCAGGACGTATGTCGGTAAAACGGATGTTGAGATGACGTATCTTTGCCAGTTGCTCCAACGATTGAAGATAGGTGTTTTGCATGGCTTTCGTGGCGGAGTAGGAGGGGGCGACGCCCAATCCCTTCGTGCCGGCGATGCTGCTGATAACCGCGACATGGCCTCCGCCATGCTCCGCGAAATAACGGAATGCCTCACCTACCATGCGGGTGAACCCCACACCGTTGGTCGCCATCGTATTCAGCTCTATCTCTTCCTGTAATTCGGGGTTCTGCTTGCCGATGCCTGACGCATGGAAATAAAGATGCATACCTCCTGTCTCTTGGATGAGTTGGCGCATCTGGGTGGGGGCATCTGCGTCGGTCACATCAATACGGGCGGTGAACACACGCTCTGGTGCCAGCGCACGGAGGTCTTCCAACCGTTCCAGCCGCCGTGCAGCCACTCCCACACACCAACCCCGTGCGATGAGTAAACGGCTCACCTCACGTCCGATGCCGGAAGAGGCTCCCATGACAATGGCTTTGTTCATCATCTCTATCTCGCTGCCTCAAACTCACGGAGGAAACGGGTGTCGTTCTCAGAGAAGAGACGAAGGTCGCTGACGGAATATTTCAGGTTGGTGATGCGCTCTACACCCATGCCGAATGCATAACCGCTGTATTCCTTGCTGTCAATGCCGCAAAGTTCCAGCACGTTAGGATCGACCATGCCGCAACCCAAAATCTCTACCCAACCGGTATGCTTGCAGAATCCGCAACCCTCGCCGCCGCAAATGAAGCAGGAGATGTCCATCTCTGCACTGGGCTCGGTGAAGGGGAAATACGACGGACGAAGACGTATTTTCGTATCGGCGCCGAACATCTCACGGGCAAAGGTCAGTAATACTTGTTTCAAATCGGTGAACGACACGTTCTTGTCGATATAGAGACCTTCCACTTGATGGAAGAAACAGTGCGCGCGGGCGGTGATGGCTTCATTGCGATAAACACGACCCGGACAGATGACACGGATGGGGGCGGTCAACTTGCCGTCTTCGGTGTGCATGTTCTCCATCACACGGGCCTGAACACTGCTGGTGTGTGAGCGCAAAAGGATGTTTTTCGTCACATCATTCGGATGCTGCGACACGAAGAAGGTGTCTTGCATGTCACGGGCAGGATGGTCGGCTGCGAAGTTCATCTTCGTAAAGACGTGCAGGTCGTCTTCCACCTCAGGACCGTCGGCCAATGTGAAACCCATACGGGTGAAGATGTCGATAATCTCATTGGTCACAATCGACAGAGGATGGCGTGTACCCAGACGGATGGGGTAGGCGGTGCGGGTCAGGTCAATATCATCACCTCCTTGTTCTTTCGTCTCGCATTGCTCGCGAAGCGCGTTGATACGTTCCAAAGCGGTCTGTTTCAACTCGTTAATCTTGATGCCCACAGCTTTCTTTTGGTCGGCTGCCACATTGCGGAAGTCGGCCATCAACGCTGTGATCTCACCTTTCTTACTCAGATATTTCAAACGCAAGGCCTCTATCTCTTCTGCATTTGAGGCCTTCAGATTGTTCACTTCCTGGAGAAGTTTCTCTATTTTTTCAAGTATCATATCCTAAGATTTGATGTGTATTCTGTCTCTTTTACGATTATTTGGGTGCAAAGGTAATACTTTTTTCAGAAAAGTGATGCACCTTTCATTTTTTTTGTCTATCTTCGCACTCGAAAAAAGAATAAAAGAATTATGACTAACCCTTCATTCAATCAGGGGCAGATGCCTGAAGGAGGCAACCCCCAAATGACACCCACACCCGATGGCGGACGAAAAGGACTCATCATCGCCATTTGTGTCGTATCTGTATTGGTGCTTGCTCTCGGCGGGTTCATAGCCTATAAATTGTTGTCGGACGACAAAAAGACGGAGACGGTGGAGACGACCGCGGCACAGACACCGAATGACTCGTTGGCGACGGACACCTTATCGAAAAATCTATCTGAGGACGATGGCGCCACCAATGTTGCTTCTGAAGCACAAGGACGCTCGGATGCTGAACTGCTCGGCTTCATCAAAGGGGTGAAAGAGGTGTTATTCGGATTCGAGGCCGGTTTTGGTTACACGTATTATTTCGACCGCGACGGACAACTGACATCTGTGCACTTTTTCGACCACGAATACTCGGGCGATATGACTCTGCTCCATGGAAAAGCCTTGAAAGTTGACGGCTTGTCAGGGGGGTGCGAGGATTGCGATGAACCACCAGTTGCTGAAGAAAACCATTATGTGTATGAATACAGGACTCAAGACGATAAAACGGATATCTATATTTCGGAAAACGGACAACCGTCTAAACTGTTAGGCTCTTATAACACAGATGACAAAGGACGTATTATTCGGATGAAAAGCGAGTATGCAACTCACCTTTTCACTTACGACGCCGACGGCAGGGCTTTCAACCAAGACGGGGAGGAGGTCTATCCGCCTCTCGTGCTCTTCTTCAACGAGACCCCCACACTGCCCAAAAAACACACGGTGAGGGAGAAGGATGAGAAGGGTAGGCCCACTCAGGCCGACGCCTATGAGGATATGTATCACTACACCATCAAATATTGGGAATAAAAAACAAAACATATTTCATGACGAAATTTTGTGGTTTTTATTTAGTTTTGCTACCTTTGCACCCGAATAACCACTATATATCATTTTTGTGAGAAAAGCATTATTGATATGGACGCTCGTTGGCACCCTCGTCTTGATGGTCGCAGGGTGTAAAGACACGACTAAAGCGGTGTCCACCACAGAGACAAGTGACGAGGTGACACCCGACACGCTCGCCAGCGACACACTCGCGACTATCGAGCAACCTAAGGACTCGGTGGAGAATATCATCGCGGCCACGCCTATGCCGAAAGCCGCCGATGAATTGTTCGACGATTTCTTCTTCAATTTCTCAGCCAACGAGAAGTTGCAAATGGAACGTGTGTCCTTTCCGCTGCCCCTGAATGAGAATGGCAAAAAATCGGTGATTGCGGAAAAAGACTGGAAGATGGAACCTTTCTTCACCGACCAGGGCTTTTACACGCTCATCTTCGACAGTGAGAAACAAATGGAGGTGGTGAAGGACACGACCGTCAGCCACGTCGTGGTCGAGAAAGTATTCCTTGACCAAAAACAGGTGGAGCAGTTTGTCTTCAACCGCGAGGAGGGACTATGGCGACTCACGGAAATCGACAAACACGCCATGCTGAAGAATGCCAACAGCGAATTTCTGAATTTCTACGATAAATTCTCTAAAGACTCGCTCTTCCAAGTGCAAAGTCTCAACGAACCTGTCAAAACGGTCATTCCTGACCCGGAGGATGATTTTACGATGTTGGAGGGAGAGTTCTATCCGGAACAGTGGGAGGATTTCAAACCCGAGGTGCTGCCTCAAGGATTTATCTATAATATTCAATATGGTCAACCTTGCAAGGGGGGCTCACGCAAAATATTTGTCATCAGAGGTATTTCCAATAGTCTCGAAATCGAAATGACATTCCTCTTGAAAGGAGGAGAATGGAGACTCATTAAACTGATTTAAACAAACATGAACATACAAGAGAACTACGACCTCACACGTCACAACACGTTTGGCATCAAGGCTCGCTGCAAACGGTTCATTGAATATGCGAATGAAGAAGAGGCTTTGCAGGTGGCCGCATGGCTGAGAGAGGATAACGACCCGCTGCTCATCATCGGAGGGGGAAGCAACCTGTTGCTCACCCGCGATTTCCCAGGTACTGTGGTGCGTGCTGATGTGCGTGGCATCGAGGCCGACGTGATGGATGAGGTCGATACTGAACACTGGGTGGTTCAATGTGGGGCCGGCGAACGGTGGGATGATGTGGTGGCTTGGTGCGTGGAACATGAATGCTACGGCGCGGAAAATCTCTCGCTCATACCCGGTGATGTCGGTGCCAGCGTGGTGCAGAATATTGGTGCCTACGGCGTGGAGGTGAAAGACTTGATGCTGATGATTGAGGCCGTGGAAATCGAGTCGGGCGAAGTGGTGGTGTTCGGAAGGGCCGACTGCCAATATGGCTACAGACAGAGCCGTTTCAAACAGGATTGGAAAAACAAATACCTCATTACCCGTGTACTCTTTCTCATGGAGCGTCAGTTCACACCGCAACTCGACTACGGAAACGTGAGACAGGCTTTGGAACAAAAAGGGATTACCGAGCCCTCTGCGGCAGAGATGAGACAGGTTGTCATCGACATTCGACGGGAGAAGTTGCCCGACCCGGATGTATGTGGCAATGCTGGCAGTTTCTTTATGAATCCCGTGGTGGAGCGTAGTGTCTATGAAAAGTTGGCGGCGCAATATCCTGAGATGCCTCATTATACCGTGGACGAGGAACATGAGAAAATTCCCGCCGGATGGATGATTGACCAATGCGGATGGAAAGGGAAGACTCTCGGACGCGCAGGCGTGTACGATAAGCAGGCATTGGTGCTTGTCAACTTGGGTGGGGCTTCTGGCGCTGATATTCTCCAACTCTGTCAGACGATATGCAAGGACGTGTACAACCGCTTCGGCATCGAACTGCATCCGGAGGTGAATATCGTATAATGCGCATGTAATATCGTTAAAGAATAACATGATTGCGACAGACCTCGGCCAAACAAATATGACGTTGACTTTTCTTGGCACTGGCACTTCGGGCGGTGTACCCTCTATCGGGTGTACGTGCGAAGTGTGCCAAAGCACGGACCCGCACGACAAACGGTTGCGGTGCGTCGCCATGCTCGAAACAGAGCATACTCGGTTGCTTATCGACTGCGGACCGGATGCGCGCCAACAGTTGCTCGGCGTGCCTTTCCGCGCCATCGACGGCGTCATCCTCACACATATTCACTATGACCATGTGGCGGGCATCGACGACCTCCGCCCTTTCTGCGCCATCAACTATCCGGAGAAACAGTCAATACCCATCTATGCCAATCAGGCTACTGCCGATGCACTGCGTGTCACCATGCCTTATTGTTTCGGTGAGCATCTTTATCCGGGTGTGCCTCTGCTGGATTTGAAAACCATCGAACCGCATGTGCCTTTCAAGGTGGGCGACTTCGACATCATCCCCTTCATCGTCTATCACCATGACCTGCCCATCTTCGCTTACAGGATTGGACCGCTGGTTTATATCACTGACATGAAAAGCATCGACGATGCGGAAATCCCATACGCTGAGGATGCCGAACTGCTTGTGGTCAACGCGCTGAGATGGCACAAACCGCACCATTCACACCAGACGGTGGAAGAAGCGGTGGACTTCGCACGACGTGTCAGGGCACGTCGTACGCTGCTTATTCATGGAAACCATCAAGTGGGACTCCACGAACAAACCAACGCGCTGCTGCCTCCCGATATCCAACTTGCTTACGACGGGATGCAAATACAATTATAACAAAGGATTCCACCCTTGTGCCTTCAACTCAAATTCCTGACCGTCACGGCTTACCATTTGTAAACCTAATTCGGCACGGGTGATGTGACCGATGAGGCGGATGCCTTCCAACGACTCTATTTTGTCATGGTCGCCTATGGGTACGGTGAAAAGCAATTCATAGTCTTCGCCGCCGTTCAGGGCACAGGTGGTCACGTTCATATTCAATTCTTCTGCCATGACGGCGGTTTGGTAGTCGATGGGCAGGTGCTTCTCGAAGATACGGCAACCGCAACCGCTCTGGCGGCAGATGTGCATCAATTCACTGCTCAAACCGTCGCTGATGTCCATCATGGCTGTGGGACGGATGCCGGCGGCTCTCAGCTGCTCTACCACATCGCCGCGGGCCTCGGGCTTCAACTGACGTTGAAGCAGATATTCCTTGCCGGCAAAGTCGGGCGAGAAATGTGCCAGTTGCTCCAACGCACGTTGGTCGTTTTTCTTGCGCGCCTCGTCCACCTGTTGGTAATAGACGCTCTTTTCCCGCTCCAACAGTTGCAACCCCATATAGGCGGCACCTAAATCACCGCTCACACAAATAAGGTCGGTGTCTTTCGCACCATTGCGATAGACGATATCTTCTTTGAAAGCCTCGCCAATGCAGGTGATACTGATGGCTAAACCTGTATATGACGAGGTGGTGTCGCCGCCTACAATGTCGATGCCCCATTTGTCGCAGGCCATCCGCAGACCGTCATAAAACTGCTCCATGTCCTCCACCGTGAAACGCTTGCTAAGTGCGATGCTCACCAACATCTGACGTGGTATTCCGTGCATGGCGAAGATGTCGCTGATGTTCACCATGGCCGACTTATACCCTAAGTGTTGGAGGTCGATGTAAGTCAGGTCGAAATGGATGCCTTCCATCAACATGTCAGTGGTGACAAGCACTTCCTTGTCGGGATAATGGAGCACGGTACAGTCATCGCCTACTCCGTAACGGGTTGATTCGTTTTTGGGCTTGATATCTTGGGTCAGATGGCGAATCAGTCCGAATTCGCCTAATTTTGAGATGTCTGTCATTTCTATGTTGCGTGTTCTATTGGTTGCGTTCTATTGGTTTAGAGTTTAGTGTTGAGGGTTGAAGATTGATGAGTTTGGGAGTTTAGAAGATTGGGAGTTTGGGAGTTTAGGAGTTTAGACAATACTCCATTGCATGAGTTATCTCCAGCCCCCTGCTCCTTGCCCCCTGCCCCAAAACATACCTCTTACCCCTTACCTCTTACCCCTTTCTTCTTATCTTCAATCACTTCTGAAGCTGATGGTACGCGGACGGTTCGAGTCCTGTTGGGTGTCTTTGGGCTTGTCTTCCTCCTTTTTCCTGATCAAAATGCTGTTTTTTGAGTTTTTGTGGACATAGCTCAATATCTTGTTTTTGAACGTCTCCTCATGGTCCAACAAAAATTTGATTTTGATAGGCAATACATACAGCGACGCTTTCACTTCATCACTCAAACCGTCGATGGCACGAAGGCGCACCTCATCCTTCTCTGTCGTAATGATGAGCTTGGGCGAGGGTAGGGAGGCAAACTGTTGATGGATGGTGGCGATGTCCTCTTCGGTAAACTCGTGATGGTCGGCGAAGGTGAGGGGCGTGATATGTTCGCTGTAGGCGCGCAGGTCGTTCTCCATCTGTTGGGGCGAAGCGATACCGGTCAGCAGGAGCACCGACTCTTCGCTGCTGATGGATGAAAGGCTGCGGGTCGGGGCATCGCCGTTGAATGGACGCAAATCGGCATAGTCGATACTGCTGAAGAGCAGCGTCTGATAGGGATACAGGTCGAGGTCCTTTGTCACGACACGGTAGTCGATGGGATTCAAAGTGTCAGGACTTTTCGTCACGATGACGATGTCGGCACGGTTCTTGCCCGAGACGGGCTCACGCAGACGACCGGCGGGCAGAAGCTTGTCATAGACAATCAAACGGTGGTAATCAACGAGCAGGATATTGATGCCGGGTTTCACATACCGGTGCTGATAGGCATCGTCAAGAAGGATGATGTCGGTTGCCTGGGTTGCCTCATCGGTCGTCAGACGGTCGATTCCCTCACAGCGGTCCTCATCCACTGCCACCACGATGTCGGGATATTTCTGGTGCATCTGGTAGGGCTCGTCGCCGATGTCGGCCACGGTGGAGTGGTCATCAGCCAACAGGTAGCCTTTCGTCTTGCGCTTGTAACCGCGACTCAATACAGCGATTTTGGCATCCGATTTCAACAACTCAACGAGGTATTCCACATGGGGGGTCTTGCCGGAACCTCCTACGGTGATGTTGCCTACCGAGATGACGGGCACACTAAACGAGCGGCTCTTCAAGATACCAAGGTCGAAGAGCTTATTGCGGACGCCTACACCGATGCCGTAAAGCCAACTCAGGGGGAGTAGCCGCTTGTCGATAGTTATCAAATCACCTTCTGCAGGCATGTGCTTTAATGTTGACGGTTCACTTTACCTCAGATTCATATAGAACGGGACACGCGCCTGAATGGCGTTTTGGTAGTTCAAGGTGCGCAGGAACATAAATGCCTCGTAGTATTCACCCAGCATCGAACGCATATTGTTGTCTAAATAACTGCCCTTCTGCACGTCACTGAACAACTGGTCTGTCCAACTCAACGGGGCGGGGTAACTCGAGGTGTGATATTCGCTCAGGTTGGCCAACGAAGCGGCTTTCTTCACGGCGGCATCCAGACCTCCAAGCTCATCCACCAACTTAATCTTCAAGGCGTCTTGGCCTAACCATACATGGCCTTGGGCTATCTCTTCCACCTCTTCGACACTCATCTTACGACCTGTGG
>JAEEGL015611610.1_pt1 | contig 15012 bp, 18 predicted proteins | sample 9134231 | NCBI WGS metagenome assembly JAEEGL01 (sample SAMN16246548, study PRJNA631951) | gut metagenome | biome: gut microbiome; feature: rumen; material: fiber-attached | host: Bos | place: Iran: Karaj | collected 2018-10 | reverse complement strand
GCACATCATCACAGACATGTGGGTCTATTCCAACGCCGGCTTCGACAACGGGATCCCCGTTTACGACTGCATAAAACTTATAAAAGATCCGGAGCCGGGACACTCCGACATGGTCCGCTACGCCTATTCGGTCCTGGATGCGGTGGATATGAAATGGGGGATCTGCCACATGAAGATAAAAACGGACGAGAACGGACCGGTTCTGATCGAAACCAACGCCCGCCCTATCGGGCTTACCATGACCGCCGATTATCTGGACGAGGCGCTGGGATACCACATCACGGACATGGCGATAGACACGTACCTCGAGCCGGAGCGCTTCAGACAGCTGATCGGCAGACCTTACAATCCGAGAAAATACGCGATGATGAAGCTGATGATAGTGCCGGACAAGATAATCGGAAGCTTCGAACCGGCTATGGTTCTAGGCAATATGATACACAGCACCAGAGAGGTCCTTTTCTCCGAGCACGAGGGAATGTACGGGTACCCCCGCACGGACGCGGAGACCAGCCCGGTGGTCGTGAAGATGATCGACGAGGACTACGGATCCCTTACAAAAGACTGCGAGCTTCTCCGCCTCATAGAATCGAACTATTTCCAGCTGTACTACTCCGTCGGAAACGATATAGACGGACTGGAACTGAAGACGGACCTCGGAGCCGTCATAAGAAAGCTCGACGCGGGAAAGAGGATTCTCGTCACCACCGACGGCGAGGATTTTATCGCTTACAAAGGGGAGATTCTGCCGAACGAGGGGTGGCAGATATTCGACGGCGTGATCTATGCTAAATGCGCCGCATCGACCGCGGCGGAAAGATACAGATCCGTTTACAGGGCGATGTGCAGCATCAGATCCGGAGGAATCTTCATAGCGGTTCCGGAAGCGTACGCCGCGATGAAGCACGGCTCGGTTATGATGGATTTTATGATGAACATCGGAGGATTCCGCATAATGCTGCCCGGATACGGCTCCGGCGGCATAGTTTACGGGATCAAAAAGTAAAAATCGGCTCTGTCTCAGCCTGAAAACGGCATCGGCGAGAGCGCCTATCTCGGACGGGCGCAGATTCTCTATTCTCTCGTCCTGAAAGGGAATCTCCCAGTCCGGCTGTATCAGCCCGGCGGTTTTTAGAGCGGTCCTTATCTTCTTGCGGCGGTGGTTGAAGCCGGCTTCGGTCACTCTGAAGAACAGATCCTCGTCGGCGACGGAGAACGGGGCCGGACGCGGCGCTATCCTGACGATCGCCGAATCCACTTTCGGACGCGGATCGAATCTGGACGCCGGAACGCTCTCCATGATCTCGCATTCCGCCCGGTAGAAGAGATTCACGGTGAGTCTGGAGTAGTCCGGGCTTCCGACGTCCGCCGTCATGCGCTCGGCGAACTCCTTCTGAACCATCACGACGGCGGTTCTGAACTTGTATTCCAGAAGTTTGAATATGATCGGAGTGGAGACGCTGTACGGAAGGTTGCTCACGAAAACGTCGAACTCCGGAAACGGAACGGAGACCGCGTCGCCTTCGATCAGCCGCAGCCTGTCCCCGTACTCCCCCCGTATATATTCCGCCAGTATCGCGTCCAGCTCGATGCAGCAGACGCTGTCCGAAACCCCGATAAGTCTGGACGTGAGAATGCCGAGACCGGGGCCGACTTCGAGAACGCGATCCTCCCTCCTTATTCCGGCGTACCCTATATGGCGGTCCGCCACGCGCCCATCGACAAGAAAATTCTGGCCTTTGCTCTTCTTCGGGACGATTCCCGTATCCGCGATAAGCCTGCGCGTGTTCATTTGGACACGAACAGATAGCGCGTGAGATCCTGGGACGCGATCTCTTCCGCTATGCGCCTGGCGACGAGTTTCTCCGGGGATCTTATCTTGGCCCTCTCGGTGAGATCCTCGAAACCGGTGAACGGCGATTTCTCCCTCTCTCTGAGAATATCCTCCACCGATTTCTTTCCCAGTCCGGGAAGCTCTTCGAGGAGATGCTTGCGGAGGCTGATGCTCTGGGCCTCGTTGAAGAATCTGATGTACTTCGCCTCGTCTTTTTTCACGATCGCTGCGAGGGTATATTCCAGCTCGGCCAGGGCGTTGTTGGTGAGTTCGCTGTGTTTTATGCGGTTTTTAACGTGATCTATGACTTCGCGCTGCGAGGTGTCCTTGCCGATGTAGACCCTGTCTCCGACTCCGAAAACGGCGCCGGGACGGGGTATAAGGGTAAAGAGCCTGAATTCCGCCTCCCCTACCGCATAAATGGTAGGCTCTCTCCTCCCGCCCGCGCTGACGGGAATAAAATCCAGAATGTATGCGAACTCTTCCAAAAAGATCCACTCCGGACTCAGTTTATGTATTTCGCTATGATGCCGAGGATATCCTGCACGTCCTGCGCGGTAAGCTCTATCCTTTCCTTGTGGAATACTGCGCGGACATCCGCGGGATATTTCGGGAGAATGTCCGCAAGTTTCACTGCGAGGGCATCGGATACGTTCTTGACGCCTTTCAGCTCTTCGATAAGCTTTTTCGTATCATCGAGGGACAGGCAGGAGACCTTCTGGGCGTGCTCGAGAGCGGATTTCTGCGACGTCAGAAGCTCTCTTTTCTTGCTCTCCTCGATGAGGAGTTCTTTTACCTCAGCCAACGGTACGTAACGCTCAGACACGGTCTCGCCTGCCTTCAGTCGGTGTTTCTTACCAGGTGCTCGGGGCGTGCAACTACGGTTTTGGGCTTGTTGCCGTCCTTTACGCAAACTTCGTAAGCGCTTCCTCTCTCGCCGATAACCACGCCGGTAAGGCCGTGGAACCTCGAGAAAGGCATTCCCTTGTGTACGCTGGGATCGATTATGATGTTGACTTTCTCCCCGGCCTCGAACGTCTGGAGACCTTTGGTGATGGGGGAGAGTCCGCGTGCCCTCGCCTTCTTTTTAAGGAGGTTGCGGGTCTTTGTCCTTGTTCCTCTGGATGCCTGCATGTTATTCCCTCACGGTTCATGGTAGTCTATTGCCGTCACGTCAAGCGTTTCGACCCTGCATTGCACTCCGAGCCTCTCAGAGAAGCTCGGCACGCTGCGTCCGTCGTCGCCGGACACGAATTCTTTGACGTACGTTCCCGAATCTGTTCTTAATTCCAGATCGAACGAACTGTCTCCGACCGCATCCGCCCTGACCCAATGGACTTTCCTCTTTCTTACCAGATCGGCGCGTCTGTGCTCGACTCTGCGCGGTGTCCTTTGGTCGATAACGGCATTGCTGAACGATAAGGCTACCTCAAATACTTTATCTTTATTAAGTTTGCCATCTGTCACTACGTGAACTTTGTATTCCTTATCCGAGGCCGCTCCCTTATACCTCTCCACGGCTTCGCGCTTCACGAAATGCAGATCCCTGAATCCGGCCAGATCCGATTCGTTCGCGCGCTCCGCCAGCTCGTCCAGATCTATGTTTCTGATCTTCGGATCGCTGATTTCCAGAACGAAGGGCCTTCCGTCCCCCATCATGCGCGCGTCGATGTCCTCGCGGCCCATTCCGTGGAAGAAATGCTCCTTCCCGCCGGTCATCTCCAGCGCTATATCCCCGATGATCTCCTGCACGGAGGTCATGTACATTTTTCCCTTGCCATGGCAATGATCGCATCCCTTGCCGTGGCACACTCTGCACGGCCATATCGTCTGGGGGATCTCCCTGCTGTACTTGTTGTAGCGGCCGGCGATGAAAAGCGGAGCTATGTCAAGCGAGACGTCGGCGAAGCGGGTATCCACGCACGCCACGACCTGCGGATTTTTGAATTCCACCGGGCGCCCGATCATTCCGATCGCGGCCTTCCCGATCTCGCGGTTCAGTTCGGATTTGATGCTCTCGGCGTTCTCCAGACCGTATTCTTCGATGATTTCCTTCTCTCTTCTGGAGATCTCGGGCTCCACTCTGGTCCCTATCAGGAAGTTATCCGACTCCACGGAGTTGACGCTTTCCGCCGCCGCTTCCGCGAACCTCCCGATCATATCGAAAACGTTCTCGCACAGAGGGCAGAACTCTTCCGGCGCCGTTGCGGATCCGCATTCCCCCAGATCCCTGCGGATTATCTCCCCGCGCTGCTCGTCGGTCATCCCGGTGCCGATCTTTCCGAACATGCGGCCGAGACAGTGGTTGCACAGCCCCGATTCCGCCAGTTTCTTCGCGGTTTCCAGATTGTCCCTGACCCAGTCTTCCATTTCCAGACCTCAGAGATCGAATCCCATCTCCGATATGCGGAGCCTGGGGCGCTGGCCTTCCAGATAGTGATAGACGGTCGCATGCTCGCTTCCGTTCAGGAGCAGTTCGATGGCGTGCTTCGCCACCGGGAGGCTCACGGTGTTCCCGATGAGTCCGACCGTGCTTCCGTAGATTATCATATCGCATCCGGTGAGTTCTTCGATTATTCTGCGGGTTTTGCCGTTCTTTCCGATGAGACGCCCCCTTATGCGGGTGAGCTGCTCGGAGCGCCCTCCGGAGAAATCTTTGATGTCGATGATCTCCAGATACTCGTCGTCATCGAAAAGCCTCATCGCCTTTTCGGGGTTGAATCCTCTTCCGACCGCTCTCACGACGTCCATCACCTTCAGGGCCATCACCGGATCTTCCAGATGCGCCTCGTCGTGGATTATTATCTCTCCGTCCTCCGCGTTCACATCCAGCTTCACTCCGGATATTCTCTGGAGAATTTTCTTGGTTTCTCCGTTTTTTCCTATCAGCACGCCGACTCTGTCGGCCGGAATTCTCACAGATCTCATTCTTCTTCCTCCTCCGGAACGTTGCTGAGAGTTTCTTCTAAAATGACGGAATCCTCGATCACGTCCGCGTCCCTCGACCTGAAAAACCTGTTGACGTTGCGTATGTCCCTTTCCAGATATTCTCTGGCGTTGTAATAATCGGAGGTCATCGCCTGGCCCACATCGATCATGACCGGCTGGCCGTCCTGCATCAGTATGTTGTATTCGCTGAGATCCCCGTGGACGAGATGGGCGTCCTTCCATCCGTCTATTATGAAAGAGACCACTTCGTCGTAGATCTCCGTGGGATCGTCGAGGACGCAGTCTTTCAGCTGGGGCGCCGGACCGTTCTCGTCTCCGATATATTCCATAAGGAGGCAGTTTTTGCTGAAAGCGACGGGTTCCGGCACGGGTATGCCGGCATCGGCGTATCTTCCCAGATTCTTGAATTCCTTATTCACCCATGCGTAGATCATCTTGTGGCGGTTTCCCGCCGCGCCTTTGAATCTGGGGTCGCCCTCTATGTACTTCGAAACCCTTTTGAACGTGGAAGTGGAGGTCCTGAATATCTTCAGCGCCAGGGGATCCCCGTCCTCGTCAGTTGTGTAAAAGACGTTTCCCTCTTTGCCTGTGGATATCGGGTAGTGGACCTTGTCTATGAACCCGTCGGTCATGAGATCGTAGATCGTCATGAGAGTCTTCTTGTCGAAAACTTCGCCGTCTGTCTGCCTTTCGTCTCCTGTCTTGTTCGTTTTGAGGGCATCCACGTGTCTTTCCAGATACGCGTAGGTTTCTTCGTACGACGGCATGTTACGCACCGGCTCAGAACATGTCCAGATTCGCCGGGATCTTGTTTCTCTTGCTGAGGTTGATGGCCTGGGTTTTGGTATATCTGAATCCGATGTCGCATTTGTCCGGCTGGAAATCCCATACCGATATGATCAGGAGATCTCCCTCTCTTATCCACATTCTTTTCTTGATTTTGCCGGGTATGCGGCCCACGCGGGATACGTTGTCTTCGCACATCACTTTGATCTTGGATGCGCCCAGCAGCTGCTCCGCGATGCCGAACATCTCTCCTTCTTTTATATTCGGAAGACGGACGCGCGTTACGTCTTCGTCGGGACTTTCCAACGGTTGGTTATCAGTCATTTTATCCTCTCAATTACGCCACATGCCGTGTTATTTTATAAAAATATATTTGCTGAAATCTGCCGCCGGAACCGTGCGGCGAAGGGGTTTCCCCGGGAAAAAACAGCGCCCGGGCGGGATACCGTCAGAAATCATTATAAACAGGATTGATATGGGTGAGTTCAGGCTCCGGTAGTGTAGCGGCCAATCATTCAGCCCTTTCGAGGCTGACACACGGGTTCGAATCCCGTCCGGAGCACCCACGTTCTAATTATTGCTTCAAAAGTGACCCGCAAAGATGCTGTTTGCAAAGCGCATCATCCGGCTTCCTGATGTTTCGCCTGAAGGCCGGACAGCGGTTACCAATCAGCCCCCCTCTTGGAACCGTACATCAGAAGCATACCGGAACATAATCTCAATTCCGCATCAGCTGATAAACACGGTGCTTCATAGTTCTCAGTTAAAATATCGTGCCATGTTTTTTCAGACTGTTATAACCCGAATTAAATTCGGTTAAACGAATTTATTCCAATTTTTAAGAAGTAAATTCGGTTAAACGAATTTATTTGTACACATAATCACTCCGATCATCATGGAAATCCCGAGAAAACGGTTCCTCGAAACCCTTCTGATGTTCAAAGATCAGGATGTCATCAAAGTCCTGACGGGAATCAGAAGATGCGGGAAATCCACCCTGCTGAGGCAGTATATAGAAATCCTGAAGCGGTCCGGCATATCCGATGACAGAATCGTGTACATAAATATGGAATCCCTGTCCAATGCCAGATTCTCCGACGGCATGGCCCTGTACCATGGAATCACGGAAAAGAAAAACCGGGAAAAGATCTAAATATTCCTGAACGAGGTCCAGTACATCGGGGGCTGGGAAAGAACGGTGAACTCGTTCAGAACAGATCTGGACTGCGATATTTACGTCACAGGTTCCAACGCATATCTGCTGTCGACCGACATCTCCACAAGACTGACCGGACGCAGCATCCCGATTGCGGTTCTTCCTTTTTCATTCAGCGAGTACTGCGTTCTGAACAGACCCGGCAATGTTGCAGATATGATGCGGATCTTCGGCAGATACGTCACTCTGGGCGGTTTTCCGTTCATAAGACCGGAAATGCCGGAGGAAGCGATTCTCCAGCGTCTGGATGAGATTAAATCGGATATAATTCTGAAAGATATCTGCATGCGCAGGGAAAATATTACTGCACCGATCTAGGCATGAGAAACACCCGGCCTCTGCCTGCCGACCGTGATTACGGAAAAGTTCTGGAAAACATAGTATGTCTGGAACTGATCCGCAGAGGATTCAGGGTTTATATCGGAAAAGCCGGAAATTACGAGATAGACTTCATAGCCAGAAAGGGCACGGAAACGGAGTTCTACCAGGTATCGCACTCCGTGTCGGATCCGGAAGTTCTGGAACGGGAACTCAGGCCGTTCAGAAACCTGAAATCGCAGGGCCGCAGATTCCTTATCACGTCGGATCCTGCTGCCGGAATACAGACTGATGAAGTCACAGTAACGAATATCATAGATTTTCTGACGCGGCGATCCGGATATGTTCGCTGATATCTGTCCGGATTATCCTCGGTTGCTCTTATGCAATCCCTGCTGATCGTTCCGTTTCAGTACCCGGATCTCCCGGCTTTGATCTTTTTGCAGGCGTTTCTGTTCTTCTCCACCACGTCTTCGACGTTGTTTCTGTCGACGACGAAAACCTTCGGAAATGCTCCGGTTCTGGAAAGGATCCTGTCGACGACGCGCCTGTCGGAGATTTCGCACGAATCCAGATTTTTCCTGCTCCAGTCCTGAGCGATCTCCAGAGTATGCTGGTATCCGTAGCTGTTGAACAGCTGCGCGAAGAAGGTTCCAGCCAGAGAATCGTCCGAAACGATGGCGATCCTGCATGATCTGGCCGCCGCGTCCGTTCCGTTGAAGGATATCGCCATACCGGAATAGGAGCTTACGAGGCTCATCGCTTTGCAGTCGCTGGCATTGCTTCCGATGTATACCGTGCCGTCCTGATCCCGGATCTTTTTATCCGCGCAGACCCAGGCTTTATCCAGAGAGTTTATGGATTTGCAGCCTTCGAACAGCACTGCGCCCTGAAGCGGCATATCGCGCCCCAGCGCCCTGCGGGCCTTCCTGAAGAGCTCCGAGTCCTCCGGAATGAGATCGGAGGTATCCCGCGGATACTCGAAAGAGGACACTTCCAGGGACGAGAGCTTCCCGGCGATTTCTTTTATCTTCTCGGAATCGGTGCGATCCAGATTGAAGGGATCGATCGCGGAATCGGTGCCGCATATGTTCGCGCCGGGAGAGCCCAGCACGTTCAGGAAATGAGTCAGAGCCTGATCGTACATGCCGGTGCGGATGAAAACGTTCATCAGCTCCGAGAGATACGCGCAGGAATCCTTCGCGCCGCGCGTGAACCTCATCTTCTTCTTTGCCGCCTCGTACATGGATCTTTCGGTCGCTCCGTAAACCTTGAGGAACGGAATCATGTATTTAGCCGATGAGCCGTACGGACCCTCCGGATCTTTGACGAATCCCGCAATGTAATCGTATCTCTCGATGACATCGTACAGCCTGTCCCCGCCGGGAATGAGCTCGGCGCAGATCTCCCTGTTGATATCGCCGTTCAGGAGAAATCCCCTGGGTTCCAGCAGGAGATACCTTCTGGGCCCCAGCCCCAGCTCCTCGGCGGGATCGAATTCTCCGGGCATTTTCACAGCCCCAGGGATGCGTCGACCTGAGCGGAGAGATCGTAAGGTCCGTCCAGAATCTTTCCGCCGGAATAGAGCTTTTTGTCTTTTATGCATACGCGGCCGTCCGCGAATTCCCTGATGGTGGCGACGATGAGAGGAAGCTCCCTGGCGGATCCGTCCTCCCTGATTTTTTTGAAAAGAGGCTCTTCGGTTCCTTCGGATGATCTGATGTCCTCCAGTGAACTGTTCTCCAGCTTTTTCCCGAAATCCTCCCAGAGCTTGTCGTAAACACCTCCGCGGATCGGGAATCCGCAGTATGTGAGCGCGGCCCCGCGATCCCATTCCTCGGTGCACAGGTGGATCATGACTCCCTGGCGGTCCGCGTTTTCGGAAATAAGCTGCCAGATAACCTCCTGCCACGTCCCCTTGGGGCCGTCCGGAAGCGCCGGGTGCAGATTCAGCATATCGTATTCCCTGCAGGTCTCGTCGTCCATCCACATCATGTATCCGGCGAGTATCCCGAGATCGAAGCCGGTTCCGGATGTTTTCTTCCTCAGAACCTTCCCGTATTCGTTCCTCCACGCCTCCGGATCTTTCTCGCGGAGCTCCGGCTCGAACTTCTTCCAGGACTCCGTGATCAGAGGAATGCCGTACCCCCTCACCATATCGAAAAACAGCTTCCTCTGCTCCTTGCGCGGATTGTCTTCCTCTTCGTTGTCCCAGTTGCAGAACACGAACGAGATCTCGACGTCCAGAACGCCTTCGGCTTTCTTATCCATAACCGCCTTCAGAAGGCTGCGGGATCCGGGACCCCTTCCCGTGGAGAACCAACCTAACCTGAGCATCGCAACACCTATACCGACCGTAGATAAAGATTTACACGTCGAACAGCACCGTTACCGACGGTTCGTCTCTGTCTATGTTCATCATGTGGTACGTCACGGCTTTGATCTCCGACTTCACCCTGTGTCTGGAGCGGTCGAGGGTCTCCCCCCTCCCGGTGCAGATGACGTCGTTCCCGTCGAACCTCACGCTTATCTCCTTGAGAACGAGACCGTCGCAGTCCTCCAGAAACAGCAGCTCGGAGAGGAAGGAATAGAGCCTGTCCTCGTCGTCCTCCCCCGATACCGTGAATTCCGTCTCTTCGGAGGTGCCGATCCCGGAAAGATCCACCGTCTGATCGAACAGAGCGTACCCCGCGTTCGCGAAGCATTCCTCCAGAGTGCTGCCCGCAGCCTTCACCATCAGATCCGCCGTGTGATCCGCCAGAACGTACCTCTCCATGCCCTGCCGTATATTCTTCTAGTCTTAATATGAGCGTTTATACCCGGCGGGACATAACCCGGTCATGGACGAGGAGATATTCGCGAGGGCGGCGGAATTCGCCGGAGAGCTTTTCAAAAAGGATTCCGGAGGGCACGACATCTACCACACGCTGAGGGTGCATTCCATGGCGCTGAGGATCCTTCGGTCAGAGGGAGGGGACGAGTTCGCGGTGAGAATGGCCGCCCTCCTCCACGATGCGGACGACTGGAAGCTTTTCGGAAATAACGGATTCGCCAACGCGCGGAGATTCATGGATTCCGAAAATATTCCCGGAGACGTTCAGGACAGAATCTGCGGGATCATCTCCGGCGTATCGTTCAAAGGCACGGATTCGCAGGTTCCGGACTCTCTCGAGGGGAAAATCGTCCAGGACGCCGACAGGCTGGACGCGATTGGCGCAATAGGCATCGGAAGAGCGTTCGCATACGGGGGAAGCAGGGGGAGAGCGATGCACATACCTGAGGAGATCCCGAATACGGAGATGGACTGGGAAAGCTACCGCAGAAGCGAAGGAACCACGATCAGCCACTTTCACGAGAAGCTTCTGAAGCTAAGGGATATGATGAACACGGAAACCGCCAGAGAAATAGCGGAGGGGCGCCACAGATACATGGAGGAGTTCCTGAAAGAGTTCGGAGACGAGTGGAACGGCGTCCGCTGAAATTCGAATTACGATAATTGAACTGCGTTTATCGAAGAAATACTGCGTATTATCAACGAATTAAATCTAAATAACGCGGTTATCGGACAAAATGCTTAATATTAAGTAGCATGTAGGGGCGGCTCATGCGCTTAACGATCGTCGGATGCGGTTCGATCGGATCCAAACTCGCCGCGGCGGCGGACGAGATGGCCGAAGTGAAGAGGATCTACCTCACGGACATCATACCCGGGAAGGCGGCCGATCTGGCATCCAAACTCAGAAAAGCGATCGTAGTGGACAACGTGGAGGAGGAGCTCTACCACTGCGATCTCGTTATTGAATCGGCGACCCAGGAGGCTGCCCGCTCCATACTGCCGAAAGTCGTAGCCAGGGGAGTGGACATCATGATCATGTCCGTCGGAGCCCTGGTCGACGACGATTTCCTCAGATCCGTGAGGGAGAAAGCGGCGGCCTGCGAGGCCCGCATCTACATCCCCTCCGGCGCGATATGCGGGACGGACGGACTCAGATCCTCCTCCGTGGGAGAACTGGACAATGTGGAGCTGATCACCACCGTGGGGCCGAGAAGCCTCACCGACGTTCCGTACGTCATTGACAAGGGGATAGACGTCGGGAAAGTGGCGGAGAGAACGGTCATCTTCTCCGGAACGGCCGGGGAAGCGGTGAGGCTCTTCCCGAAGAACATCAACGTTGCCGCGACGGTGAGTCTTCTCGGCATAGGATTCGAGAAGACCAGAGTCACCCTGGTTCTCGATCCGGAGACCCGCAGCAACTCCTACGAGCTCAGGCTTAACGGGGAATTCGGAAGCATGGTATGCCACACGTACAACGTCCCCTCCCCGGACAATCCCAAAACGTCTTATCTGGCGGCGATGTCCGCGATTTCCGCGCTCAAAAGAATCGTCCGCAACGAATGGATCGGGATATGATCCCGCGCCGGTTCCCGTTTCATCGAGGGGAACCGGCACAGTTATCACTTTTTCCGCTATCTGCCGCTCATGGAAAGCAGAAGCGAAAGACTCATGTCGAACTCGGACGGCCTGGACGCCGTCGTCATAGCGAACGACGGGGAGCCGTTCCTGGATTCGACTTTCTGGTACCTTACTGAACAGACCTCCGGAACCTTCGAGGGATCGCTCGCGATAGCGAAGAGAGACGGTTCTCTGGACGTGATCGTCTCGGTTCTCGAAGCGGAATCCGCGGAATCGGGCGCGGGAAACGTGCTCGTCTACCACGACCGCGAGGAGAAGAACCGGTTCATCAGGGAATCTCTCTCCGGATGCAGAAACGTGGGGTTCAACATCCATTCCGTATCCTACGCCGCGGTGGAATACGTCAAGAAAACCGCGGAGGGGATAACGGTTTCGGATGCCGGGAAAGCGATAGAAGATACCGTTTCAGTAAAAGACGAAAAAGAGATAGCGGCGACCAGAGAAGCCTGCAGGATCTCCTCGGTCGTCGCCGGGGAGATTCCGGATTACCTCTCCGAAGGCGTCTCCGAAAAAGAGATAGCGGCTAAAATGGACAACCGGATGAGAGAGCTCGGGGGAACCGGGAACGCGTTCGACACGATAGCCGCCTTCGGCCCCTATTCCTCGCAGCCGCATCATATGCCGTGCGGATACAGGCTGAAAAAGGGAGACACCGCCCTTTTCGATTTCGGATCCAAATACGACCGCTACTGCTCGGACATGACCCGCACCGTATTCCTCGGAAAACCCCCTGAGATACTGGAGAGAGCCTATGAAATAGTGAGGAAAGCTCAGGAGGCCGGAATATCGGAATACCGCAGCGGAGCTAAAGCCTGCGACGCGGATCTTGCCGCGAGAAAAATAATCGACGATTCTGAATTCAAAGGAAAATTCATACACTCCTTCGGGCACGGCATAGGGATGGACATCCATCAGGGGATCTCCGTCTCCCCCGCGTCCCCCCAGATCCTCCGCGCGGGGAACATAGTTTCGGCCGAGCCGGGAATCTACATCCCCGGGATCGGGGGCATACGCATCGAAGACACCTGTCTGATAACGGAGGAGGGATGTGAGATCCTCACTTCGTTCGATCATTCGTTCACGGTGGTATGATGCGGTCTGTTGCGGCAATGGAGGCGCAGGAGGTCCAGGACATCCTCGCGGATGCCGTCGCCAGAATGACGGATCTGGGCGCCGGGTTCGCGGATGCCAGATCCCAGACCGTGAGGGTTACCGGAGCGGTCACGGCGAACGGAAACCTGAGGCAGCTGGTCAGGAAAAGCACCGGCGGAGTCTGTCTCCGCGCCTGGACGGGAGGAAGATGGGGCTACGGAACGGTTTCCTCGTTCGACCGGGAAAAAATAATGGAAGCGGCCGCGTCCGCCGTGAAAAACGCGTCTTCCGTGAAAATATCCGATCTCTCGCTGGAGCCCTCCGCGGTGAGAGGCTACCATCCGGCGGAAGTGAAGATCCATCCCGACTCCGTGGAACTTTCGGAAAAAATCGCCGCCGCCCTGGATCTGGACAAATCACAGAACATTGACGGGAGGATCGTCAACAGGACCGGAGCGTATTCGGAGGAGATCAAAAGCAATCATATCGTCAACTCCGCCGGATCCGATGCCGGATGGGAGGAGGTCCGCACGCTGTGCAGGGCGATGTCCGTGGCGGCCGACGGAAGCAGGATGGAGCAATACTACGAAGGCCCCGACGGCACCCTCGGGTTCGAAACCGTAAAGGATCTGGATATCGAAGCCGCGGGAAGAAAAGCGGCGGAAGAAGCCATTAAAACGCTCGGCGCGGGGAGAGCGCCCTCGGGAAACGCAGTCGTGATCTCGGATCCCATGGTCTCCGGGCTTCTGGCCCATGAGGCTATGGGGCATGCCTCCGAAGGCGACGAGATAACGAAGAAACGCTCGTTCCTCACCGGCGCGATCGGAAAAAAAGTAGCTTCGGACATAATCACCATGTACGACAACGGAACCGTCCCCGGGGCCCACGGCTCCGTCCCCTTCGACGACGAGGGAACCCCGTCTTCCTGCACGAAGATAATAGACAAAGGCATCTACAGCGGCTACATGCACAGTCTCGAGACCGCTTCCGCCCTTGGATGCAGGCCTACAGGAAACGGGCGCGCCGAAAACTTCGGGAAAAGGACCTGGGTGAGAATGACGAACACGTATTTCGGTCCGGGGGAATGGGACAGGGACGAGATAATCTCCGACACGAAAGACGGAATCCTGTGCGACAAAATGGTCAACGGAATGGAAGATCCCGTGGGCGGATGTTTCGAAGCCAAATGCCTCAGGGGATTCGTGATAAAAAACGGGGAAATCGACAGGATGGTGCAGTCCTTCACCCTCACCGGAAAATCGACGGAGATACTCTCCTCCGCCGACGCCCTTTCGAAAGAGGTGATTCTCGACGGGGGAATGTGCGGAAAGGGAATCGAAGACTGGGTCAGAGTCTCCTCCGGCGGCCCGTTCATGCGGGCGAGAATGATCGTGGGGGGAGGACAGTGATTTACCCTGACGAGAGGGCGATCCGCGCTCTTGACAAGTACGATCAGGCGGAGGTGTACGTTTCCGAAGCCATTGTGAACACGGTTTACATCGACGGATCGAAGATCAGCAACATCGAGACCAAAAAGGAATCGGGAATGATGTTCCGGATGATTCACGGGTCCAGAACCGGAAAGGCATCCGTTTCCCTCTGCTCCCCGGATTCCGCGGCGGACTGTCTGGAAATGGCTGATTCCGTTCTGAAATACTCGCCGGTTAACCCGGATTCCGGAAGTTACCCCTGCCAGGAACAGGCCAGGAGACCGGCTCCTGACGTCTGGGACAAGAAAGCGGAGAACATCGCTCCGGAGGATCTGAGAGAACTGGCGGAGCAGCTGATAGGGGAATGCAGAGTGAATATTCCCCGCGCCCAGATACGCGTTTCCGCCATGAACTCCCGCACGGTCAACAGCAACGGAGTGGACACGGGTCACAGAAGCACCCTGGTCTACGGGCATTTCACTTCGATGGCTAACATCGACCACCCCGGCGAGGGAACGGAAACGTTCTACGGGACCCATCTCGATTTAGATCCGGTATGCATAGCGCATTCCCTTTCCAGAAAGGCGGAGGCCGCCGCCGGGAGCCGCGAGTTCAGGGGAACCTCCGGCGTTACGATGATCCTTCCCCCCGGCGAGCTCGGGGACATGCTGTTATCCTCTGTCGGATCGGCCGTTAACGGGGAGAACGTCAAATACGGACGCACCCTCTGGAAGGACTCCCTCGGCGGGAAGGTGGCCTCCGAATCCCTCTGCATCGCCGACGATCCGACAATGAAAGCACCCCTGTCCTGCGTGTTCGACGACGAGGGAACCCCCGCCGGAAGACATACGATCATCGAAAAGGGAATACTAAGGGGATTTCTGAGGGACGCGTTCTGCGGAGACAGCACCGG
>JAEEGL014609807.1_pt1 | contig 15012 bp, 12 predicted proteins | sample 9134231 | NCBI WGS metagenome assembly JAEEGL01 (sample SAMN16246548, study PRJNA631951) | gut metagenome | biome: gut microbiome; feature: rumen; material: fiber-attached | host: Bos | place: Iran: Karaj | collected 2018-10 | reverse complement strand
CCCAATCCCCAATCCCCAATCCCCAATCCCCAATCCCCAATCCCCAATTATAATAAATAAAATTAAATAATTTTTTAATAAATTTAAAAATAGTCATATAAAAGTATATAATATAATAATAAATAAATATATAATATTTATTTATTTATTTATTTTTATGATATAATTAAATAAAATGTTTATTTATTTAACAAATATTAGTTAAAATATATATTATCTTTTAATATGAAATAATTATTTAATATTTTAGAATAAAATAAGTATTTTTATTAAAAAAGTTTTATCATTTTAATTAATTAAAAAAATTTAAATATTTTAATAACATAATATAATAAAATTATAATTTTATTATAATAAATTGAAATATAATTTAATTTATTATTAAAAATATAAATGTCAAAAATTCTTCAAAATTCAACAGATTTAAAAATAGTAATAGTAGGTAACAGTGGAGTAGGTAAAACATCTTTTGTAAAACAATGGACAAAAGGAATATTTAGTGATGATTATAAAGCAACAATATTATCTGAATTTTCATATAAAATATTTGAATATAAAGGAAAATATTATAAAATACAATTTTGGGATATTGCTGGTCAAGATAAAAATATATATACCTCTAAAGTATTTACAAAAAATGCACATGGATGTATATTATTATCAGATTTAACTAATCCAGATACATTAAAAGTAACAATAAAATGGAAAAATAGTATAGATGAAAATTCAAGATTTATTGATGGAGATTATTTACCAAGTTTATTAGTCCAAAATAAAGTAGATTTAATAACTGATGAAAATTTAAAAGAACCAAGCGAAGAAGTTAAAAAATTTGCAAATGAAAATGGATATTTAAGTGTATTAAATGCTTCGGCTAAAACAGGTGAAGGAGTTGATATTGCAATGGATTATTTAATTAAAACAATTATTGATAGATTAGAAGAATATAGTAAAAAAACTAATAAACCAATTAATAATGATAATAGAACTAGTATCGTTATTGAACAACCTAAAAAAAGTAATGAAAGCTTATTAAAATCTAATAAATGCTGTAATTATGTTTAAATTATTACTTTTATTTAATTTAATAAATATAAATTTATTTAATTGTTTAAATTTTTTATTTGAAAATTTTTATTTAAATTTATAAAAATACATTTACATATTTAATTTAATTTTTGTTTTTTATTTAATGCTTTTTTATCTTCTTCAAATAAATTTTTTAATTCATCATACATGGCTCTTTTTTTATCTAAAATTTGAAAATTATAATATAAATTATTTTCTTTCTTTTTTTTTCTTTTAGATATTAAATCTTTATAAAAATCATCCTCTTCTTTTGCAATTTTAAAACTTAATCCTTTTTGATTACTAAAATGATTCTTTCCATTATTATTTGCTTTAACTTCAATAAATCCATCTTCATCAGGTTCACCTAAATATTCTTCTTCTTCAAATTTAAGAGGATCATAATCTAAATTATTATTATTATTATATCTTGTCATATTTAAATAGTCATTAATTATTTTTTGAGAATCATAATTATTTTTTAATAATTTTTTTAAACTTTCATTTTCACAATATTTTACTATTGCAAAATTAACTAATCTTCTTTTATTTTTTGAACCTTTTCTATTAAAAAATGAACCTAAATCAACTGTGTCAATCTGACCATATAATGACATATATAAATAAAAAAATTTATCATCAATATCTGAATCAAAATAAAATATAATACAGGTTAAATCTTTAGGATATTTAATACTTGGTTTTGGATATTTTTTATAATATAAAAAAACAGTTTTATATGAATTTAAAGGTATTCTTAAACATTGAAGATTTGTATATTCATTTAAGTCATTATTATTATTATTATCATCTTTTTCATTTTTATTTTCTTTTAATGAAATTTTTTTTTCATTCATATTATTATAATAATAATATATAAATAATAAAATAATAACAAATAATAACATAAAAAAAATATTATATATATATATAAATTCATATATTAAATATGAGTCAAAATAGTAATAATTTATTAGAAAAAGAAAAAGAGGAAGAAGAAGAATCAGAAGAAAAAGAATCAAGTTCAGAAGAAGAAAGTTCAAATATTGAAGTTCATCAAATATTAATAAAAAAAGAAGAATGTAAATTTATAAAAATTGATATAAAATTATATAAAAGATTATTAGAATTATTAAAAAATAATATTTCATTAAAACAAAATATTAAAAAAGAAAAATTTAAAATAAACTTTTCAAAAGAAACTCAAACTGAATTTGATGATAATTATTTAAATAATATTATTAATGATAATAAAAAAACAATTAAAAAATTAGAAGAAGAATTAAATACAATAAAAATTAAAAATAAAATATTAACAAATGAAAATGAATTATTAAAAACAGAAAATTATAATTTAAAAAATGAAATTAATTCAATTAAAAAGAAAAACAAAGAAAAAATAGATAAATTAAATTATATAATTTTATCAAATAAAAATTCATATCAAAAATTAACAGAAGAAAAAAAATTATTAGAAGAAAAAATAAAACATATGAAACCTATTTCATTATACGAAGAAGTATTTAAAAGTGAAAAAAATGTAAATACAATTTTAAGTTATTTAACAAATGATTACAAACTTTTATTTTCTTCTTTAAATCAAAATTTTCATAACAATTTTTATTACAATATAAAATTTAAATTATGTAAAAAAAAATTAGAAAATACTGAAAAAATTTTATCTTCTCTTTCAACTGAAAATATTTCAGATAAATATGAAATTGAAATAGAAGAATTAAATAAATTAATTGAAAAATATACAAAATCTCATCAATTTATTGGAAATAATTTAAGATATTATGTTATACATAGTTTATTATTTTTAGAAGAATTTTTAAGAAAGCCTTTAAGAGAATTTGGAGCTAAAGAAGAAGATCTTAAAAATAAAAATTATATGAATAAAATAAAAAAAGGTTTTTTTTCTGTTTTTAAAAGTGAAACAATTGATAATATTATGAATAAAAAAAATATAATTAATGAATTAAATAATAATGTAATTGTTTTTCCCAATGAAAAAATTAATGATTTAAATGAAAATGATAAATATTTATTACAATTATACAATGATGATATATTTAGAAATATTAAAATTTTTTTTGATTTTTCAAATTCTGATGAAATAATTAATTTAATAAAATATTTTAATACAAAAAATTTTTCAGATAATAATCAAACAAAAGAACAATTTAATAAAAATTTAATAATAGAATATTCAAATTTATTATTCATAGCATTTAAAACAATAAAAGAATTAAAAGAAATTGAAATAGTAAATAATTTATTAGATAGTAGATTTAAAAATTATAAAATTTCAATACAAGAAATGCAATATAAATTAGATGAATTATATTCATTATATAAAGGTTCACAATCAGTAAAAGAAATTGTTTTTAAAGAAAAAAGAGAATTAGAAATTAAATATAATGATAATTTATTAAAAACATTAAAATTAGAAAAAAAATTTGAAAATTTATACAAAGAATATGAAATCATTGAAAAAGAAAAATTAAAATCTGAAAAAGAATATAATAATTATAAAGATAAAATATTAAATGAATTTAAAAAAGTAGAAGAAAATTTAAAATTTACAAAAAATGAAAGAGAAATATTAAAAAATATTTTATTAGAATTTCAAAAATATTTTATGAATTTTGTAGATGATAATGGAAATATAAAAGAATAAAATATTATATATAAATAAAATATATAATAATATATTTAATATGAATTTATATATTATTTAAATAATAAATATTTTTAATATATAATTCAAATATTTAAATATGAATGAGAATAATCCTGATTATATTCAAATCATTCTTCGAAATAAAAATGAAACTTATCATCATAAATCAATAAATAAATTATTATATTTACCTTCAAATATAGAAAATGAATTTAATATTATTAATAATCATAAAAATAAAAATACTGATAATATGTATTTCAACTCTTTTTTTTTTACTGGAGGATGTGATTCAGTAATAAAACTTTGGAATTATAATAATTCATTAGATGAAATTAATTTATTATGTAATTTAGAAAATCATTCAGATTGGGTTACATCGTTATTATATATAAAAAAATATAATTATTTAATAAGTGCTTCAAATGATAGTTCAATAAATATTTGGGAATTAAATGATATTTTAAAATTTTCAAATAATCAAATCTATCCAAAAAAACAATATGATTTTTATCATAATGATTATATTACAAATTTAAAATTTAATGAATTTAATAATATTTTATATTCAAGTAGCTTAGATGGAACAATAAAAGAAATTGATTTAAATAAAGATTCAATATATAAAAAACATTTAATAGAACATAAAAATAATTCAATTTATAATTTTGATATTAATGAAAGTGAAAATATTTTAGCTTATAGTTTGTATCAAAATAATGAAATTGTAATATTTGATTTAAGGTCTAAAAAAAAGATTTGTAGTTTACATGAAAAAAATTTAGTTAAAAATATTAAATTAAGTGAAGATGGAAAAAATATTTTATTATCATGTGAAAATTATTTAGATTATTGGGATATTAATAAACAAAAAATTATTTTTGATTTAGATTATCATAAAGGAAATATTAATTGTTTTTATGTTAATAATAATTTTAATAAAATTATTTCAGGAAGTATTAATGGAGAAATTTATATAAATGATTTAAATGTTCAAAAATATTCTCTATTAAATAATATTGAAAATCCTGTTTTAGATATTCAATTTAATGATTTGGAAAATCAAATTTTATTTTCAGGTTCGAATGGTAATTTATATATTTATGATTTTAATACTATTTTTAAAAATAAAGTAAATTCTAATTATCTTAAAGAAAATACAAATAATAAAAAAGTAAATCAAGAAAATAAAATAAATAAAGAAAATATTATTTTAGATACAATAAAATTAAATCCAATAAATGAAAATAATGAATATGGAAAATTTTGTAATGTTGTAAATGAGGAAATAGAAAAATTTTATTTAATGAAAAATAAAATATATGTTATATTTAAATATAAAAATTCAGATTTAGGTTATATATATAATTTATTAACATTAAAAAAAATTCAAAATAGAAAAAGAATAACATATAATGAATATATAAATAAATTACAAGAAATTGACAAAGAAACATTAAATTCATGGTGTAATATTGATATAAAAACAGGATGTTTAAATATAATTTTATATAATGAAAAATGCTTTAATAATAATATTAAAAATCTTAATTTAAATTTTGTAGAAGAAATAATTAAAAGAGAATTTAGTATTATTTCATCTAATGATCTTTATTTAGATATGAATAATAATAATAATAATGATAAAAGTAATAAAAAAATGGAAAGAACAAAAAAAAATTATATAAATAATTCAAATAGAAAAAATACTAAAGATAATTTTGGTAATTTTATAATAAAAAATTTAGCTGTGGTTATATTAAATGAAAATATGAATTTTATTTTAAAAAATTATTTTAGAACAGAAATAAAAAATAATGATTTATATAAACATTATTATAAATCTTATATTGATGAATTAATAAATGATGAAAATTTAATTGAATATGATGATTATTTTATAAATTTTTGTTTTAAAGAAAAAAATATTTTTTTTTATTTAAATTCTAATAATAATAAATTAATTTTAATTCCATCTTTTGCATTTACTTATATGGGAAGTGAATATAAAGAAATTTTTAATAATTTAACATTAAAAGTTTTTCAAAATAGAAATGATATAAAAATTTATTTTACTGTTAATGAAAGTTATAATATTCATAAAAAAGATTACAAAGATAAAAATAAAAATTTTTATTTACATAATTCTAAATCTTTTAAAGAAACTTTAAATTTTATTGTTCAACAATATATTGATAAAAATAAATTAAAAGAACAAATTAAAAAAGATTATAAAAAAAATATTGAATCATTAACAGATAATCAAAAAAATTTTATTGAAAAAGATTATCTTAAAAATGAAAAAAATAATATTTATTCTATTTCTTTAAATTTTAAAGAATATGAATTAAATTGTTATAAATTAAAAGATATCGATATATTAAGATTTTTTTGGTTATTTAATAATAGAGAAAAAAATAAAATTTCAATTTTAATAAATTATTTGGATATTAAAGAAGTTTTAAAAGATTTTGAAATTGAATAAATAAATTAATTTTTTTATATATATTTAATAATAATAATATTTTTTAATTATGTTATTATAATAATATATATTAAATTATTTAATATAATTAAAATTTTTATTTAAAACTTTTATTTATACATTTTTATATTTATATTACATAAAATTTTTAATATCTTAAAAATATTTTTCATAAAATTCTAATTAGCATAAAAAATTTTTTATAAATAAAATATTAAGTTTTTGAATTATTTTTATCACTTTCTTCTTCTTCTTCTTCCTCTTCCTCTTCCTCTTCTTCTTCTTCTTCTTCATATTCCTCATCTTCATTATTATTATCTTGTGAAAATGAATTATTTTTTTGAGAATTTTTATCTTTATAAATAAAAATATTTTTATCACTTTCTTCTTCTTTATTTAAGCTATTTATATTACTATTATTATTATTTTTATCCATATTTAACTCATTATTTGATGAAATACTATTATTTGAATTTTTAATACTAATTTTTTTAATATTAATTGATTTATTTATTGTACAATTTGAGTCAAGTAAATCTTCAATTTTACAAATATTTGAATCATTTTTATTATTTTTTTTTAATTCAGTTTTATTTCTTTTTTTTTTATTTTGGTTGTTATTATTATTTTGATTATTATTATTATTTTGCTTATTATTATTTTTATTATTTTCATTATTTTCATTTTGATTACAATTTAATTTTATTTTTTTAATTATCTTTTTAATATCTTTATCATTTTTATTAAAATTATTTTCATTTTCCACTTCATTATTAGTTTCTGAAGCTTTTATTTTAATACTTTTAATTTTCATATTATTTTTATTTTTATCATCTTCTTCTTCATTTTCTTCTTCTTCTTCATTTTCTTTTTCTGAATTATTATTTTCTTTTGTATTTTCTTTTTTATTTTTAACTAAATTCATATCATAACAACTAGCTTCTGAATCAGGAATTATTCCACCATAAAAATTTTCTTTTAATCTTTTTAATTCATCGGTGGCTATGTAATCATGAATTTTTTTTCTTTTTAATTTTTTTCCAGTTAAAATTTCATATTCATTTAATTTTTTTTTTTTTTTCTTCTGCTATTAAGCATCTTTGTAATTTTAAATCGAACATTTTTGCCTCAATTTTTTCTTTAGGAGAAATACATCCCATATTAAAATTTATTTAATATATTATAAATATTTATTTTTATAATAAAAATATGAACAATAATTTTAATTACAATAATAATAATAATATTGATTATTTTTCAAATAGCTTCAATTTTAAAAATAATAATAATAATAGTAATATTAATAATAATAGTTTTAATAGTATTAATAATTTTCCAATTTCAAATGAATTTCGTTTAAATAATTTAGAAAATCGTATAAATACTTTAGAAAAAAATTTAAGATTTTTTGATGAATTATTAAGATTAAAAGAAGAAGATAGAGTAAATGATATATCTATATATAATACAGAATCATTTAATTTATTAAATGAAAGAATTGAAAATTTAGAAAAAAAAATAATTTATATAGAAAATGAAAAAAATGAAAAAATAAATGAATTAACACAAAAAATTAATGAATTAAATTTAACTTTAGATAATATAACTACAAATATTAGAAATGAACAAGATAATTCTATTAATAATAATAACAATAATAATAATAATAATAATAATTATAATAATAATAATAATGAATTAAATGTTCAAATTGAAAAATTATTACAAAAAAATGAAACTATAGATAATATTTATGAAAATAAATTAAATAATATGAGTATTTTAAATGATAATAAAATTAATGAAATATTAAATGTCATTCAAGATTTAAATAAAATTACAGAAGAAAATGAGTTTTCAATAAATGAATTAAAAGAAAATTTTAGAAAAATTCAAACAGATAATATAAATTTAATAAAAAATTTACAAATTATAAAAGAAAAAAATAAACAAATAGATTATATTTTAGAACAAATAACTAATATTAAAAATAGTTTTTCTAAAGTTTTAAATATTTATGAAAATAATTATAATGAGGAAGAAAATTTTATTGAAAATTATTTAATAAAAAATAATGAAAGTATTAGTAATACAAATAATAATAATAATGAATAAAGTTAAATATTATTATTCATATATAAATATTTAAATGTTTTAAATAATTGTTTTAATTTTTATTTAAAAAATATATGTTATTTAATTAAATTATAATCATATAATCATTATTTATTAAAATTAATATATTTTTATAATTATAAATAAAAGAACATAAAATTAATTTTTTATATATAAATAATAAATTATCATTTATAGAAAAATATTTTAATTTAAAAAATCAAAATTATATTAATTTTTATAAAATTTATTTCATTTTTAATCATTAAATATTAGTAATAAAATTTATTTAATAATTATTTAATTAAAATATATTAAATTGATTAAAATATTAATAACATAATTTATTTTAAAAAAAATTTTAATTTAATTAAAAGAATCTTTTTTATTTATAAATTAAATAATATTTAAAAAATAATTATTATTTATAAAATTATTTATAAACCTAAAGCTAAGATATAATAATTATATTATAATATAATAAAATCCTAAATCTAAATTCATATAATATAAAACTTTTTATAAATAATAAATAAATAATTTACAATAGAATTATGAAACATAACAAATATTTATATTTTTTGGAAAATTATATTTATTTTTTCTACTATATTCTTATAATTTAAATAATACATTAATAATGTAAAACTTTTTCATTAACAATCAAAACATCATTATTTACTTTAAAATTAACTTCTGGATAAATTTCCTTAAATTCTTTAAAAAATATTAAAGGAATTATAATTTCTTTATATCTTATCATAACCATATCATCACTGCAAACTTTTAAATTTTGTGCTAAATTATTTTTAATTATATTAATATTATTATTATTATTATTATTGTTAATTATATTATTATTATTATTATTATTATTGTTAATATTATTATTATTATTATTATTATTTCCACTTGAACTACTACTACTGTTATTACTATTATTACTTGAATTACTTTTATCATCAGTATTAGCTTGACTTATATTTTCATAACAATCAAGATATGAATCATTTTTAATAAAAATAGATTTTATAGGATAATGTCTAATCATTTTATTAATTCCTTGAATTTTACTATAAATAATTTCACATATTTTTTTACTGTTTGTTCCTGGCCAATTTTTCCCATTAAATCTATAATAAAAATAAATAATATCTAATGGATTTAAAAAATTAATAAAGCAATAGCCAAAATTTTTTTTTTCATTAAAATCAGTTGGTAATAAAAAACAATTAAATTTTCCTTCAAATTCTTTATTAAAGAGATAAAGGAAATTATCTTTTGTAAATTTGTTAGGAATGTTTCTAATCATTAATGTTGTTCGTTTGTCTTCAAATGTTAAAATTTTTTTTATATTTATTTCATATGTGTTCGGTTTTTGATTTTTCTTAACAATATTTATACTATTATTATTACATATTTTATTATTATTAATATTATTTAAAATATTATTATCATTATTATTATAATAATTGTTATTATGATTATTATTATCATATATTATAATGTTATTTTTATTTGAATTATCAATTTCTGAGTTATTATAAGAATTATTTAATTTGTTATTAAATGTTATATTTATATTATTATTATTATCATTAAAGTTGTTATTATTCGAATATTTATTTTTTGAATCTTTAAAAATGTGATAAAATCTTGATTCGTTTTTATTATATTTTAAAAAATAATTTTTTGGAAATAATTCTTTATTTAACCATTGAATTTTGCAAAAATCCAATGAGTTTTTCATTTTTAAATTTTTTTCTAAATTATAATTAATTAAATAAATTAAAAATGATATTTATATATAAATATAAATAGAATTTATTTATTTAAAAAAAAGATAAATAAATTATAAAAATCATTTTTTATTTTTAATTATAATATAAAATTAAATACAAAAATAAAATATTTGTGAATAAATAATTAAATAAATTAAATTATTTTTATAAATTTATAAAACTTGCTTTATTATTATTATTTTAAATATAAAATTATTAAAATAAATTTAATAAATTATTTTTATTGATTTTTTTAAATATAATTATTATATAAATAATTTATAATAATTACTTAATTATAATTATATATACTTAAATTAAATAATTAAATTATATTATAAATTTAATGATTTCTAATTTATTATCATCAAATTATAAACCAAAAAAAACTTTATCAAATAATAAAATAAATAGAAATTATTATAAAAATATTACAAAAGCAAATCCAAAAATAAAACCTCTATCAAATGTAATTAAAAATACCAAAACTTTTAATAAAAAAAAAATTAATGATATAATTAATAATTCAAACGGTATTGAAAGATTAAAAAAAAATTTTCCTACTCTTTTTAATGAAGAACTTAAAAAAAAAAATAATAATAATAATTATTCAAAAACTATTGAACAAGATAAAAATATTAATATTCTAGAAAATAAAAATAAAAATAATAAAGTTGTTATTAAAAGTACATTAACAGATATAAAAGATAATAAATTTAAAAAAAATAATCATTCTAGTTTATTTTCAAGTGATAAAATAAAAAAAAAAGGATGGAAAAGAAATTCAGTTTCATTTTTTAATGCAAATTCTTTAAATATAGATAAAACTGATAAAAATAAATATATTTTTAATAAAAAAAATCAAACTAATTTAAATATATATAATAATATTAATATTGACGATAATAGTGAAAATAAAATTCAAAATGAAAATGATAATAGTGATAAAGAAGATGTAAAATCTCAAAAAGAAAAAAAAGATGAAGATGAAGTTTATTATTCTTTATTAAATAATAACATATTAATAGTTGAATCGGAAAGTAGTAATTTTTCATTAAGTTGTTTATCTCAACAAGAAACTATTAAACCAAAAGAAGTAAAATTTTATTTTTCAGATGAGAAAAAAAAAGATGAGCAAATATTAATAGATAATTTAAACAATGAAAATGAAAATAATAGTATTATTACCACACCTAAATCAAGTAAAAATATACGTAAAAATTATAAACGAAGTAGTTCTTTAAAAGAGGTTCAAAATTTAATTCATGAAAATCAAAAACGAGTAAGTTTTGTTTTACCTCTACAACGAAAAAAAAGTTTAAATTTTTTATATTCCCCATCTGAGTTTTCTTCTCCGAAATTAGAAAAATCAAGTAAAAAAACATTTTCAAAAGTATTTTCATCTAGTACACTTAATTCATATTATGACTTATCAAATAATAAAATAAAAAAATATAAAGATCCTGCTTTAACTCCTTTACCTAAATACAATCAAAATAAAAATAATTTTAATCAAACGACATTTCAAAAAATATTAGAAAGTACAAAATATTTAAGAAGAATGCAATATACTGTAAAAGTGCATAAAAAAAATATGAAATATTATTTTGATAGAAGATTTAAAATTATCCAACGTGCTTGGAGACATTATTTTTATGGTGTTAAAATTCCCAAAATAAAAAAAATACAAAAATTTTTTCGTAGTTATGTATTTAGAAAATCAAATAAATATAGAATGATGATTATTAATAAAATATTAAATGCGTTTTATAATAAAATAAAAATTGAAATAAAAAAAAAGCATTATAATTTTTTAATACATAAATTAAAAATGCTTGTGAGAGCACAAAAAAATATTAAAGATTTAAATGAAATTGGAATTCAAGTAAATTTTAAAATTAAGCCTATTGTTAAATATATTGAAAATAATAAAGATGAAATTGAATTTAATAAATTATTTAACGTTAAAAATTTATGTGGTGTTAAAACATTTCCAAGGCCTTGGAATGAAATTGCAAATAATGCAAAAATTCTTGCAAAATTTTTAAAAAAAAATGTTTTTGATAAAATTAATGTAAATGAAAATAAAATTTTATTTAATAATAATAGTGATGAGAATGATAATAATAATAAAAATAATAAATTTATAAATAATAATTTAGATAATGATATTAATAAAAATAATAAAAACGATAAAAATTCAATAAAAAACATAATAGTAAATGATTATCTAAAAAACAAAAATTATTTAAAATTATTAAAAAAAATGCCTGTTAATGACAAATGGTGTTTTATTACTAAAATGAATAATTATAATTATATAAAAAAAATAATATTTATTCAAATGAAAATAAAATCTTTTTTAAAAAAACTGAGAAAAAAAATAATTAATAAAAGAAAAAGAAATGTTCAAATTAACTTCTTTTTATTATTATTATTTACATTTTATATAAAACACATTCAAAAAAATATATTTAAAATAATAAAAGGAAACTTTTATTTTCCTTTTACAAATATAACAATTTCTGAGGAAATAAATGAAAGTTATGAGCAAAGAAGAGTTAAAATGATTGAAAATATTTCTTATAAAAATAAAAAAAATAAAAATAATATTGATGAAAATAAAAAAAGTTGCTTAAGTATTTCTAAAAATGAAGATGAAACTGAATTCACAAATTTAAATAATAATAGAATTTTTTCTCCAAAATTTTCAGATATAGATTTGGAAAATAATGATAAAAATAAATTTTAATTTATAAATTATAGTCTATAATATTGTTTTTATATAAAAATTTTTATTATAATAACTTAGATATATTAATTATATATAAATATTAAAGTAAAAAATTAAATATTATTATATTTAAATAAAATAAATATTGTTTACTAAATAAATAATATATTACTAATTAAATATAAACAAACATTATACTATAAGAATTTATAAAAAATAAATAATTATTATTTTTATTTTTTATGCTTTTCAAGTAATTTTTTTATATTATTTAACCTTGAACCAACATTATCCTTTTCTTTTTCTTTTTCTTTTTCCTTTTCCTTTTCTTTTTTATTTATAATATTAGAAAAATAATTAGAATAAAAATATTTAGGATTATTTAAATTTAAAGAATTTATTTCAATATTTTGACTAATAAGATCTAACATATTTTGATTATCATTTTTTTTATCAAAATAATCAATATCACTATTAAAATTATCTTTTCCCTTTGTATGACTTTTTTCAATATTAACATTAAGTAATTCATTTGTAATTATTTTTTGTCCAATTGTATTGCTATGTTTAAATTTAGAATTATTATTAGTATTATGATTATTATTACTATTATTATCTTTAATATTCAAAAAATCATTTTTATATTGATTAAACAAAAATTTACTTTTTCTTTTTTTTTCTGTTTCAGGATTTAAATATGATTTTATTAAATTATTACTTTGTGAAAAATATGCATAACTATTACGTTTTGTTGAATTTGATTTATTAACGTTGCCTATAGAAATATTTTTTTTAGAATAATCATTATTATTAATATAATAAGTATTAATTGAATTCATTTTTTTTATAGTCATTTTTTTTGAATGAAATGAATTAATACTTTTTAAAGAATGTTTTGATGATAAAACATCATAAATTTTACTTTTGTTTTTGGCACCATTTTTTTCTGATTTAGTTTTATTTATTAAAAAGGAATTTAAATTGGTGTTTTTAAATATTGTAAATTCAGTTTGAATACATACTAAAAGTAAACTAAAAGATGTCTTTTTTATTTCTTTCTTATTATTATTATTATTATTATTATTATTATTATTATTATTATTATTATTATTATTATTACTATCATTATTATTATTATTATTATTATTAATGTTGTTTTTATTAATAATATTAGAATTTACATAATTTATTTTATTAGATATATTATTATTTTGATTGAAGTTGTCATATATTATTATTTTTTTATTTTGTGACTTACTATTTATTTTTGAATCAGGAGAATTATTTACATATTTATTATTATTATTATTTGAAGAATTTTTTAATTTCATATTTTTATTATCTTCTTTTAATTTCATACTTTTATTAATAAATTTATTATTTGGATTTGGATAAATTTTTATTAAATTAATATCTTTTTTTTCTTTATTTATATTTAAAGGTTCATTTTTTAAATCATTAAATAATTCTTCTTTTGTATTTAAATCAAAATTTTTTTTTAATTTTAATTCTATTTCTTTTAATTTATCCTCATTTTTATTAAATTTTAATTCCATTTCTTTTAATTTATCCTAATTCTTATTAAATTTTTTTTCTCAAATTTTGAAAATTTTTATTGATATTTTGGTTAAAGCATTTAATTTTTGTTCAAGTATATCAATATTTTTGGATTTGAGAATATCAAATAAATTATTTATCTCTCTTTGCATTTTATTCATTTGTTTAGAAATATTCTTAATATCTACTTCATTTAAATTTTATTCAAACTCTTTTCTTTTTGACTATTATACTCCGTATTTTCATTTAATAAATTTTCATTAAAATTTTTTTCTTTAAAATTACTTTCTTTTAAATTATTATTACCTTGTTGTTCTCTTAAATTCATATTATATCTATTTTCTTTTAAATAATTATTTTTTCTTAGTTCCTTTGAATTATCATTACACTTTTTTCCTAAATCAATAATATTCTTTCTATATTTGATAATATTATTTTCTGTTTTCCTTTATTATAATTCATTTCCCTTTTATCTTTTATAGTATTTTTTTTAACTTCTTTATTCATTTCAAAATATATATCATTAATATAATTTTCCTTAATAAAATAATCATTATAAACTTTTTGATCTGTAATATAAATTTTG
>JAEEGL010335118.1_pt1 | contig 15012 bp, 11 predicted proteins | sample 9134231 | NCBI WGS metagenome assembly JAEEGL01 (sample SAMN16246548, study PRJNA631951) | gut metagenome | biome: gut microbiome; feature: rumen; material: fiber-attached | host: Bos | place: Iran: Karaj | collected 2018-10 | reverse complement strand
TGCCTCGAGTTCAGTCTCCTCGCTTGTCCACTCATAGAGGCCGTCGTCGTTCATCTGCATCTCAGGAGCAGCAACAGGATCCCAGTCGTTCTCCATGCCGAACAGAGCAGCGGGCGCACCGGCAACAGCGTAGGTGTGCTCGTCAGGATTGGGAGCAGCGATGGTTTCCATAAACATCTTCGGCAAGAACTTGTCATAGGCTATATTAAGATCAGAACTCCAACTTGAGGTATAAGCGTAGTATGCGCATTCATTTTCCTGGTTTTTACCATACCAAGATATTCCTTTGTAGGCACCTGCCTCAACAACGTAGGTCTCAAATGCCAGATTTCCGCCATTGTAGATGAATGGCTCATTGAAATCAAACACCATTTCAGTTCCTGTTCCAGAAGGAACAATAGTTGCCACTACGGTCATTTCGGTGACTTGATTGGTGGGCAAAGATATCGCTGACTCGTGCTCGAAGGTGGTGTAGTCAACCTCCTTGACCGAGAGTTGGAGCGTTCCATTCGTAAGGCCAATGCTACCCGTCGCGAAGAACTTCACGCTTGAGATAGCACGGCCATTGAGATCGCTAAGCATCTCTTTTGGATAGATAAACTGTGTGGTCGTGCCCTGCGTGTCATAGTACAGGCCATACAATGGAACATGGCTGTTGGACTCGCTGCCATCACACAAAGTGATTTCACTACCAGCCTCTATAGCCTTTCCACTGATGTTAACCGTGAAGTTGCCTGCCTCGCCGCAGTCAATCGTCATAGTCCCAGAATAGAAGCCTTCGGCAGTAGGAGCGATCGTCACAGGAATATCAACGGCCTCATCGGTAGCCAGTTGAACAGGCTCGTAAGCCACGCTGAAAGGAGCCTCAGGGGCGGTCACAGCCGGCGTGAAACTGTTGAGACCACGGTTCTTAACCGTAACATTGAGGGTTGTTTCCTCGCCAATGTTAACGGTGCCGAAGTTAAGATTCAGGGGAGAAACTTTAGCATCCCAGGCTTTGACTTCATTGGTGTATTCCATCGTGATTTTTGGCACGAAATTCACAAAATAATGACTTGATGAGCCATAATGAGTTGCTGATGGGTTCACCCCTGCATTCTTTTTAACGCCATAAGCATTAAAGTTTGCATAACCATCTGATTTAGTAATGACTCTGACCTCTACGAGAAGGTTCGCTTCGCCGCTATAGTCAAACGGTTCGTCGAATTCAAAAGGCAAAGTTGTTTCGTTACCAACAATGGTATATGTGCCACACACGGTAAATCCGTCGTAAGTAGTCGTGGTAGCAGGGATGACATCCTCGGCTATTTCCCTGAGCGAAAGTTGAAGAACGCAACCAGAATTATTACTGCTCATTGGATCAATATGGAACGTGATCTTACTGATTTGGCCACCAGCAACCTCCGCAAGGCTGTCGGCGTGATAAATCATGTAACCATGCGTTCCCTCGGTGTCACAATAGGTGCCTTTTACAGGCAGGTCCGTAGTTTTGTCGGTGCCGTCAGCAATGACGAGTTCAGTGGCTGTTGCACCCACGAAGCAGGCAACAAAAGCCAACATCAAAATTAGTAGTTTTTTCTTCATGGTAGAAAATAGCATTATGACCCGTTGGCTGAATTAAGCGAGCGCACACTTGATTCTACCGAAAGGCCGGTTATTAATGGTGTTTGAAGATTGTGATACGGTAAAGGCGCTCACTTTACCGTTATTCCTTGCATGTGCGGCCTTGCGCCGTTGCGCACGCGGCGATTTGTACACAAGGCCTCCACCATCGCAAAATCACTAAATTTTGCAGTTTCTATAATATCCGCACAAAGATAATCTTTTTCCTCCAAACCGCAAAAAATGGGAAATGTTTATTATTCGACTCAAAAAATAATTGTTCGCAAATGTAAGAGAGAAAAATGGCGGGGTTTTTAGGTCGCTATCGCTTTTTTTCGTAATTTTGCCACAAAATAGTGCCGACGCAGGTCGTCTTGTCTTGCGCCGGGCAAACTTGACGACGATGATAGAGGCAAAAAACATAGTAAAACGCTACGGCACGCTGGAGGTGCTGCGCGGTGTCGACCTGACGATTGAGCGCGGCGAGGTGGTCTCGATAGTGGGAGCCAGCGGCGCCGGCAAGACGACGCTGCTGCAAATCATTGGCACGCTCGACACGCCCAATGGCGGCACGGTAAGTTACGACGGCGTTGACGTGCTCGCCCTCAAGGGCAAGGAGTTGGCACGTTTCCGCAACCGCAACATCGGCTTCGTGTTTCAGTTGCACCAGTTGTTGCCCGAGTTCACCACGCTGGAGAATGTCGCAATACCGGCACTGATAGGCGGCGCCTCGCGCGACGAGGCTTATGGCCGTGCTCGCGAGATTCTCGAATATTTAGGCTTAGGCGACCGCCTGACGCACAAGCCGGCGCAACTCAGTGGCGGCGAGCGACAGCGCACCGCCGTGGCCCGCGCACTGGTCAACAAGCCGCAGGTGGTGCTCGCCGACGAGCCCAGCGGCAGCCTCGACACGCACAATAAGCAAGAACTGCACCGCCTGTTCTTTCAGTTGCGCGACGAGATGCAGCAGACGTTTGTCATCGTCACACACGACGAGCAGTTGGCCGCGCAAGCCGACCGCACCCTGCGCATGCAGGACGGACTCATTGTTTAACGCACGAGGTGATTTTCTGTGAAACGACTGTTACATATTGCACTGCTGGTGCTGGGGGCAACGATGCTCCTTGCCAGTTGCGACGATGAGGAGCAGATTGCCGACTCGCTCACCCATTACCGCTACGACATCGTCACCTACATGGGCAGCGATGCCGCCGGCAATGCTCGCTTTGAACTTGTTGGGCGCGACGACAGCGCCAGCGTGATGCTCACCGCTCGCTACACCATGGCCAGCACGGTGCAGCCTTGGCAACGCGTGCTGCTGCGCTACGACTGGGCGGATGCGCGCAACGGCGGCGCCGAGCGGGCCGTCGAGGTGTACGGCTGCACGAGCATCCTCAGCGACTCGCTGCGTTACACGGCACAGCCGCTGGAGCATTATCTGGTCGACATTGAGCCGCTGAAGATGCGGTCGATATGGCGCACCGGCGAGTTCATCAACCTGCACTGCCAGTTGCCATACACCGGCAAGAGCCGCCACTTCTACCTGCTGCTCGACAGCACCACCTGGCGCCACGACACCGTGCATTGTCACCTGGTGCACCGCATCTACACCGACACCACCTACCACTGGCGCGACGCCTACGCGTCGTTCAACGTGGGAAACATCTGGAAACTGCCGTCGTGCCGCACGTTGCGCCTCCACATCACCGAGGACCGCAACGCCGACGCCATCTATGATTTCAACAAATAAACAATAACATTTAAACACATCACAACGATGGAAAACAACAAAAACAAAACAAATAAGGAGATTCAAATCGAAGTTCCCAACGACGAGATGCAGGGCCGTTACGCCAATCTGGCCGTGATCACCCACAGCCCCAACGACTTTTTCCTGGACATGATTTTGCTGGCTCCCAACACGCCGAAGGCTCGCGTGCAGTCGCGCATCATCATGACCCCCGAGAACGCCAAGCAACTGCTCATCGCCCTGAACGAGAACATCCGCAAATATGAGGCCACCTTCGGACAAATCACTCCGCGCACGCCGGGCAACGGCAACGGCCCCATCAACTTCCCCATTCCCCAAGGCCAAGCATAACACACGATTATGGACAATCCATTATTCATCTATAACACCCTCACGCGCCGCAAGGAGCGCTTCGTGCCCCTGAACGAGGGCCGCGTGGGCATGTACGTGTGCGGTCCCACCGTCTACGGCGACCCACACCTGGGCCACGCCCGCCCATCAATCACGTTCGACGTGCTGTTCCGATACCTCAAGCACCTGGGCTACAAGGTGCGCTATGTGCGCAACATCACCGATGTGGGCCATCTGGAGCACGATGCCGACGAGGGCGAGGACAAGATTGCAAAGAAAGCCCGCGTCGAGCAACTCGAGCCCATGGAGGTGGCGCAATACTATACCAACCGCTACCACAGCGCCATGGAGGCCCTGAACGTGCTGCCACCCAGCATCGAGCCGCACGCCACCGGACACATCATCGAGCAGGAAGAACTGGTGAAGGAAATCCTCGCCAACGGCTACGCCTACGAGAGCAACGGCAGCGTGTACTTCGACATCGAGAAGTATAACCGCGACCACCACTACGGCGTGCTCAGCGGCCGCAACCTCGACGAGGTGATGAACGCCAGCCGCGAACTCGACGGCGTTGGCGAGAAGCACAACCAGGCCGACTTCGCCCTGTGGAAGAAGGCACAGCCCGAGCACATCATGCGCTGGCCCTCGCCGTGGAGCGACGGCTTCCCCGGCTGGCACTGCGAGTGCACCGCCATGGGACGCAAATATCTGGGCAGCCACTTCGACATCCACGGCGGTGGCATGGACCTGGTGTTCCCGCACCACGAGTGCGAGATTGCACAGGCCGTAGCCAGCCAGGGCGACGAGATGGTGCACTACTGGATGCACAACAACATGATTACCATCAACGGCAAGAAGATGGGCAAGTCGCTGGGCAACTTCATCACGCTGGAGCAATTCTTCACCGGCGACCACGAGTTGCTGAGCCAAGCCTACACGGCAATGACGATACGCTTCTTCATCCTTCAGGCACACTATCGCGGCACCGTCGACTTCTCGAACGACGCCCTGCAGGCCGCCGAAAAGGCCTACGAGCGCATCATCGACGGCTGGCACCGCCTGCAGGAACTCAAGCCGGCCGACAAGAGCACCGTCGACGTGGCCGACTACGCCACACGGTGTGCCGAGGCGATGAACGACGACCTGAACACGCCCATGGTGATTGCCACGCTCTTCGACGCTTGCCGGCTCATCAACCAGGTGAACGACGGTACAGCCAGCATCACCCAGGAGCAAATCGACGAACTCAAGCAGGTGTTCACCACCTATCTCTTCGATGTGCTGGGCGTACGCGATGACTCGGTGGGCGGCGGAAACGTCGACCTGGAGCCTTATCGCAAAGCCGTGGACTTGCTGCTGGAAATCCGCAAAAACGCCAAGGCCGCCAAGGACTGGGCCACCAGCGACCTGATTCGCAACAAGTTAGCCGAGGCAGGCTTTGATGTGAAAGACACCAAAGATGGCTTTGAGTGGAAAGTAAAATGAACATTGGCACCGGCGTCACGTCACCATTGGGCGAAAACCCTTTGGTGACGGTCGTCATGCCCGTGTTTAACGTAGCGCCATACTTCGAGCGGTGCATCGGCAGCGTCGTTGGCCAGACTTATAGCAACCTGCAGATTGTCCTGGTGGATGACGGCAGCGACGACGGTAGCAGCGACTTGTGCGACGAGTGGGCGAGCCGCGACAGCCGCATCGAGGTCACGCACCTGCCGCAAAACATGGGGCAGGCCCATGCACGCAATGTCGCGTTGCGCGCGGCGCGCGGCGAACTGTATGCCTTTGTCGACAGCGACGACTACGTGGTGCCGCACTTCATCGCCACGCTGCTGCAAGTGCTGCGCAACACCGATGCCGATATCGCCGAGTGCGCCTGGAAGGAGACGCAAGCCAGCCAATTCACACCGCCCACACCGGCACAAGCCGGCCGGCCGCCGCGGGTGACAGTGTTCAGCGGCGACGAGGCAATCATCGACTCGTTCTACCAGCGCACGCTCACCTGCTCACTGTGTCGCCGCCTCTATCGCGCGCACGTGCTCGCCGGTTACAAGTTTCACGAGGGTAAGATATTTGAGGATCTTGCCGCCGAGTACCCCACCTTGTCGGCTTGCCGGCGCGTGGCATATGTCGACGGCACCTTATATTATTATTTGCATCACTCCACAAGCACCATGGGAGCCTTCACCAGCAAGCGCACCGTGGTTATCGATGTGCTTGAGCAACTCGAGCACGATGTCGCATCGCAGCACCCGTCGCACTTGGGCGCTGTGCGGTCGCGCTTACTGAGTGCCTACTTCAATATTTTGATGCTGTGCCCCGGCAGCGACGAGTACCGCACCATCGTCGAGCGCTGCTGGCGGGGCATCTGTCGTCTGCGATGGGGCTGCCTGTGCGACTCAAATGTGCGCCTAAAAAACAAGGCCGCAATCCTTGCCAGCGTGTTTGGGTGCAGTATATTCCGGATAATCAGCACAGGAAAACGTGTTTAATCAACTGATTTTGCAACATAAATCTATTATTTGGACAAAATTGGGCAAAAAAAATGCGTTTTTCTTGAAAAATATTTTGCCAATTCAAAAACTTATTGTACCTTTGCATTGTCAAAACATCCGTTTTGACTACCATGGACATTTGGGTTTAGTTAAAAGTTTTAGGCTTCAGAAACACTGAAAAACAGTGAGAATAGGCTAGATGTGAATCTCGCCTATTTTTTTGTGTTATTTTGAACCGCCCCGCCCCATGCCATATCATCCCCAGCAACCCCTCCGCCCTCAGCCCGAATCGGCCCCATGTGGGCATGCCCGACGGCACATACATCTCGCCGTGGGTGATGATGTTTGTCCCCTCCGATATACCCCAGAACTTCAAGGACGCCTCGACATGCCACAACACGTCGTGGTTGTGACCCTTTGATGACACCGACATCGCCACCAGCACGCTGCAGAATCCCACCGTGACTTCTTAGCGGAGCAACCCAGCACATCGCGCGCCACACTGCATCGCCGAAAAGCACTGAAAATAAATATTGCTGTCCGGGCAAACATTCTCAGCAAGGCCACAACATGTTTATTCTAAACTAACGTGAGTTCGGCATAAGAAAATGCATACTTAGCGCATGTAAATGGCTGAGGTACAGTTCCTCCCCTAACTTAGGGGAGGTGGCCCGAAGGGCCAGAGGAGTGTGTGACAACACACTGGTTGGCAATTGTTTGTTGTTGACACACGCTCCCGCCCTTCGGGCACCCCCTCTAACTCAGAGGTGAACTTGCTAACTCATTGATTCTGTGGCTATTTTACACCAAACTCACGTTAAACCATCGCCGTGCAGCAAACAATAAGATTATTTCAGTTTGTATTTGGCATGCGACGGAGACCCGTCAAGGTCGTGTTGGGTTTAAGGTGGCCTCAAAACTGATTCCCCCAACAAATGCGTCTATTTTGACCACCAAAAGTGTGGTTAAAGGGACAGTCCCTTTGACCACACCTAATTATTACCATAAACTATATTTAACAAATAAGCATGAACACGCCCAAGATTGCCCTACCCAACCTCAACACTGATAACAAACTAATATATAAACAATTTATACAAATACAACCTCAAATAATAAATTAACTTATTTTATATCTTAAAACGTTTTTGTGAATTAGACATAATATTAGTGTGGTCAAAGGGACTGTCCCTTTGACCACACTTTGGCTAAAAAGGGAAGTATTTTTTGTGTTGGCGGCGGCGCTGGCTTAGAGGTCGCGATTGACGTGGCCGGAAGAACGTGCATGGAGCGAATAGGGGGTAACTTAGATATTATGTTCGCAACCGGAAAACGCTCATTAGGGATGGACTTTGATTTCGCCTCATTTGTTTTTTTCACATCGTCGCATTGGAGCAGTCCGACACACCGTCGCAGCGGAGCAGCCCGACACACCGTCGCAGTGGAGCAGAGTGGCACACCGTCGCAGCCGTGCAGCAAGACGCACCGACGCAGCGGAGCAGCAGGACACATCGTCACAGCGGAGAAGCACAGCACATCGTCTCAGCGGAGCAGCAGGACACACCGTCGCAGCGGTGCAGCAAGACACACCGTCGCAGCGGTGCAGCAGGACACACCTTCGCAGCGGTGCAGCAGGACACATCGAGTGCCACAGTAGCATCGCTGAAAAGCGCCGAAAGTCGAAAAAAATCGAACAAAATTCGAGATTATTTCTATGTTTTAAAAATTATTTATTACCTTTGTGTTTTGAATTGACATTGTTTATTAATCGTAATATTACAATACTATGAAACGGCTACTTGCAACAATGGCGATGACACTGATTCTGTGTTTGGGTATCAGTGCTCAAAACAACGATAAAAATGCGATTTTCACCAAGCCGAAGTTCAGCGGATATGCAATGGCCACATATCAGGCCACCTTCCAGGATTCCGGCAACAGCAACTCGTTTGATTTGAGACTAATAAGGGCATCTTTTGAAGGGCGCATTCTCAACGACTTCTATTATAAGATTCAGGGGCAACTCAATGGCAATCAGACCACACTGGGCACCAGCCCGCGCCTGATCGACTACTTTATGGAGTGGCAAAAACTTGATTATCTCAAGGTGCGCCTCGGGCAATTCAAGCGGCCTTTCACCTTCGAGAATCCTATGAACCCCATCGACCAGGGCTTCATGTCGTATTCGCAGCCAGTGTCGAAGTTGGCAGGATTCAGCGACCGCAGTGGCGAGCATGCCTGCAATGGCCGCGACATCGGCCTACAGTTGCAGGGCGACTTTCTGAAAAACTCCGCTGGCCGCTACCTGCTGCATTACCAGGTGGGCGTTTTCAATGGCCAGGGCATCAACATGAAGGATGTCGATGAGAAGAAAGACATCATTGGCGGCGTCTGGGTGATGCCCATCGCCGGGATGCGCATTGGCGCTTTCGGCTGGGAAGGGTCGTACGCCCGCAAGAGTGGCGGCGAGATTGTCAGCCTCAACAAGCATCGCTACGCCCTCAGTGGTGAATACAAGAAGGGCGACCTGCAGTTGCGAGCCGAGTACGTCCACTCGACCGGCCTGGGCTTCGCCACCACTTATCAGAAGTCGGAGAACGCCAGCGATGTGACCATCAAGACCTACAGTAAAGACGGCGTGCCGGTGGCCAACGACAAGGCCGACGCCTTCTACGCCCTTGCCATCGTGCCGGTGGTGGCCGACAAACTGATGGCCAAGGCCCGCTACGACATCTACCGCCCAACGGCAAGTTCGGTGGCGGCAAAGACCAACTATGAGATAGGACTCAACTATCGTTTCTGCAAATACTTGGAGGTGCAGTCGGAGTACGTGCTCACCAACGACCGCTCGCTCGACAAGCACAACTACAGCAGTGTGTTTTTGCAGGTAAGCATCCGTTACTAATAAACAAATAAATACCTTCTAACCATGTCACTACTAATGATTTTACAACTCTGCATCGTACTTGCAGCGTTGTGGCTGGGCTCAAAATACGGGAGTTTGGCACTGGGAGCAATATCAGGCATCGGACTTGCGATTCTGGTGTTTGGTTTTGGAATGAAACCGGGCAGTCCGCCCACCGACGTTATCTACATCATCATTGCCGCGGTAACTTGCGCCGGCATCTTGCAGGCGTCGGGCGGCATGGACTGGTTGATCCAGTTGGCCGAAAAACTGCTGCGCAAACACCCGGCGCGTATCACCTTCCTGGCCCCGCTGTGCACGTTCTTCCTGACTGTGCTTGTGGGAACCGGACACGTGGTTTACACGCTGATGCCCATCATCTGCGACATTGCGATAAGGAAGGGCATCAGGCCTGAGCGCCCCTGCGGAATCGCCAGCATTGCTTCGCAGATTGGTATCACCTGCTCGCCCATCGCGGCTGCCGTGGTGGCCTTCATTACCATCTCAGGCGCGAATGGTTACACAATCAGCATCCCGCAGGTGCTCATGGTTACCTTCCCCGCGTGCCTGCTGGGTATTTTCATGGCTTCGGTGGCTTCGTACAAGCGTGGCAAAGACCTGGACAAAGATCCAGAGTTCCAGAAGAAGATTGCCGACCCTGAGCAGCGCGAGTTCATCTATGGCAGTTCTGCCACCACGCTCGACAAGAAGATTGCTCCCGAGAGCAAGCGTGCGGTGTTTATCTTCCTGATTGCCCTGGTGGTGATTGTGCTCTTTGCAATCTTCCAGGAACTGCTACCGGCCTACAATGCTGTAAAAGCGATAAAAAATGCGCACGATGTCGCAGTGGTAGGATCGCCAACCGCTATCACAGCCGAGCAACTCGCCAAGGCGGGCTTTGCCTACAATGGTGTTACAGAGGTAGTTTCGGCGCCTCTGAAAATGAACATCGTCATCCAGATTGTAATGATTACGGCAGCGGCATTGATGATAATATTCTGCAAGGTGTCGCCCAAGAAGGCCGTCGCAGGCCCGGTGTGGCAAAGCGGTATGGTCGCCGTGGTGGCTATTTACGGCATCGCCTGGCTCGCCGACACCTATTTCGCCAATTATCTGTCGGAGATACAGAGCATGCTTGCCGGCATGGTCGAGAACTATCCGTGGTCGATCGCTTTCGCATTCTTCATCGTTTCGGTGCTGGTCAACTCGCAGGGAGCCGTGGTTGTGGCCATGGTGCCGCTGGCCTATAAACTGGGTATCGACGGATGGATTTTGCTGGGCGTGCTCCCGTCGGTTTACGGCTATTTCTTCATCCCCAACTATCCCTCGGACATCGCCACGGTGAACTTCGACCGCACAGGCACCACAGTGATTGGCAAATACCTGCTGAACCACTCATTTATGATGCCTGGCCTCATACACACAGCGGTAGCCAGTGTGACTGGCTACCTACTCGCTTATTTCTTCCACACGATGGGTGTAATATAACCCTGTGTGAGTGAATTATCAGAACTGGTTCTCGATGATGTCGGTGAGCACATCGCGCATCTCGAGACCGGCGGCGCGCACCTGCTGCGGAATAAAACTGGTGGCCGTCATGCCCGGTGTGGTGTTGACCTCCAGCATATTGATACGGTCGGTGCCGTCGTCGTTCTTGGTGACGATGAAGTCGATGCGGATGATGCCGTTGCAGTGCAGGATGTCGTAGATGCGCGACGTCTCGGCCTGCAGGGCCGCCGTGAGTTCGGGCGAGATGCGCGCGGGGGTAATCTCCTCCACCTCGCCGTTGTACTTGGCATTATAGTCGAAAAACTCGTTGTGCGTCACCACCTCGGTGATGGGGAACACCACACTCTTGTTGCGAGTCTTGTAGCAACCCACGGTCACCTCGGTGCCGTCGAGGTAATGCTCAATCATCACCTGGTTGAACTGCTTGAAAGCGTTCTCGATGGCCGGGGCCAACTGGCTTTTGTCCTTGACCTTGGTGACGCCGAAACTCGAGCCGTCGTCGGTGGGCTTGACGAAGCACGGGATGCCCAGTTGCGCCTCGATGTCGTCCTCGGTAATCGAGCGGTCGACGTCCTTGAGAAGCAAGATGCTGTCGGGCACCGTCACGTTGAACGAGCGCAGGTAGTTGTTGAGCATGTATTTGTTGAAAGTCAGCGACTCAACCAGCACGCCGCACGTCGAGTAAGGCATGCCGATGAGGTCGAAGTAGCCTTGCAAGATGCCATTCTCGCCCGGAGTGCCGTGGATGGTGACGTAGGCGTAGTCGAAGGTAGTCTTCACGCCATTGTGGGTAAACGAGAAGTCGTTCTTGTCGATTTGCGCCTGCTCGTCGTCGCCAATTTTCACGTGCCAGTCCTGGCCACGCATCACCACTATGTTGACATTATAACGCTCGCGGTCGAACCATGAGTAGAGCCCTTGGGCCGAGCGCAGCGACACCTCGTGTTCCATCGAGTCGCCACCGCACACAATTGCTATGTTTCTCTTTTTGCTTTCCATTAATAATCGATTATTGAAATATCGTGCAAAATTACACAAACTCTGCGACATTCCCCCTCAAAACCCCATTTTTTTTGCAAACCGCTCCGTAAGAGAGGCGTCATAAGAGCCGTCACTTTGATTATCGAACCATCGATTGCTCGAACACTCGAACGCTCGAGTTTAAATAGACATGATACATTATCCAAGGATTTCGTAGCGAATGCCGCCCAACTGGCCACACACGTAGGCCGTAGGTTGGCGGTCCTGTTGGCGCAACTCGTCGAGGTAGAGCGGCTCCTTCGGCAAATCAAAGGGGCGGTTATTGGTTGCGGAGGAGTTTGATGAGGTCGGCGACGCCTTCGGTGGCTTTCTTGGGGATGACGTGCACCCAACTGGGCACGCTGGCGGGGTTGGGGTCGATGTAGTAGACCTCGGTGCCTCGGCGCGCGTATTGCAGCAGTGCGGCAGCGGGATACACCACCAGCGAGGTGCCGATGACCACCAGTATGTCGGCTTGCTGAACCAGGCCTACCGCGGGCTCAAACTCGGGCACGCTCTCGCCGAAGAACACGATGTGCGGGCGCACGGGGTCGCCGTATGGGTCGCGGGTGTCGACGGTGGTCGTCAATCCCTTGTCGGTGAGTTGGTCGCAAGGCAGTTGGTAGATGCGCTCGGGGTGGCGCATTGAGCGCACCTTCATCAGTTCGCCGTGCAGGTGCAGCACATGCTTGCTGCCGGCTCGCTCGTGCAGGTCGTCGACGTTCTGTGTGATAATGCGCACGTCGAAGTCTTTCTCCAGGTCCACCAGGCCCAGGTGTGCGGCATTTGGATGGACGGTGTCCTGCATCTTCTTGCGCATATTGCTGTAAAACTCGTGAATCAGCGGCGGGTTGGCGGCAAAGCCCTCGGCGCTGGCCACTTCCATCACGGGATAGGTGTCCCACAGTCCTCCCGCATCGCGATAGGTCATCATTCCACTCTCGGCACTTATGCCGGCTCCACTCGATACAACTAATTTTTTCATGACGATTATTTTTTTAACCGTACAAAAGTAGGAATAATTTTGCGATTTTCCAATAGGTGGATACACTTTTTCAAGGGAGTTTTTGCTGCAAAGTTACGAATCTCCCGCAGGTCTCGCCATGTCACCCACACTGTCTCGCAGATTACACAGATAATAATTAGTTTAATTTGTTTAATTCGTTGATTGACAATAAACTACGGATTTATCTGATTAATCTGATATGATGTTTTACACCTCAAGGTCATTGATGCTTGCTTTGATATGATATTAAACACGAATGCCCATGAATTATCCATTAATTAATTTTGATTCAATATATTGCACATCAAAAATTTAATGGATAATTTGTGGATAATTCATGTTTATGTTTACCACCTCCATAGCCAATAATTCATGTTTTGCAACATTCAAGGACCGTCAGCAGATGTTTCAAAATTGCCGCAGGAACTCTGTGTGTTGGGGGCAAAGAGAGTCGTAAGAGGGACGCAAGAGGGTATATTAGCATTTTTTTAATAAAAAAGTGCCGTTGTGATTGTGAAAAGCATTAACTTTGCACGAAATTTGCAAGTGAAAATGCTAAACATTTGATAATGGACAAATTAAGTTATGCATTAGGCTTGAGTATGGGCCAGAATTTTCGTGGCTCGGGTATTCAGGACCTTAATATTGAAGATTTTGCTGCCGGTCTGCGCGCCGTTTATTGTGGCGAGGAGAAGCAGATGGGCTACGACGAGGCAAAGCGTGTGGTAACCGAGTTTTTCACCAAACTCGAGCAGGCTGGTGCCGAGGACAACGCTCGCCTGGGTCGCGAGTTTTTGGAGAACAACGCCAAGCAAGAGGGCGTGCATGTCACTGCCAGCGGCTTGCAATACCAGGTTGTTAAGCCTGGCGACGGCCCCAAGCCGGGTCCGAAAGATGTGGTGATTGTTCACTACACTGGCCGCCTGATCGACGGCACGGTGTTCGACTCGTCGGTCGAGCGCGGTGAGCCTGCAGAGTTCGCTGTGGGCCAGGTGATTCCCGGTTGGGTCGAGGGTTTGCAGTTGATGAACGAGGGTGCCGCTTGGCGCCTGTTTATCCCCTCAGAGTTGGCCTATGGCAAGCATGGCGCGGGCCCGATCCAGCCCAATAGCACGCTCATCTTCGATGTGCAACTCATCAAAATCAAGGACAAAAAGTAAAACAGAAAACACACATATTTATATATTATTTTAGAAACTTATTATGAAGAAATTTTTCACAATGGCAATGGTTGCTGTCATGGGCCTCTCGCTCCTGAGTTGCAACCAAAAGGGTGGCAGCGCAACAAGTAATGTCAGCGCCGCCATGAAGGACTCGGTAAGCACTGCATTTGGCGACTTTGCCGGTAGCATTTTCAACTTCCAGAGCGCTCAAGACTCGACGCTCAACAAGGAGGCTTTCTTGCGTGGCATGAACGCTGTTCTCAACAGCGACACCGCAAAGAGTTATCAGGCTGGTATGCAGGTGGCTATGCAGATGATGCAGGAAATCGACCGCATGCAGAAGGAAGGCATCGGCTTCGACAAGGCCAAATTTATGCAGCACTTCAAGAAAGCCTTTATGGCCGACAGCGCTGTCTCTGAGATGGCTCTGCAGCAGATGCAGACCGAATACACTGGCCTGATGAGCCGCGCCGCTTCGGAGGCTAAGAAGAACGACCCCGAGGCTATCAAGCACAAGAAGGCTGGCGAGGCTTTCGTCAACAAGAAAGCCGCTGAGCCCGGTTACATCAAGACTAAGAGCGGCATCGTTTACAAGGTGATTGCTCCGGGTGCTGGCGAGAACTTCAAGGACGGCGACGCCATCATGACCAAGTACAAAGGCACACACATCGACGGCAAGGTGTTCGACGAGAGCAAAGATGCTGTGCCCTTCAAGACCAACGGTGTGATCCCCGGCTTTGCCGAGGTGCTCAAGTTGATGAAGCCCGGCTCGAAGGTCGAGGTCATCATCCCCGGCGACCAGGCTTATGGCGACGAGGGTCAGCGTAACCCGATGACTGGCGAATACACCATCTATCCCAACGAGACGCTGGTGTTCGAACTCGAGACCGTGGGTCTGCAGAAGCCTGAGGATGCCAAGAAGCCTCAGATGCCCACTCGCTAAGGCACACACCGACGCGGCACTACCGATTCGGGTAGTGAGTGTATGATATTGCGCGTCAACGACTTTCAGAGTGTCAAAAACCACATTTTTTGTGGATTTTGACACTTTTTTTTGCAAAAAATATCATTTTTTCTTGGATTGCACGGAATTTTGTTATATATTTGCGCTTAAATTACATTTATCACTTTGCAATCATAATGACGATGGAAAAAATTGACAATCTTGACCGCAAAATTTTGGAAATAATCATGCGCAACGCGCGCATCCCCTC
>JAEEGL010314306.1_pt1 | contig 15012 bp, 17 predicted proteins | sample 9134231 | NCBI WGS metagenome assembly JAEEGL01 (sample SAMN16246548, study PRJNA631951) | gut metagenome | biome: gut microbiome; feature: rumen; material: fiber-attached | host: Bos | place: Iran: Karaj | collected 2018-10 | reverse complement strand
TAGCAATCATTTCTAACTGTTATTCCAGTCTCGAAGGCAGATTACCCACGTGTTACTCACCCTTGCGCCACTAGGCGGAAGATCCACGTCATACATTTCTATCTTTGTGCAAGCACTCCAACTTCCATGTAATCAGTGGGCCGCCTCGTTCGACTTGCATGTCTTAGGCATGCCGCCAGCGTTCATCCTGAGCCAGGATCAAACTCTCAAATAAATAAAAATAATATTTATTCAATATTATAAGTTCAATTTCTCCTAGCTACTCAAAATTGACGTTTTGCTTAGTTTTCAAAGATCATTGCACCTCGACTTTGCGAGTTGCAGTAATAGTGTATCAAATCTGTCTAGTAAAGTCAATAACTTTTTTTCAAAATTTTTAACTTTTTTTACAACGATTTGTACATTATTTTACACAGCTTTCTTTTAGTCAAATATTATTATTTCAACATATTTTTAAAATAACTTTTTTGTCAATATTTTTTTAAATTTGACAGGTCTTTTTTGCAAGCTGCTTCACTAATATATCAAAGTGATTTTTAAAAGTCAACAAAAAAATTTAATTTTTTTTCGGTACGCCACGCGGTGTTGAATTTTAGTTTCTTTATGTAGCAACAAAATAACAATTTTACTTTTTTTGAAACTTTTTTTATTTTTTTAATATTCCCTTATATATCAACGAATTTTAACCGACGTTTTTACTGAATTTGATGGTGGTTTTAAGCATAAAAAAATACAAAAAATTAAGATTTTTTTAATTTTTTGTACTTTTCATAGTAATCTTCCACAGTTCCTGGAGCAAATGGTAGCTCTTTTTTACGAACCATATCAATTAAATTGGTTAATTCAGATTTTAATACTTTATCAAGTTCAGCTGAATATCCCATTAAATTTTTATGATATTTATATTCACCACGATCTAAAACTTTAAAGCTTCCATCCGGAAATACTCTTAAGTCTAAATCATAATCAATATATTTAATTGTCCCTTCTTCTATTATAAAAGGTGAAGCAATATTACAGTAATAATAAATACCGTCTTTTTTATATTGGCCTATAATGTTATACCAATCTTTATAAAAGAAATATAAGACAGCTGGTTCTTTAGTTCTCCATGTCCTACCATCTGATTCAGTAACTTGGGTCCTTTCATTTCCGAAAATCAAATACTCATCATGAATTTCTAATAGTACAGCTTCATCCCATGCGCGATGAATATGACCATTATGTTTATATCCATGAATTTGGTATTTCTTTCCGATGACTAGTTTTTCTGAATTCATCTTTTACCTCGTTCGTGTATTATTATACTCGAACTTTTAATTTTTAGCAACAAAAAAAGCCATAAGGCTATTTTTTTGACATACCACGAATAAAGAAAACGGCTACACCTAGTAGTACTAAGAAGATTGCTGTTCCATAGATGGGACTATCGAAATTAGATGCAAAAGCATTTAATTTATCATTCCATCTATCTATTATTTTGGATAAGTTTTCTAATACTAGTAAGTAATTACTCATCCTTTTTCTCCTTCTTATTTTTCTTCTTAGCTGGCTTCTTCTCTTTTACTTCTTCAGTTTCTTCCTCTTCTTCTACTACATCAGCATCTTGTATTTCTAATTCTTTAACATTAGCTGAAATATTAATAATTGTTTTTCTTACTGTGAATGCTGAGACTAAATCTAGGATAGCATAAATAATAATAAATGCTCCTATTACTTTAGTAGCAGCTTCGGCAGCAGCAAATGGATTAAATAATAACACAATACCACATAAAGTAGAAATTATAGCAATTAGCATAGTTGTTTTCCATACTTTATTCTTTTCAGCTTTTAGTTGCATTGAATAATCTAACTTATTAGCACTATTAATTATAATAGCAATTCCTAAAATAATGGGAACAATACTTGCTATTCCTTGTGGATGAGAAATAACAATAATACCCAAGATAATAGAAATCATTCCATAAGCAAATTCTAAATCTGTTGGTTCTTGGTTTTTTGCTCTTCTTAAAAATCTAATTATAGATACTGTTCCTAAAGCTACTAAGATTGCTCCAACAACATATGATAAGAAAAACATAACATCTTTGGCTTTAAAAATTAGTAAAAAGCCTAATAATATTAAACATAAAGAACTAATTACTGTAGTTGTTAAATATTTCTTAAATATTTTATTCATATTAATACCTCCAATTATAATTATACACTATGATTTAATAATTAGGAACATTAAAAGTAATTCTGGATCTTTACCTTCAACTATTATTTCATATATTAAATCTATTATAGGTATAAATACTTGTTTATCTTTTAATAATTGATAAATTGATTCTAGTGTGTAATATCCTTCAACAGTAGTAGTTTCTAAGTATTTATCTATTACTTCTTTATCTGGTCTTTCTCCTATTAATTTACCAAAACTAAAGTTTCTTGATTTAGGAGAATTACATGTTAGTAACAAATCTCCTATACCAGCAAATGAAAGTACTGTTCTTTTTTCACAATTAAAGGCTTCTAATATTGCTTCCATATCGTGTACAGCTTCTGTTATTAACATTGCTTTGGTTGAATCATTTGCTTTTAGACCTTCTAACATACCAGCAGCAAGAGCTATTACGTTTTTAATAGATCCACATATTTCTACACCATATATATCATATGTCTCTCTTACCTTAATATATTGATTACGTAATCCTTCTTTAACAAATAAAGTAGTTTCAGCACTTTTACAAGCTAGAGATAAGCCGGCTGGCTTCCTAGTTATTAAATCTACGGCAAAACTTGGACCACTTATAACTGCTATATTTTCTGTCTTTATATATTTTTCAACAATTGAATGCATGAACAATCCTGTTCCTTGTTCAATACCTTTGGTAGCTATTAAGATATGCTGATCCTTCTTATAATACTTTTTTAATTCTTGACATAACGAATCAACAAAAGCTGCCGGAATAGCAATTACTAGTAATTGTTTATCTTTTGCACACTCTTCAATACTAGTAGTTAATTTCAAAGAACTTGGTACTACAAAACCTGGTAATTTCGGAGTAGCTCTTTCTTTTTCAATACTTGCTTTTTCTTCTTCAAATCTTGTCCATACTGTAACATCATGTTTATTATCTATAAATATATTACTTAAAGCCATACCATAGGCTCCACATCCAAATACTGCAATTTTCATATCATCTCTCCTATCCTATTGTTATATTATTATTAATTGGTAATATTTGAATAAATGTATTTCCATCATTTAATGTTATTTCTTCCCCATTACTATAAGTATATTTAGTTTTAGAAGTACGAGATTCTTTTTGCCATTTAATTGGAAGAGCATATCCATTTGTTATAAAATAGCCATCTCCTGTACCAATATTATCTAAATCTTGTCTTCCTTCATTATCTAAGTTCTTATTATTTACTTTTTGAATAATTATATTTTTATAATTTAATTGTGTTTGAGTTATACGATCTATATGTTCACTACCATTAGTAGTTCTTAAATATACTTTATTAGATATATCATAAGTATAGCCTCTTGTTTCATTTTTAGAATAAGAAACACTTACATTATTAGCTGTTAATAATTCAGTAGAAGAATTAGTTGATAAATCTATTTCTTCTGCAGAATATTTAAATAGTTTCCAATTGTTAGATTCTAATTGATAACTCTTATTTTTTGCTTCTGTTTTAATTCTATTAGCTGATGTAAAGACGTTATGTGGTCTAGCAATAGATGAGTCTCTAGCAAATCCATTTGGACTAGTCATTCCATCAACATTATTTATATTTAAATTACTTATATCAGAATAAGCTCTAGGACTTCCTCCATGATGAGCTAGAATACAATCATTTTCTAATACATAATCTAAGAAGTAATGACGAGTACTTCTAACTGGTCCCATTAAGGATACATCTCTATCCTTATATATAGCCATTATTCTAGAATAACCACCTTCAACTATTATTTCATAATTTAAATATGATTTTTGAAGGCCAACATGGTTATTATTACCTACAACATTATCTATCATGACACATAATGGTCTATCATTACTATTTTCATCAAAAATTGTTAACTCTTTCTTTTCATGCTTTACTACAGGTTTAGTATCATTAACTTTAGGTTTATGAGTACGATTACTAATTAAATAATACATTAGTAAAGCAATAGATATAAATAGAAGAACTCCAGCAGTTATAAAAAGAATATTAGTTTTCTTATTTCTTTTTTTTATGCGCTCTTCTTTTTCTACATCATGAACTTCAAAATCCATAAGCTCACCTTTTTTCTTTATTCTTTTAATTAATAATAACATAGTATTTTAAAAAAGTCATTTTATAATTCTTATTTAAATATTATATTATTGAAAATATATAATTATTCTTTTATAATTATATTAGGAAGGAGATCTTTATGGAGGAAAAAGAAAAAAAGGAAGAAAAAGTCATCGAAGTTGTTAAAGGAGATACCCAAACTACAGCTCCAAAGAATAATATGGCCTTAGCTGGATTTATTTGTTCTTTAGTTGGATTTATTACTTGTGGAATTGTTAGTATCGTTGGTTTTGTTTTATCAATTATTGGATTAAATAAGTCTAAACAATTAAATGGTGAAGGAAAAGGTTTTGCTGTTGCTGGAATTGTTATTGGTGCTATTGAAATAGTCGTTACAATAATAGTTATTATACTATTTTGTATTTTTGTTGTAGCTGCTGGAAGTTCATCAAAAATAATTTATGATGATGTATTATCAGATAGAAATTATATGCAAGAAGTTTATGATAATATAGACTGTACAACTTATTATTGTACTGTTGCTAGTGATGGAAGTTATTTAGAAATAGATACTAATCCATCAGATATTGAGGACTTTTCTAGTACTGATGCCTGGGAAATGGTAAAAGATGCTAACGATGAATTTGGTTTTTCTGAAGCATTAAATAACAAAATGAATCAAACTAGAGCACTAGATGGAACACAAAGTGATGAAAATAGCAAAGTAGAAGTTACTTGGACTTATCATCCAGATGATGGCCTTGAAGTTACTTATTCATTAAAATAAAAAGTAGCATTAGCTACTTTTTTTTGTGATTAAAACTTTCGTTTCATATTCACTAGTTAAATTAAGAATAGTGAATTTATATTTAGGATTTTTATCCATAGTTTTTTGATCATACCCATTCAACATATAAGTACCTTTATAATCTTTTCCATCTACATGTATCTTATATGGTATAGCTATTACAAAACTAACTGTTTCATCCTTTTTATGTTTAGGAACTTTCCATTTAGTTTTTTTAGTAATAATAAAATAATCTTTTGTTCCTTTGATTTTTATATTTTTTAATTGTTCAATATATTGAGGCTTATCTATCTCAACACTAGTATATAATTTTATTTTTTCTTTATTATTACATCCTGTAATTAATAGAATAGATACAAATATAAGTGGTATCAATAATATCTTTTTCATTTTTTCACCTTCTACCCTATTATAGCAAAATAATAGACAAAATTAAATTATCTATAGGAAAAGAAGAAAAAATATTGCTTTTTACATGCCTACATTGTTATAATTGCCAAAAGGAGATGAAATAGTGAATATACCTTTCACGGTAGGGAATATATTAATCCCAAAAAATGCAGATATGTATAAGTGGTGTGTAGTGGCATGTGACCAATATACATCAGAACCAGATTACTGGAACGAAGTTAAGGAGATTGTAGGAGATAGTCCTTCTACATTAAATTTAACTTTACCGGAGATTTATCTAGAAGATAAAGATGTAGAAGAAAGAATAAAAAGAATCAATGAGAATATGAAAGAAATTGTTGATAGTGATATTCTTGAAGAATATAAAGATTCTATGATTTATCTTGAAAGAACACAAAACGATGGAAAAGTAAGAGAAGGAGTTATGGGAATAGTTGATTTAGAAGATTATTCTTATGAAAAAGGATCTCAAACTCTTATTAGAGCAACTGAGAAGACAGTAATTGAGAGAATTCCACCTAGAATGAAAGTTAGAGAGAATGCATTATTAGAGTTACCTCATATTATGATTTTAATTGATGATGATAAAAAAGATATCATTGAAAGTTTAAAGAACAAGGTAACTGATGAAGATGTCGTATATGATACTGATTTAATGCAAAAAGGTGGACATATTAAAGGTTATAAATTATCAGGAGATATATGTAATGAAATAATAAAGAAATTAGAAGTTCTTGCTGATAAAGATAACTTTGAAGCAAAATATGATGTAAAAGATAAAGGTGTATTGTTATTTGCTATGGGAGATGGTAACCACTCTCTAGCAACAGCTAAAGCATGTTATGAAAAATTAAAAGAAACAATGAGTGAAGATGAATATTTAAATCATCCAGCTAGATATGCTTTAGTAGAACTTGTTAATCTACACAGTGAAGCATTAGAATTTGAAGCAATTCACAGAGTATTATTTGATGTAGATGTAGAAGACTTAGTAAGTGAGTTAAACAAGTATTATAAAATTAATGAAGAAGGAAAAGGACAAAAATTTGAATTAATCTATAAAGATTATGATAAAGTTCTATATATTGAAGATCCTAAATCTAATATTGCTGTTGGATCTATTCAAATGTTCTTAGATGAGTATTTAGAAAATCATAAAGGTAAGATTGATTATATTCATGGGGAAGATACTACTAAAGAATTAGGTTCAAAAGATAATAATGTAGGAATTATCTTTGATGCTATGGCAAAAGGAGATCTATTTAAAACAGTTATTTTAGATGGAGCACTTCCTCGTAAAACTTTCTCTATGGGACATGCTCATGATAAAAGATTCTATTTAGAAGCTAGAAAGATAAAATAAAAAGCACTTAAGTGCTTTTTATTGTATTATTAATTCATTTATTTAAACCAGTGAATTGACAGAATATAAAAAATATGATATATTTAGCTCGTAATAAATCAATTAGTTATTCGCGTTTTATTACCGTGACACATTTGTGGGGTTAATAATGATAAGAACCTAAGAATCTCATCATGAATGACAAAAATAAAAGTACACAAAGATTTGTGGTAGTTTTTGTTGTTCATGAAAGGAGGTTCTTTTTTAATACCACACAATAAATTAAGAAAGAGGTAATAAATATGAAAGTAAATGAATTAAAATATTATGAAGAAATAAAAGATTGGAATTTTGATGATTTTCAAATAGAATCAGAAGAATTAACAAATTGGAACATGTATGAAATATTAAAAGATGTAACTAATAAGAATTCAAAAATATTAGATTTAGGAACAGGTGGCGGAGAAAAACTATTAAAGTATTATCCGGAATGTGCTGAAATACTAGGAACTGACTACTCTCCTGAAATGATAAAAACAGCAAAAAGAAATCTAGAAAAATCAGGAAGAAAAAATATTTATTTTAGAGAAATGAACAACTTAGCTATGGATGTAGAAGATGAATACTTTGATGTTGTAGTCGCAAGACACACTGTAACTGATCCAAAACAAATAATGAAGTGCTTAAAACCAGGAGGTCATTTAATAGTAAAAGGAGTCGACAAAGATGATTGTTGGAGCTTAAAACTGTTATTTAATAAAGGCCAGGGGTTTGAAGACAAAAAGCCAATAAGCATAATAGATTATGAAAACATCTTAGCGGCTGGTTTTAAAGATGTAGAATTAGTTCCATTACATGAAAGAGAATATTTTAAAAACAAGTATTTATTTAAAAGTTTTTTAAAGAAAGTTCCAATATTAGATGAATTTTCTGAAGAAGAAAACGATACTAAAGATTATTATTATTCTGATCTTGATGAAGACTTACTTGATAAGTACATAGAATCTAATACTTATAATGGTAAAATAAGATTACTTAGAAGATACTATGGAATAACAGCAAGAAAGTAAGAAAACGCTTAATGCGTTTTCTTTTTTTGTATATTATGATAATATTTAAATAGTAAAAGAAGGTGCTTTATGAAAAAGAATATTATTATAATTTTGATTATCATAGTTATATTATTATCTACTATAGGTATGATTATTCTAGTTAATAAGAATAATACAGTAGATAATACTATTCCTAGTGATTATATAGCTGTCTTTAAAGGAGAAACAGGAGAAATAGTTCATACTACTTATTTATATGAAAAGAAAGAGATTAAGAAAAAGAAAAAAAAGAAAACTATTAAATATACATATAAATATATAAATACAGTAAGTACTCTTAATGGATATGATAGTACTAATTGGGAAGAAAAAGTACTAAAGAAAGATAAGTTAAAGAAAAAGAAAGATATATTTAAAAAAGCTGAAAAAAACAATGCTACTTCATATGTTAAATATATAAAAGATGAACAAGTTTATACATTTGAAGATTTTAAGAATATATGGAAGTAGAAAGGAATAGAATATGTCAAAAACAAGAGAGTTTTCATTTGATATTTTAAGAGTAGTTGCGATGTGCATGGTAATAATAGTCCATGTATCTAATGTCTATTCAAGAAGCTATGGATTTATAGGTGATGGTTCATTTATTGTTTCTCTAGGCTTTAATACTATATCTAGAATTAGTGTTCCTATATTCTTAATGATAAGTGGCGCTTTACTTTTAGATAGAAAGTTTAATAAAACTAAGTACTTTAAAAGATTAGTTAAATTCATATTATTAATAGTTATATGGGATATTATCTATTTAATATGGGAATGGTTATATTTAGGGGTTACTTATGATCATTTGTATAAGTTATTATTTGAACCATATAGAGCACATCTATGGTATTTATATACAATATTAATATTATATGCTATACAGCCATTATTAAAATTAATGTTAGATAAGAGTAATAATACAGTTAAATTCTTACTTCTATTTATTTGGTTTGCTCTATCATCACTTAGTATAGTTAATTTAACTATAGCTAATGTATTTACTATATTTAGTTATATTGGTTTCTTTATAGTAGGAAAATATTTATATGATTTTATTAAAAATAATAATTTAAAGAAATTTAATATTCTTTGGATATTAATAATAATAGTATGTATACTTATTAGTATGTATTTAAATTATACATATTCTCATAAATATAATATGTTCTATAATTTCTTCTTTGCTTATAGAACACCATTCATAATACTTGCTTCAGTATCATTCTTTATATTAGTAGTTTCTAATTATACAAAGAATAGTATTCCTAAAATAATAGAAGTTTTATCAAATGTTTCTTTAGGAGTATACTTAATACATGGAATATTCTTAGATGTAACAATTAAGATGTTTAATTATCAAGGAATAAATGCCTTAATTGGTATTCCATCATTCTTTATCATGATACTAATAGCTAGTGTAATAGCCGTATTAATAATTAAGAGAATTAAATTTGTTAATAAAATAATAGAATAAAATTAAATGAGGTGTTGTATGGTACTTATGAATTGTAATGATCCTGGATTAAGCAGTATATTATCTATAGTAAAGAATCTATTAAACATTATTTGGATTGTTGGTCCAATAGTTGCAATGATTGCATTAATTATTGCTATTACTAGTATGATAAATAATCCAGATGACAAAAAAATACCTAATAAAATTAAAAATAGTTTGATAGCACTAGTAGTATTATTCTTAATACCAGCGATTATAAATGCTACTATGTATATGATTGGTGAATCTAGTAAGATTAGTGCTTGTTGGAATAGTGCTAGTGGTAAAATTAGTTCTTATTCTTCATATATTGATCCAAATACAGGAAAAAGAAGAGGTATTATAATAAATCCTGGTGATTATGAAGGTGGAAATCCTAAAGAGGATACTTCTTCTGGAACTGATTTTACTCCAAATGGTGAACTCGCTGAAAGAATAGCGTCATCAGCCGAATATTATGCTTGGCCAGAAGGTACTCCAAAGAGTAAATATTGTAGATTTAATGGTGGTGGTGGAACTCCACAATTTCTAGCAGATTATAGAAAGTTTTGGCCTAATTTCAAAAATAGTAGTGATAAAAGTGTAGCAGCTGGAACTTGTTGTTGTCACTTTGCTAGAACTTGTGTTGTAAAAGGTTTGGGGAAAAAGTTCTCATTCACATTACTACCATCTAATTCATCAAGGGATGAACCATTAAGACGTAATATGGAAAAACTAGGATTTGTAAGAATTACTTTTGATGGTAACTACTCTACTTTAAAAAGAGGCGATGTCTTATATTATCGTAATAAAAGTAGTGGTGGCCATGTTTGGATATTCTTAGGAAATCATAAAGCTGCTGAAGCTGCCCATGGTAGTGGATATGGTGGTAGAATAACTAAAGTTGGTAGTAGCAAACTAAATATTAATACTAAATCAGTTTATTACATATTTAGAGCTGCTAAATAAAAATAAGTTTTTGTGTTATAATAATGATGTAATTTATGAAAGGAGTGTGATTAAAATGTTTAAAATTACAAAATTAAATAGATTTAATCACATTTGTGATTAAATCTTAGGAAGGAAGAACTAAGATGGAAGAAAAAGAGATTTGGGACTTACTACTTAGTAAGGCAAAAGAAGTTCGAAATCCTAGAATGATTTCTCCATTTATAGAAGGAGGTCAAGTAGGCGCAGCTATTATGACTAAAGATGGAAATATCTATACAGGAGTATGTTTAGATACAGCATCATCTCTAGGAATATGCGCTGAGAGAAATGCTATTCATACAATGATTACTAATGGTGAATCAAAAATAGATAAAATTGTCTGTGTTGATTCAACTAATAATGTTGGTAGTCCATGTGGAGCTTGTAGAGAATTAATAATGCAACTTGATCCTTGTTCTAAAGACATTAAAATACTAATTGATACAAATACTTATGAATATGTAACAATGGAAGAATTAATGCCTAAATGGTGGGGATATTATAGATTTGAACAAGAAGAAAACACTAACAATAGTTAGTGTTTTTATTTATTATAAAAAGTATATGATATAATATAATTGGTGATAGAATGTTAAAAGATAAAAAGATGGTTATATTTATAATTATATTTATTGTTCTTATTTCTTCATTAATATATTTATTAAGCAATAGAGACTATAACTATAAAAAACTACTAGAAAATAAAAATCGTGATATTGTTTATAATAGAATTGATGATTATAGAGATAAAGTTCCTCATATCAATATTAATAACAATTTAATAAACAGTATAAATAAAGATATAGATTCAATGTATGAAAATTATTTAATATTTTCACCTGATGGATTTAAATATAATTATAATGTAAGTGGTAATATTCTATCTATTATAATTATGGCTGATGTAATTCATCCAGAGAAAACGAATTATGATATTATTTATAAATCTTATAATATTGATTTAAAGAAAATGAAAGTTTTAACAGATAAAGAAATATTAGATAAATATAATATTACAGAAGATAAGATGGAGTATTATCTTTATAATAAGTTTTTAAACTATTATAATGATTTACTTGATAAAAAGTTTTTTACTGAAAAACAGTGTGATTTTGAAACTTTTTTAGAGAATAAAAATGTAGATAATTTATTAGATGATAATAATTATTATATTAATAATAATCATTTAGAATTATATAAATACTTTAATATATATACAGACTATAAAGAAGAAAAGTATTTTGATAGAGAAAGTTTTCATTTTATAGTTACCTAAGGGGTGAGATAGATGCAGATACTTAATTGTAATAGTTCAATTAGTTCTTGTTGTAGTGATTTTGCTTTAGCAAGAGTTTTATCAGTACTTAATAGTATTATTCAAATAATACATATAATAGTACCTATTATATTAATAATTATGGTAGCTATTAAACTTACTCAATTAGTAATTAACCCTGATGAAAAGAAATCTAAAAAAACTCTTTTTAATATGACACTAGCAGCAGTAATAATATTCTTTATACCAACTATTACAAATTTATTTATTAATATGTTGCCTAATAGTTATGAAATAACAGGTTGTATGAAAGCTGCAGGACAAATAAATAGTATTTCTAAAAATAACCAAGTTATATATAAAACAATGAATAAAACTAAGAAGAAATCAGTTATAGGTAATCCTAGTGATTATGAATCTGGAGATCCTAAGAAAACAGATGAAGAAGATAATAGTAATAACAATAATCAAAATATAAATGTTAGTAGTGATGGTTCTATTCTTCTAATAGCTGGGCATTCTTACCCACCCTACTGCTCTACTGCTGGTTTAGCTGATTGTAGAGGAAAAGCTAGTTCTGGATATGCAGAAGAAGATGAAACTAGAAAGCTAGTTAAATTAATAAAATCTAATTTAGATAGTTTAGGAGTTAAAAGTGATATTGCTAATGCTATGATGGCTGGAGATACTAATAAAATGAATAAATCTTTCTATATAGAAAGTAGAACTAATTCAAGTCTATTTAATAAATTTAATTGGAGTAAATATAGGTTTGTATTAGAAGTACATTTTAATGCTGTTAATGGTTCTTCTTCTGGAACATTATTATGTAAAAAGAGTTCTTCTTATAGTACTAAAGCTGATAATGATATAGTAAAAGCAGTTACTTCCCATACAGGTAATAAACGTTTAGGAGACTCTATTCAAAGCTTAAATAATGTGTCATACTTTACTAGTAGGAATATTCCTATAACTTATTTAGAAACAGAGTTTTATGATAACGCTATGGCTATGAAAGTATATACTGCTCATATAAATGAAATAGCTCATGATATAGCAGTAGCTATTCAAAAGAATTATGGATAGAAGGTGTTTTATGAAAAAATATTTATATGATTATATTAATGAAATAGATAAGTTATTAAGTGATAATAAAAAGATAAATGAAGAGACTATTAAAAATCACTTAATAAAAATAAGTTTCTTTCAACATGAAAGATTAATCATTTATATGTAACTATGTTTTATGCCATAATGTTTTTAATATTTGCTGCATTAGGACTAGTTCACTTTGTATTTTGCTTTATTACAATAATATTATTAATATTCTTAATATGTTATATAATCCATTACTTTAGATTAGAAAATGGAGTCCAATACTTATATAAACAATATGATATGATGAAAGAAAAAAAGAACTAACATTGTTAGTTCTTTTATTTATCTATAGTTGTAGGAACTATAGATAAGGCTTCTGTATTTAAATATATAAAATAAATAGTACATATTACATCTACCCTATGATAAAATATCTATATAAGATATGATTGGAGATAATAATATGAAAAACAAAAACAAAAAGAAATTAAAAAAAGTATTAATTATACTTGGAGTAATAGTATTAGTAATAATAGGAATACTAATATATAGAATTTATGGAACTATATTTAGAGAAGTAGAAATAAATGATAATAAGTCTATAACTTATTCTAATAAATTAATACAAGCAGTTTATGATAAAGATAAAAATGCTTTAATATGTGATTTAACTTTAAATACTAACTTAGCTTTTTTATATTCTGGAGGAAATGAAAAAGTAAAGAATGAATTAAAATCATATTTAAATACAGATAAAGATACTTTAATAAATAATTACAATAGTATATATGATAGATATAGATTTGCTAGTAAAAGAGTATCATATGGTAATTCATTATGGATAAATAATAATACTGATGATTGTTCTAAAGAAGCAAAAGAAACTGCAAATAAACTACATTTTGATATAAAAAATAGAAGTTTTAATAATAATACAAGAAATGAAATAAATAGATGGGTAAAGAAAAAAAGTCATGGAAAAGTAAAAGAAGCTATAGATAGTGATTTAAGTAATACTCAATCTGTATTAGTAAGTACTTTATATTTTAATGAAAAATGGCAAGAGAAGTATGAAGATAGTGATATAGAACAAGAAACATTCCATGGAACTTTAGGTGATACTAGAGAAACTTTCTTATCTAGTGAAGAAGATATATATTTAGAAGACAAAACAGCTAAAGGATTTATGAAACCATATAAAGATGAAGGACTATACTTTATAGGAATAGTACCAAAAGAAGAATATACTCTAAAAGATATAAATGTAGATAATTTAATGATAAATAGAAAAGATACTACAGTATCAGTAAAAATACCAGAATTTGAATATGAACAAACTATAGATCTAAAAGAATTACTTAAAGGAATGAATATAAATAGTATATTTACAAGAGGAAACTTAGATTCTATAGCTAAAGATTTATATGTACAAAAATTTATTCAAAAAAACTATATAAAAGTAGATAGAAAAGGAACAGAAGCTGTTTCTGTAACAGTTGAAATTACTGCACAATGGTCAGATATTTCTACAACAAATTATGTATATTTAGATGAACCATTTATCTTTATGATTTATGATGATACTATAAATCAAGTATTATTCATTGGTAATGTTAATAACATAGAAAAAGAGGCTTAGCCTCTTTTTTGTATTAGTATAATGAAATAATTGAAACGGGACTAATCAATAGAAAATTCAACTTTTCTTATTGATTAGCCCCGTTCTTTGTGTTATAATCGATTTATTAAATTTGATTGACAAATCCATACAGGGGATTAGTTAAATGGTATAATAATGGTCTCCAAAACCACTGTTGGGAGTTCGATTCTCTCATCCCCTGCCATTTAAGAATGAAATGTAGCAGTGATGCTACTTTTTTTATATATTGGCATGGGCATCGGTTTAAAAAGGTCCACTCACGGGGTGGCATAGTCCATTCATGGGCCCTTTTTAAACATTTTCCATGTTGGTTTCTTTCAGCAGTCCTTTTGAGACTCCCTTCTATAAGTTGAAAAAAATGAAGGGAGATTTTTTATTATGACAGAGCAAACCATTGCAGAACTTACATATTTTTTTCAACAATTTAAAGTGGGAGGAGACAAAACTCCTGCCCAAAGTAATCTATCTTTTGATGATGCTAGAGATTACTTTTTTAGGAACATGGTAGAGAGGGGACTAGCGGACGCGACCATGAAATTCTACAAAAATAAATTAGGAGCATTCAGAAAGTTCTTAGTGCAGAT
>JAEEGL010253820.1_pt1 | contig 15012 bp, 15 predicted proteins | sample 9134231 | NCBI WGS metagenome assembly JAEEGL01 (sample SAMN16246548, study PRJNA631951) | gut metagenome | biome: gut microbiome; feature: rumen; material: fiber-attached | host: Bos | place: Iran: Karaj | collected 2018-10 | reverse complement strand
TTTTGTTGTTGCTCTCAGCAGCAACTCGTTTATACTATCACGATGTTCGCTGTTTGTCAACAACTTTTTGATTTTTTCTTGACTTTCTTTAGAAAATCAAGAGCTCAACTCTCTCGAGTCAGCTTGTATATAGTATCAAGTGGATGATTTTTTGTCAAGCACTTTTTACTAAATATTTGAACTGTTTTTGCGAGTAATAACTGACACTTTTTCAAGTATCTCGCTCACGCGACAGCTTGTTTATAATAGCATCCAGCCCCTGATGTGTCAACCGCTTTTTAAATATTTTTTCACTTTTTTCACAGAATGTTCATCAGTGCCTGAACGGACTCATCCGAGGTAGCCCAGCTGGTAGCAATTCTGATTACAGTGTGGGTTTCATCATACTTTTCCCAGAAGCCATATACAACCTTTTCTCCAAAGGATTTGAGAGCTTCGTTATCCATTACCACAAAGATTTGGTTTGTAGGGTTCTCCATGAATAACTGATAGCCTTTTTGACGCAAATCTTCTCTTATTATAGATGCCTGATGAACTGCATGCTTACCCATTTCCATATATAGATTATCAGTGAACATGGCTCCAAATTGAACTCCCAACAATCTGCCTTTAGCAAGCAGTGCACCATGCTGTTTGATCTGAGTAATCATATGCTTAGGTGTATTTCCTTTTGTGAAAACAACCGCTTCACCAAACAGTGCGCCTACCTTTGTGCCTCCAATATAAAATACATCTGCAAATTGAGCTATGTCTACCATGGATAAATCGTCCTGGGCAGCCAGGCCATAAGCAAGGCGGGCGCCATCTATAAATAATGGCATCTGGTATTCTTTACATATAGAAGAAATAGCTTCAAGCTCATTCCTGGAATATATAGTGCCATACTCTGTAGGATAAGAAATGTAAACCATTCCCGGATTAACCATGTGCTCACAACTATCATCAGCATAATGGTCGATAAGCATCTGCTTAAGCTCAGCAGCGTCAATCTTACCTGAGTGGCCTGGTACTGTAATAACCTTGTGGCCACTGTACTCTATAGCGCCAGCTTCGTGCATAGCAACGTGACCTGTCTCAGCTGCTACAACACCATCAAAATTAGAAAGTATAGAGTCAATTACAACCTGATTAGTCTGAGTTCCGCCAACCAGGAAATATATATCAGCATCAGGGCACTTTATATAGTCACGTATCTTCGCCTTTGCTTCCTGGCAAAAATTATCCTCTCCATAGCCTGGTGTGGATACCATATTAGAGTCAGATAAAGCTTCCAACACCTTTGGATGACAGCCCTCAGCATAATCACAAGAAAAATAAAGCATTGCATTACCTCCTTATACTGTAAAAAAGTAGTTTTCTATAGCAAAAAGGCAACCGCTTTCGCGATTGCCTATTCTTAACGGAGAGGGTGGGATTCGAACCCACGCGCCCTTGCGGACAAACGGTTTTCAAGACCGCCTCGTTATGACCACTTCGATACCTCTCCATGTGCTTTCGTGTATCTCTCGAACACGAATAGTATAATACCATCCACCTAACCTTATGTCAACAAAAAAATAGAAGTTTTTTGTAAAATTTTTGAATTCAGAAAATTGCGACAAAACCTTGATTTATCACTATTTTCTGGCACCTAAAATAGCCTCTCCAAATGCCACATCCTCTGGGGTTGTAACCTTAATATTCATATAGGAACCTTCTATCATATGGACGTCATGCTGGGTAGCCTTTTCCACTACCATGGCATCATCAGTGATAGTTGTATCAGCATCAGCGATTACCTTGTCGTAGGCAGACTTGATGAGATTGTATTCGAAGCACTGTGGAGTCTGAACTATCCACACATTGCTTCTATTTGGAGTGTCTAACACCTTACGGTGATCATCGGTAAGCTTAACTGTATCCTTTGTAGGCATGCCCACTACGCAGGATTCATACAGTGCAACAGCTGACATACATCTATGAATAATATCTATGGATACAAACGCTCTGGCACAGTCGTGAATAAGAACATAGCCATCTGATATAGCCTGGAGGCCAGCATAGACAGAATCATAGCGCTCTTCTCCCCCCTCGACTATGGCTATACACTTAGTAATCTGGTACTTTTCGATTATCTCTCGACGACATTTTTCCACATCACCAGGAGCCACTACAAGAACTATCTGAGTACACTTACTCTCCTGAAAGGTCCTCAGACAGTGAACCATAAGTGGGGCACCACCTAAATTCATATATTGTTTTGGGATATCCTGCTCCATTCGCTTACCACTTCCAGCGGCAAGGACTATGGCTGTGAATTTGTTCATTTTATCTTTCTCCTAATTTCAAATTAGGGATTGCATTTAAATCCCAGCCGTCGCGACGGCCTGCTAAAAATTCATAGTATGCTGCTGCACCTATCATAGCTGCGTTGTCTGTGCATAGGATAGGTGATGGATGATAAAATGCCACACCCTTATCCTGACACATCTTTTCCATAGCACTGCGTAGTGTCTGATTGGAAGCAACACCACCTGCTATGGCGAATTTATCCATTCCAAATTCATCTATTGCAAGGGACGCGTGCTCGCAAAGAGTATCTATAACTGTCTGCTGGAAGGATGCTGCAATATCAGCTTCGTTGATAGTCTCACCCTTCATCTGAGCACCATTTATATAATTTAAAACCTGTGATTTTAATCCACTGAAAGAAAAATCGTAGACTCCATCAGAAACCTTTGGACGGGTAAACTGAATAGCAAAAGGGTCTCCCTCATGAGCAGCTTTTTCAATTTTAGGACCGCCAGGGTAACCTAAGCCGATGGCTCTGGCCACCTTATCAAAGGCTTCGCCTGCTGCATCGTCACGAGTGCGGCCAAGTATTTCGTATTTACCATAATCCGCAACTCTAACAAGGTGAGTGTGACCACCAGATACAACCAGACATAAAAATGGTGGCTCAAGTTCTTTATTTTCGATATAGTTGGCGCTGATGTGTCCCTCAATGTGATGCACTCCAATAAGAGGCTTACCAGTAGCAAAAGCTATTGCCTTCGCTTCAGCAACACCTACTAAAAGAGCGCCAACAAGTCCAGGACCATAGGTGACAGCTATAGCGTCAATGTCCTCAAGGCCCATATCAGCCTCATCAAGAGCCTGCTCGATAACCTGATTTATACGTTCAATATGTTTTCTTGATGCAATTTCGGGAACAACACCACCATAAAGAGTATGAAGGGGTATCTGAGTGGAAATTACATTACTTCTTACATCTCTTCCGTTTACAACAATAGCTGCTGCAGTTTCATCGCAAGAGCTTTCTATTGCTAATATTTTAACATCATTATTCATATTATTATTTACTTCTTTAGAATCCATCTACTTCGTCCTTTGTCGACAGCCTCCAGGTGAGAATCTTCCAACGGCCCTTTGAATCCTTTCTCAAACAGAAATCCTCGTAGGTTCTGTCATAGGAGCTTCCCTCTCTGATGAAATAATATGAAGAAACAAAGGCACATTCGTAGCCATTTATTGTCTTGTACTGCACTTCTTTAGAATCACTTATGTTGGTAGAAACAATGGTTCTGGACCGGTTGTGATAATCCTGTATTTCAAGGTTAAGGGATGCTATATAAGTGTCCCGTGGATTATATTGAAGGAGCTCATCGTCCATAAGCATGCGAGCCTGATCTGCCATCTGCTCAAGCTGCTTCTGGTCGTATTCCTCACCATAATATGCTGTAATTATTCGATTATACCATTTAACTACTGCTCTAGGGGTGGCAGGATAATCCGTGGTGAAGTTCTTAGATACAATTGCCTGAACCTCAGAAAGCTCGACGTTATCTTCCGCTTTGGCTGAATCGTTTCTCTTAGACAGGTAGGCATAGTATCCCACGACTAATGAGACCATACAGATAACCGCTATTCCTATTCGCAGCACCTTTTTCATACTCACTCCTCCGCAAAATCAAGCTCTAAAAACTTGCCATCTTCTCCCAACTTTGCCTGTGGAAAAATATCACAGACTGCTTTCATATATCTCTTATGACCTGTCATGGATGGCGAGAAATGTGTAAGCCAAAGCTCATTTACCTGAGCATCCTTTGCCACTTGCGCCGCCTCATAGAAGGTCATGTGCTTATTCTGTTTTGCTTTTACCAGCTTCTCCTCCTCGGCGTACATGCCTTCACAAATGAGAAGGTCCGAGTCCTCTGCGGCATCCACCAGAGATTTGGTAGGTCTGGTGTCGGTACAATATGTAACCTTAATTCCCTTGCGGGCCTGTCCCATAACCATATCAGGAGTATAGGTTTTGCCCTCGTGTTCCACTGACATTCCCTTCTGTAAAGGATTCCACAGGGTCACTGGCAAGCCAAGAGACTTGGCTGCTTCTATATCAAAGCGCCCCTTTCGAGGAATATCAATTGTGTAGCCATAACATAAAACATTGTGATTTACTCTAAAAGCATGAATGTGATAACCAAGCAACTCAAAGTGTTCATCAGCTTCAGTTATCTCATGAAAATTAATCTCAAATGGTAATTCTGGTGCGATGACCCTAAGAGAGTTCACCACACGTTCAAGGCCCTTAGGGCCTACAATAGTAATGGGTTCTGTTCTGTCTGAATTGCCCATTGAAAGCAAAAAGCCTGGGAGACCACTCACGTGATCTGCGTGATAATGGGTGAGACAAATAATCGAGATTGGGTTCGGTGAGAAGCCTGCCTCACGGAGGGCTACCTGAGTTCCTTCACCGCAATCGATAAGTAAACCTTCGCCATTAAATCTAAATAAGCAAGAGGTGAGCCATCTGTTAGGAAGTGGCATCATGCCTGCTGTGCCTAGTAAACAAACATCTAACATCTATAGTCCTTTCAGAGACTGTCACTCGCCAGTTACGGCGACAAGCCTTAGTATCTCTCCGTTCGACGGAAATGTCTCACTTGAGAGATCTAAGAGCTTGTCACCTACTGGCTATTTAAAGTCTAATAATCAAATATCTATATCTAAACGCATACAAACGGCGTCCTCGACAGGGTCGCTGTAGAAATATTTTCTCACACCGATTTCCTCGAAGCCAAAATGCTGGTATAACCTGCGGGCAGGGGTATTGGAAACCCTGACCTCTAGGAAAACTGTGTCCACAGCTCGAGCTTTTAACTCCTGCATGGAATAATCAAGGAGCTTACGTCCTAACCCCTGACCACGATAAGCTTCGGATACTACAATATCCGGCAACTCTGATTCTGGTGGAGTGAGATAAAAAACTGCAAATCCAGCAATAGCAGCTTCATCCGTAGCCACAAGAACAAAAGCATGATCTGAATTTACTGCTTCCTTATATGAATCTGCTGACCAAGGACAACTCATGTAAGCAGCTTCAATGGAAGCTATCTGCTCTATGTCTGCCTCGGTAGCATGTCTAAATTCAAAAGCCATCAAGCTTTTCCTTCCTTTTCCATGCGCTCACGCTCTGCCTGAGATAATCTAAGATACTCAGGTCTATGGTCTGCTGCCGGCTCGCAATCCCCATTAGCATAGTAGATAGCGCCAAGAGCTGCAACAGATGCAGCATGCTGACGATTAAGATGAGCTGGTGCAAATCTATATGGAACTTTAATTATTTCTGAAATCTTTTCCTTGAATACTGGCACTCCATCACCTAAGAATGTGACCGACTTACCAGCTGAATTAATCTCCGCTGCTATCTCATTGAAATCCACAGCGCACTGAGGCTTTATAGCCTTGAACTCACCAGACTCCTCGAAAGAATAAAGTCCAGTGTAAACCTGACCGCGTCTTGCGTCCATAATAGGGCAAATTATAGAAGTATTGCCCCAAAGATTAAATGCGAGAGCATCTACAGTAGGTACGGAAATAAGTGGGCATCCCAATGATAAGCCCAATCCCTTTGCTGTAGCTGAAGCTATACGAAGACCTGTAAAAGAACCTGGACCTGCTGCAACTGCTATTGCATCCAAAGAATTTAGATCAAGCTCAACCATCTTTGAAAGCTCATCCAGCATTGGAAGCAGAGTCTGAGAGTGGGTCTTCTTGTAGCCTGTGGTGTACTCTCCAATTAAATTGTCATCTTCTACTATGGCTACTGAAGCAACAAGGCCAGAGCCATCAATTCCTAATATTTTCATATTAATAATTTATATTTGCTCTATCGTGATTTTACGATAGTCGAATCCTTTTTCTAGATTTTTCTCGATAGTCACCTGAGTATAGTGCTCTGGCAAAATATCGGAAATAAGATTTGCCCATTCAATAAGGCATACCCCATCCCCATAGACATAATCCTCGTAGCCGATTTCATCCATCTCCTCAACATCGCCTATACGATATACGTCAAAATGGTAAAACGGAAGGCGGCCGGTGTCATACACTTGAACTATGGTGAAAGTAGGGCTACAGATAGCTTCATCTATCTCTAGACCTGTGGCAAAGCCCTGAGTGAACACAGTCTTACCCACGCCTAAATCTCCAATCAAAGTGAACACCTGACCTGGAGTAGCCTCAGTGGCAAGTCTCTTGCCAAGGTTTTCTGTTTCTTCTGGTGAATTAGTCTCTATTACTTCAATCATTTTATCTGTAACTTATAATCCTCTACGTGATTCTTAATAAATTCTTTTATTTCTGAATATTGTCCCTCGATATCTGTCATTGGAATGATGTAAGCATTGACTCTGTTTGAATAAATCAAAAGATAATCCTTCCAATTGGAAATCTTGTAGACATATGACCATGGAAGCTCTGCAGGCTCATCAGTGGTAGGTGATGTAATCACAACACCAGTTTCTGTAAACTCATAGTTTAGTGGATGCTGAAAGACTTCCTGCTTCATTCTATTTTTTGCCAAGCGTCTCAAGTCAAATGGCAAATAGCATAGTACAATCAGTGCTAAAACCGGGCATAATATTTTACTTTGAATATTGAGCTCTGGGAACTTCAAAACCCAGGTGCCCAAAAACAACAATGCAACTATAATGGAAAACCATCCCTGTGTCGAGCGATATGCTTGATGTAAATTAAACTTGTATAAATCCTCTTCTTTAATCTGGGTACTAAATCTAATTGTAGACATAAGACAAAATCTCCCTTATATATTGCCTATATTTTAACATAATACAATCATATATACAAAGTGTGCCTTTTTATTCCCCTAGTATTATGATTCTATTCAGCATACATTCGCAAAACCGCAGCTTCGCTGCTTTACTTTTGCTCATGTATGGTTCTCGCTAAATAAAAATAAGGTCAGTCAAGAATGCAAGTATTCTTTTCTGCCCCTATTTTTACTTAGCTCTGAATAGAAAACCAAAAAAAGAGTGAGTCGAAACCCCTAACGACTCACTCAAGTAAAATTTTCTCCTAAAAAGCACACTCACTGTTACTTTTCTTAAGTAAAAGTATAGGTATACCGCATAATAATGTCAACAAGAGAGGCCCTTTAGAGTATTATTTTGTAAGAATGTGCTAATTTCAGTGTGTATTACATGTAAATAATCACAAGAACTTAAACCTTTAAGCTTTCTTAGACTTTCCAAGCTTCATCGTAAGCGCGATTCGTCCCTTCTTTTCATCTACAGAAAGGACCTCTACATCCACGATATCTCCAACGGAAACCACCTCCAGAGGGTGCTTGATGTAGCGGTCTGTCATCTGAGAAATATGTACAAGTCCGTCCTGATGAACTCCGATATCAATAAAGGCACCAAAGTCGATTACGTTTCTGACTGTACCTTTGAGCTGCATGCCTGGCTTAAGGTCCTTCATTTCAAGAACATCGCTCTTGAGAATTGGCTTTGGCATGTCCTCACGTGGGTCACGACCTGGCTTCTCAAGCTCTTTAACAATATCCTCCAAAGTCATCTCACCGACACCAAGCTCTGCGGATAATGCCTTGATATTAGAAATGCTCTTGTGGATATCCTTCAAGGTGCCTGCTGCAATATCCTTTGTGTCAAAGCCAAGCTTTTCAAGAAGAGCTTTAGCAGCATCATAGCTTTCTGGATGAACCGCTGTGGCATCAAGAGGATTCTTTCCTCCGATGATGCGCATAAAGCCCGCGCACTGCTCGAAAGCTTTTGGTCCAAGCTTTGGAACCTTCTTTAGCTCTGTACGGGAATTGAAGCGACCATTTGTCTCGCGGTATTCAACAATGTTTTTAGCAAGAGTCTTGTTTATTCCTGAAACGTATTCAAGAAGAGATGCTGATGCTGTGTTAAGGTCTACACCAACAGCGTTTACGCAATCCTCTACTACACCTGCAAGAGTCTCGTCCAACTTTTTCTGGTTCATATCGTGCTGGTACTGGCCAACACCAACTGACTTTGGATCAATTTTTACAAGCTCAGCAAGTGGGTCCTGAAGACGACGCGCCATTGATGTAGCAGAACGCTGTCCTACGTCGAAGTTTGGGAACTCCTCTGTAGCAAGCTTGCTGGCAGAGTAAACAGATGCACCTGCCTCGTTTACAATAATGTATTCAACCTTCTCAGGAATCTCCTTTAACATCTCGACAATAATCTGCTCAGACTCACGGCTGGCAGTACCATTTCCAAGGGAAATAAGTGAAACATTGTGCTTCTTGATGAGAGCCTTGATAACCTTTTTGGTCTCCTCAACCTTATTCTGAGGTGCTGTAGGATAAACTACTGTGGTATCGAGCACCTTTCCTGTGGCATCAACTACTGCAATCTTACAGCCTGTTCTAAAAGCTGGATCCCAGCCAAGAACGTTGCGACCTGCAATTGGAGGTTGCATAAGAAGCTGGGTAAGGTTCTTTCCGAATACCTTGATAGCTCCATCCTCTGCCATCTCTGTAAGGTTGTTTCTGATTTCATTTTCAATTGAAGGTGCGATAAGTCTTGTGTAAGCATCCTCGATAGTATCTATGAGAGCCTGATTCGTATTTACGTTATCACGGCTGATAATTTTCTTCTGAAGATAATTAAGGATATCCGGGGCGGGAGCCTCAATAGAAACCTTTAAAATCTTTTCCTTCTCTCCACGGTTCAGAGCGAGAATTCTGTGACCCGGAAGCTTGGCAATTGATTCGTCATAATCGTAGTAATTCTCATATACCGACTCTGCCTCAGTGTCCTTTGCCTTTGAAACTATGCGGCCATTCTTAAATGTCTTTTCACGAATCCATGTACGGTAATCAGCATCATCTGAAATGCTTTCAGCGATGATATCGCAAGCACCAGCAATGGCTTCCTCTGGTGTGTTCACTTCCTTTTCAGGATTAATGAACGCCTTTGCTTCTTCCTCCAGTGATTTGCCTGTCATCTGAAGAATAATAATATTTGCAAGTGGCTCCAAGCCCTTTTCCTTTGCGATAGTCGCACGAGTGCGGCGCTTTGGTCTGTATGGACGATATAAATCGTCTACTGCAACCTGAGTAGTAGCCTCAAGGATAGCTTTCTTTAATTCCTCTGTAAGGAGCCCCTGCTCCTCAATTGATGCAAGACAGGTAGCCTTTTTGTCTTCCAGATTACGTAAATAGGTTAATCTCTCAGAAAGAGCACGAAGCTGTTCGTCGTTAAGACCGCCTGTAGCTTCCTTTCTGTATCGCGAAATGAAAGGAACTGTATTTCCCTCATCCAAAAGCTTTACTGCTGCATCTACCTGAGCTGGTCTGACCTGAAGCTCGGTAGCAATCTGTTTTGTAATGTCCATGTTGTCACTCCTATTTTATTAATTTCTTCACTTTAGAAGATAAATCTCTAACTACAATGGAAAGAATCCAAGTGCAGATAATGCACACCAGCATAAGGGCAAAGATTTCCCTGTGGGCATATCCCTCAATATTTAGGCGCTGATAGAATAAAATCATAATTCTATGATGGGTCAGAATTATGTACCAGCTTATTCCAGAAAGATAAGTTATGAACTTATAGCTGTTCTTTTCTGAAGAGATATCCACATCTCTCAACGCAATAAGCATTGTCATACTGATGGCAAAATAAATAAGCTCGCTTGGTTCCTGCTCAAGCTTTAAAAATGAAAGACCTGGGGCAAAACCAATAAGTACAAAATAAACGAAAATCAGTAATGAAAGAACGGCACAGGTGCTCTTAAGTGGCTTTGGAATTTCTTTTTCTCCAAATACTTCATGAAGGAACATTCCAATGTAGAAATACACCATAACAAACAGTGGATTCATAAGCTGTGTAAATGGGAATGGATTGTGAATCAACAGAATGAATACATACCAAACCATCATCACTGCAAGTGTTATGTATTTAAATTTCTTAAGTAATCTTGCCAAAAGTGGGAACAGGGCATAGCACACAACAATACAGGTCATGAACCATTCACCAATAAGGTAAAAATCAAATACAAGTAGCTGGGCAACACCATCCAAGCCTAGTATGGTAAGAATAAATCTGCTAATAGGAAGATCGTGACCAACTACCTGGTTATTCACCAAAAAGCAAATCAAAAACATGATTGTGTAGGCTACGTAGAATGGAATAAACAATCCCTTAAAACGTCTCTTGTAATATTTTCCAAGAGGAATATCCTCTTCATGGTTGTACATAAGAGCATAGCCGGAAATAATAAACAGAAACAGGCTGGCTGGCCTGGCTAGAATATTAAAGAAGTAGGTATAGCCATTAATGGATGGGTCTGGGCCATTTCCGGAAATGGTGTATTCAACAAAAAAGTGGTAAAAGAATATAAAAATAACGCCGATATCGCGAAGGATGTCAAGACCAATTATACGTTTTTTCATATGATTTCTCCTAGAATTATTATCTAGAATAGTATATTAAAAATAGAAAAGGTTAGCAACACAGTGGTTACTAACCTTTTACACCTCATCAGTCAGCTAAAGCTGACAGCTTCCCCTCAAGGGGAAGCCTTTTTAGAGGACCTCTACGTTTCTTGTAGCTACAACGTCTACGCCGGTTCCGCAGACATCTTTAACTACCACATCTCCGATATGAACTGGAGCCTTCATGACAGCTGCATCAATCTCCTTCATAACATCAGCGATCTTATCCTTTGGAATGTTGGATTTTGTCTTAACTGATACACGTGGCTTGTCCCCGCCTAAGATAACAGCTGTAGATGTAACTGTTCTCTCAGGATGTGTTACTTCGTTTTTAGCGTAATTCTCACCAATTTTGCAGGTGTTACCTGTAACCGATACAACTTCACCTGCTTCTAACTCTACTGTAATCTGGCAACCCATTGGGCAGCCGATACATGTTAATTCTCTCTTTTCCATTTTATCTTCTACCCCCTAATTACTCTGCTTCAATCTTTACTGTAATTTTCTTAAGACCTGGCTTCTCAGCAAGCTTATCCTTAAGAAGGATAACCTGCTCCATCTCACCTGGTGCCATGATTCGCTTTTTATTGTGCATTACTCTTTCATCATCAAAGTAAACACTTACATAAGAATCCTTGTAAACAGCGCCAACTCTGAAACGAACTGTAAGCTTGTCGTCCATTCTGCCCACATTGATTGTAGATGGAACTGTGTAGCGTGCTCCTTCTGTAGCAACGATTTCAATATCAGCTGCACCCTCGGAAAGCTCACCCTTTACAAACTTAGCTGCATTCTGGCCAGCTCTATCTGCTTCCTCAGAAACGTAGTCAACAAGGTCATGAACGTGAAGAACATTACCGCAAGCAAATACACCTGGAATATTTGTCTCAAGAGACTCATTTACAACTGGACCACTTGTGATTGGGCTCATCTCAACACCTGCTGTTCTTGAAAGCTCATTCTCAGGAATAAGTCCACAAGAAAGAAGAAGTGTGTCGCAAGTGTATCTCTCCTCTGTGCCTGGAATTGGCTTGCCCTTATTGTCAACTGCTGCAATAGTAACAGCTGAAAGGTGCTCCTTACCCTCAATATCTACAACTGTATGGCTGAGCTTAAGTGGAATGCCAAAGTCATCAAGACACTGAACAATATTTCTCTTAAGTCCGCCTGAGTAAGGCATAAGCTCTGCTACAACCTTAACCTTTGCGCCTTCAAGTGTCATACGACGAGCCATGATAAGTCCGATATCTCCAGAACCTAAAATAACTACTTCACGACCTGGCATATAGCCTTCCATATTTACAAGGCGCTGAGCTGTACCTGCTGAAAAAATACCAGCTGGTCTGTAACCAGGAATGTTTAAAGCTCCTCTTGGACGCTCACGACATCCCATTGCAAGGATTACTGCGCCAGCCTTAATCTGGTACATTCCATCCTCACGGCTCATAGCTGTAACAACTCTATCATTTGAAATATCCATTACCATTGTGTTGAGCTTGTACTCGATTTTTGCATCAAGAACCTTCTCAATGAATCGGTAAGCGTACTCAGGACCTGTAAGTTCCTCCTTAAAGGTGTGAAGACCAAAACCATTGTGAATACACTGGTTAAGAATTCCGCCTAACTCTTTATCTCTCTCTAAAATAAGAATTTTATCTACGCCAGCATTTCTAGCTGCAACTGCTGCTGCAAGACCTGCTGGGCCACCGCCAACAATAACAATATCATAGTTCAACATTACTGCTCGCCTCCCTTCTGATTCTTGGTGCGCTCAATTACGATATTTGAGGTACCACCGCTCTTTGTGATTTCTTCATACTTAAGGCCGAGCTCTCTGTGAAGAATTTCCATTGTCCTTGGAGAACAGAAACCTGCCTGACATCTACCCATACCTGCACGAGTTCTTCTCTTAACACCGTCAAGGGAACGTGCTCCTAATGGTCTGTGAATTGCATCAAGAATTTCGCCCTCTGAAATAGATTCACAGCGGCAAATAATGTTACCATATGCTGGATTTTTCTTGATTAACTCGTTTCTCTCTTCAACTGAAAGGTCTGATGGATTCATAACATCCTTACGTGTGCTAATCCAGTTAGCCTTTGGTGTAAGTCCCATCATATCCTTTAACATATTTCCTACCATCTCGCCGATAGCCGGGCTAGATGTAAGACCTGGTGACTCGATAGCTGCACAATCGATAAAGTGTGGTGCCCCATCTACTTCTCCGATGATAAATTCGTGACGTGCTTCATGTGCACGAAGTCCTGCAAAGGATGTGATAACCTTTCTCATTGGAAGGTTCTTTACGTGGTCGTTTGCCTTTGCAATTAAATCGTTAATGCCCTCAGCTGTAGTGTTTGTTCCCTCTTTATCCTCGATATCAATAGCTGTTGGGCCGACAATAAGGTTGCCGTGAACAGTTGGTGATACAAGTACACCTTTACCAAGGTTGGTAGGCTGTGGGAAGATTGTGTGTCTTACGTGTGAGCCAACTTCCTTATCAAGTAGGCAATAGTCGCCACGTCTTGGGATGATTTCAATCTTGTCATCATCCTTGCTTACCATATTGTGGATAACACCAGAATAAACACCTGCTGCATTTACTACATATCTAGAAACATACTCACCATTGTTGGTGCGAATGTGCCATAGTCCCTCGTCATCTTTTTCTATATGTTCTACTTTTGTATTAAATCTAAAGTCAACTCCATTTACATTTGCATTCTCTGCCATTGCAATGCAAAGCTTGAATGGGCAGATAATACCGCCAGTTGGTGCATATAATGCCCCTTCTACATTATCAGAAAGATTTGGTTCCATTTCCAAAGCTTCCTCACGTGTAAGAATCTTTAATCCCTTAACGCCATTTTTAACTCCTCTGTCATAGAGGTCCTGAAGTCCTGGAAGGGCTTCCTTATGGATGCAAACAACCATTGATCCATTTCTCTTGAACGGAATGTCCAAATCACGGCATAGGTCGTCCATCATCTCATTTCCACGTACATTTAATTTTGCCATCAATGAACCGGCTGCAGCATCAAAGCCTGCGTGAACAATTGCCGAATTAGCTTTTGATGTACCCTCACATACATCCTCACACTTTTCAAGAACACAGACGCCCACTTCAAAACGTGAGAGTTCCCTTGCAATTGCGCTACCAGAAACGCCTGCGCCTATGATTATGACATCATACAACATATTATTTATCTCCTTTTTATAAAAGAAGGCGAGAGAATCAGACTACGTCCCCCGTAGTTTCATAACACTCTCGCCTCCATAATCACTATTTAGTTACTTAATATAATTTTAGCCAAACATCTGAGCTGCTGCAAGTGCGTTGTAAAGAAGAGATGCAACAACACCACCACAGATAGGTGCTACAAGAGGAATCCAGCCATATCCCCAGTTAGGGTTCTTCTTACCAAAGCTTGGTGCAAGAAGCTGATAAGCTAAACGAGGAGCAGAATCTCTTGCTGCGTTCATAGCGTATCCTGTAAGACCGCCAAATGAAGCACCACATGCTACGATTACGCCGTATACAAGTACCCAAACTGTACGGTCTGAGCCTGCTGGAATAAGAGCAAGTGTAAATACAAGAACGAATGTAGCAACGAACTCTGAAAGGAAGTTCAATACCTGGTTAGGAATAGAAGGTGCTGTACAGAAGCAGCCTCTTACTACGTCATCATTAGCTGTAGCCTTAATGTGATCTCCGTAAAGAACGATAAGGATAGCTGCGCCAACGAAACCACCAAGTAACTGAGCAACAATCTGTCCACCTACTGTGCTCCAATCGCCTGTTCTGATTGCAAGACCGATTGTAACTGCAGGGTTGAATGCTGAAGGGCATCCTGTGAAGTTGCTCATTGCAAATGCAGGAACCATAACTGCCATTCCCCAACCAATGAGGATGTGAACTACTCCGCCGCCTTTAAAGCCTGACTTCTCTAAAGAACAGTTACAGCAAACACCATCACCAAGTAATACAAGTAAAATAGTACCTATAAACTCGCCTAAATATACTGACATAATAGTTTCCCCCTTTTATTAAGTTTAATTTATTCCTTAGCCCAACCACGTGTAGCTGCTACAGCCTTTGTCCAGCCCTTGATAGCTGCTGTTCTGTCAGCATCTGTCATAGCTGGTTTGAACTCGCGATCAACTGACCAGTTCTGGATAACGTCTTCCTTGCTCTTCCAGTATCCAACTGCAAGACCTGCAAGGTAAGCAGCACCCAT
>JAEEGL010153869.1_pt1 | contig 15012 bp, 6 predicted proteins | sample 9134231 | NCBI WGS metagenome assembly JAEEGL01 (sample SAMN16246548, study PRJNA631951) | gut metagenome | biome: gut microbiome; feature: rumen; material: fiber-attached | host: Bos | place: Iran: Karaj | collected 2018-10 | reverse complement strand
GCAAGCGGGTGAAAGAGTCGAGGAAGATGTTGGAAGGGACAGTCAATGTGCGGCTGACGGGCTGGGGTGCATCGGAGAGGGTTGCGGTAATGGTGAAGCACTGGCAGGTGGCATCAGTGTCATATATGATGTCGCCTTCGTCTTCCCAATCGTCTTCGTCGTCTTCCCAATCGTCTTCGTCGTCTTCCCAATCGTCCTCTTCGTCAATGCCGAAGTCCCCGTATGGCATTAAGCTGTAGTTGCGTGCCCCTTTTTCGTCCTTGAGGTCGAGCAGGATGTCGTTGAGCGAATTGTATTCCAGATGGAATGGAATTGTGGTGTCGTTCATCTCCTGCTCTACTTCTTCGATGCCTTTGTATAAAATATGCGACAACTCCAGTTCCTCGTACATGCTGCGGATTTGCGGCATCACCTCTCGGATATGTGCAGTGGCCAGCGTCTGGGCATACCGTTCAATGTTGGCCGGGTTTGCTCCCCGAAGGCAAATGTCGTGGCAGTACTTCAGATAAGAAGATATGATGGAGAGAGCCTTCAGACGCTTTGTCGGACGATGGATTGCAGTCATCACGATGGCATCGAACACGATGGGCTTTCCATCGGGAATCAGGCCTGTTTCGCGCAGGAAGGAATCCAACTTGTCCAATTGGTCTTCGCAGAGTTGGAAGATGACCGACGAGAGACATTCCTCCATGCCCCAGATATAGGTTGCATAGAAGTGGGCATCCTGCCGAAGCACCTCCAACACGATGTCCAGGCAGTCTGTCATCTGGTACTTCTCCAAGAGCCAGAGCGGCCCGAAGAGTTTCCATTCGTTGCTGTCCTCATTGGGCGTGAAATGGTAGAACAGGGTGTACAGATATCCGCGGATATCCTCTTCCTTCTGAGTCTTGGAGAGGTTGCGCCCGTCCTCGTCCACGAATCCGCAAAGCGACAATTTATTGTCGTCGTGCTCCGCGTTCCAAAACGGTGCCAACCATGTAATGTGCGAGCTTCTCATGCTCTCGTAGTCGGGGCGCTGATAGTAGTAGAACATATCGTTAAGCATGTCCTCCATGCTTTCCTTGCCCACAAACAGAGAACGCAGGAAATCTTTTTGCCCTTCGTCCATATTATTCATCATCTCCTTCATTCCCTGAAGCATGTCGTGGAATTTTTGCAAATCCCGATTGCCCTTGTTGTCCTTCTTTTTGCTCATAGTGATATTCCAAGTATTATTTATTCAGTAGTTTGCCCAGTGCGCTGAGCAGTGTATGGACGGTCTGCTTGTCGGGAACTGGGATGCGGAGATGCGATTCGCCTGTCTCTGGGTCTGTCTGGACGAGTGTGTCCACCAGTTGCTCGGTGGCATCGGGCGACTGGAGCGTCCGGGCCAGCCCTGTGAGGAAGAAGATACCCTGCCCGACGAGTTGCCGTGGGTCGGCAGCCTGATGGTCGGACTCGGCAGTCTGACGATTGTTGTCTGTCGGCTCTTCTGTCGGTTCTTGGTCGAAGGAGAATTCTGTCTGGATGGGCACTTCTTTGGGATGGTTGTTGGAATCCTCGTCCACAATCTTCTTGTCAATGGGTGTCGAATCCTGTTCTTCCTTGGCGGGCTCCGGCTCGTCGTCTTTGTGGTCGTACGGTTCATGGCTGGCGGCCTTGGCATCGTTCTGCTCCTCTTCGACGATGTTGCCCAGCGTGTCCATCATAGCCGTGAACTTCGTCTCGTTGCCCACGTATATCGTGTCTTCGCCGTTGTCGAGAACACCCTCGAACATGGCCGATTTGAAGCGGAGTTTCTCTATCATCTGTTCCTCGATGGTGTCTTTAGCCACCAGGTTGATGACCTGCACGTTGCGCTCCTGTCCGAGGCGATAGATGCGGGCAATGCGCTGTTCGAGGACTGCAGGATTCCAAGGCAAATCGAGGTTGATGATGATGGACCCCGCTTGCAGGTTCAGTCCGGTGCTGCCAGCGTCAGTGGAGAGGAACACGCGACAGTCGGCTTGGTCGGTGAAGTTGTTGATAAGGTCTTTGCGTTCCTTCGAGGGGATGCCGCCATGCAGATACTCGTAGCCCACGCCCAGTTGGTTGAGTTCGCGTGCGATGAGCCGTGTCATGCGTTCCCATTGGCTGAATATGACGACCTTCTCTTCACCGTTCTCAAACACGGATTGCAGTATGCCCATTGTCTCCGTGACCTTCGTATCGAAGCGTGTCTTTTGGTCAAGGATATAGGTGCTGTCGCACACCATGCGCATCTGCGACAGGGAGAGCAACAGGCGCTGACGGTCCTTTTCGGAAAGGAAATGCATGCGCCTCCACTTCATGACCAGGTTGGCCACCGTCTGCTTGAACTCGTTGTGGATGTCCATCTGTTCGCCCGTCATGGGCACCAGCAGGTTTTGGTCTTGTCTCTGCGGCATCTGTAGTGCCACCTCTTTCTTCGTGCGGCGTATCAGTCGGTTGCGCACCTGTTTGCCTATGCGGTTCAGATTCTTGTATCCGACCACCGCCCCGTTCTCGTCTGTCAGTATGCAGTTTTCCTTAAACTGCCAGAAGGGGCCAAGGCAATACTGGTCGGCGAGCTCCATGACGGAGTACAGCTCCTCCAGTTTGTTCTCCAACGGTGTGCCAGAGAGAATGACAGCATAGTTGGACACGACCTTGCGGGCAGCGATGGAGATTTGCGTCTTCCAGTTCTTCAGTCGCTGCACTTCATCCATAATGAGCATGTCGGTTCCGAGGCTTCCCCAAGCCTTTACGTCGTTTGCCATGCAGTTGTACGACACAATCTTGTAGGGGACATCCGAGTCGTACTGTTCCCTTCGTTTCAGTGGATTGCCTTCGACGACGAGCACTTTGGCAGTACCGCCCGTGAAGCGTTCTATTTCGCGTTGCCACTGGTATTTCAGCGACGTTGGGCACACCACCATCACCCCTTCGGCCAGTCCCTCGCGGCGGAGCAACTCAGCTGTCCCGATGGCCTGTATGGTCTTGCCCAGACCCATTTCGTCGGCAATAATCGTCCGTCCGCGTTCAAAGGCAAATCGGATGCCTTCCTTCTGGTAGGGATAAAGCGTGACGGTGAGCAGTTGGTCGAGTCGCTCGTCCGTGTATTTGGCGATGAGTTGCTTGCGCAATCTGCGCTCTCGCTGTTCCAGGATGAAGTCGATGGCATCTTGATAGAAGCGGAATGAAGCGTCGATGGCGACGGCCTCAGCCATCAGTTTCGCGTAGTCGTCGAAAGCATGGGGGAACATCACCCCCTCTGCATCAAAATACCGCTCAGCCAGCGCCAGAAACTCCCGACGATGGTCGCTGCCCACGCGAATCTTCACCTGTCGTCCTTCGGTGTATGACAGATAAACCGAAGTATAGGCAGGCGGCTCCTTGTGCACCTTCCTTTTCCTGTCCTCCCTCGTCCATGCTTTCACGCACTCCAGATGCTTGCAGGTGCCGAGCCTCGAAGTCCGGAAGTCCATGCACGAGCAGTAGTTCCACGGACTCCCTTCGCCGCGATACACCACTTTGTACGTCTGTTTGCTTGCGGGATTCCTCACTTCGTATTCCCCAGGCAGGTTCCGTTCGTCCACGGCACGGCAGCCCATCGGTTCCTCCCCTGCCACCTGTCGCCGCAGTGCACGTTGCCACTCCACGAGGGACATTCCCTGTGGTCTCACCGTCCATGATATTTTCGGAATCTTCGTGCTTTTCTTACCTTTCGCGGTGCTTCTTTTTCTCGGCATATATCAGACAATCCTAAATCTGCAGCCCCTGTAACATAGCAGTTTTTTATAAGTTCCTAATCGTTTCTTGTTGTTTGTCAGGATTTAGCCATATCAGATTTTCACTCACTTGGGGTGCTGCAAGACAAGTCAGGCAAAGTCTTCAATGACATGACAAAGGTAAGCATAAAATCTGAGAAAGTCACCCTATATGAAGGTATTTTTCAAATTACGGATAATTTTGGACGATATATCGGTGTTATAGACGAACTGAGGGCTTGATGTTTCTGGATAAACAGCTCTTGTCTTGCATAGACACGACATCATCACAACATTATTTTAAGGCCCCAAATGAGGTCCTAAGCGATGAACGCTTTTACTGCGTTCATTGTCATTGTGCATACTTTGACATACTTCCGAATAACTTATGCACACAGGTTCTGCAACCAGTATGCGTAAGTTATCGAACCATCGGTTATTCCATGGAATAAACAAAGGTTAAGTTAACTTCGGAATCATCAGCTGTGAATATCCTTGCCCATCTGCACATCCATTAGAGCTTCGTTCACCTCGTCTATGTCGAAATACTTCGGGTCGAATTCCTCCTCCTCGTCCATGAACATCCATTCCTTGTACGAGCGTGCCTCACCGCTGTCGGGATGTTCTGCAAAGAGTTGCTTTATGTCTTCATAGCCCCATGGACCTCCACAGTCCTCTGGTGGGCAAGCGCCCTTACCTGCCAGGCAGACGGGATGGAGAAGTTCTTCCTTTTCGTCGATGGCCTCCAGCGTGATGTCGTGAATCCAGTCGTCTCCAAAATCATAGACATAGACAAACTTGTCAAGACCTTTGTCGTGCAGGAACTTGGCAACCACCGTTTTTTCCGCATTGTAACTCTCATCATCCCTCTCGCCAAACCACGAGTCCTTCTCTACTTCTATGGCGTTGGGGTCTTTGACGGCCCATCCTCCGTCGTAGGGATGGTGTTGGAACTGATAGAGATGGCTGTACGTCCATCCGAAAGCCTCTTGGATGGTTTCGTGAAGTTTGGCGAACGTAAAGCTGGCAGGGATAACTACCTTACGCCATACGGGCGGTTTCTGGATGTGCCGCAGTTGAATTCTAAATGTCAGTGTCATAGTATTATGATTAATAATTCGTTTGCAAAGGTACGATTTAGTGAGCGAAAACGCAAATTATATTTGTTATTTTCCGAGCCGAAAGAGCAGCGAGTGCCATCAAACTTGTTTGTTTGGCCGAGTCGCGAGTGAGGACGGCGAAGCCAACGTGAGTACCTATGACCGTAGGGAATTATTGCACTTCTAATGACCGATTGGGGATAAAAAAGGCGGAAGTGATATTGTTGTCACCTCCGCCTGATACAGATATTTCAAAGGAATTACATAGCAATCTTTACGGTTTTATGTGGTAGTTTAACTACATACACTCGGCCAGGCTTTGCATTGCCAATCCATTCAGAACCTGTTGCAATGCCGTTCTCTACACACATGCCTCCCTCGTCGTAAATGCTGATGCTGTCGCCAGCGGATGTTCCGCTTACCACGATACGGCCATCGAGGGCATATACTTTTGCACGGCTGACCTGCGTCTCACTTATGGCATCTTCCGTACTTTCAAAGGAAACATTCAGTGTGGCATCGCGGTAGAGTTCAGGAGTTGTATAGGCACCGTTCTCTAACTCGCTCGTCACGTCCTGCCCATTGAATATCACACTATTCACTTTCCAACCCTCTTCGGGTACGACATTGAACGTGAACTTTTCCCCATACTCAATGTTTGCATCCACTTGTCCGCCGTTACCTGACTTGATGCTTAGAGTGATAGGTATTTCTATAAACACAACTTTTACACGTTGGTTTGCACTTACTGCAGGAATGATGTATTTATTATCAACTACATTTGTCGTGACATCTTCCTCATTCACAATCAACTGTTTTAGCATATACCCCGTATTGGGTTCAATGGTCAGCACGACATCTTTGTTGTATTCCACCTCGTAATCTGTTTTTCCATCTTCATCGTTCACATAGATATTACCACTTCCCCCAGCTATTTCAACGGATATTTGATATGTTGTTATTCCATCCATATCTTCTTCTACTATATACTTAAAAGTATTCCAATGTTCATCATTATCATAAGTTTCTTTGCAACCACGAGGAACGTAAAGTGTAATATTATTTTCTGAACGTATAACAGGAGTTAAAAACCAACTTGGGTTTTCTATATAAGGAGGTATTGACCTTGCTATATGTACAGATTCAAGTGAGGATTCGTAATAAGGAAAGACATCATTGCCCATCGTCTCAACAGTGTATGGCAAAGAAAGAGTGATAAGCCTGTTACAGCCAGAGAATGCACCTGTACCTATGTATTTCAATCGTTGTGGAAGTATGAGTTCCTTTAATTTCTCACAATTAGAGAAAGCTGCTGATTCTATGCTGTCCACATTCTCTGGAATGCTTATATTCTCCAAGGCACGACACTCCAGAAATGCATAATATGAAATTTTCGCAAGCTCTGTTGGTAACGTAACCTTGACGAGGCTGGTGCAACTTCCGAAAACACTATGGCCTATATTCTTTACGGTATTTGGAATTGTAATTTCGGTCAGTTTATTACAACCTGCAAACATGCCATTGCCTAAATCCGTCAACGTTGAAGGTATCTTGACATTTATAATAGATGAATTGCCCAATATATAGTCACCAACCTCAGTTAACCCTTCTGGAAGTACAATGCTCGAAAGATGTTTGCAATTCCCGAATGCACCATAATTGATTTTACGTAATGAAGTAGGTAGGTTTACTTCTGTAAGTTGTTCACAACCACTAAACATACTTTCCCCCACCTCTGTACAGCCATCAAGGAACGTTACGGACTTTAAGGAGTTGCAGTAGCAGAAAATGTTCTTACCTATCTTTTTTACATGGGCAGGGAATTTCAAATGTCGAATTCCTGTATATTCAAATGCATCATCTCCTATTTCTTTCAGTGCTGATGGGAATACAATGGTATCAATGGCTGTCCAATAAAATGCTTTTTCACCAATGCTTTCAATATTATCGGGTAACTCGACCTCTGATAAATATATGCAATTTTCGAAAGTTCCGTTGGGAATTGCCTTTATTTTCGATGGCCATTTTATGCTTGTTAGACTTGAATAGCTAAATGCCTGTTCGCCGATATATGTAAGGGTAGAAGGTAGGTTGATATTCATCACTCCATTAACGCCAATAGCACCCTGATAGAATGCCCATTTACCTATGCTTTCCAAGCCTTCCGATAATTCGACCACTGCCAAATATTTTGTGCTTTCGAAAGCAGAATCTCCAATCCTTTTCAGTCCCTTGGAGAATGCAATCTTTCGAACGGAACTACCAATGAATGCACCATTCTGTATATCCGTGATAGTGTTGGCCATGTTAACGCTGTCGATGTCAGCCTTTTCAAATGCCGAAGCACCAATGGTGGTGACGGTATAAGTTTTGCCATCATTAGTAATGGTAGAAGGGATGATGACTTCAGCTCCTACGTATGTGTCGGGACCTTCCACAACGGTAACGGTCTTGCCATCGGGATTAATTGCATAGTAGAGTCGCATAGGGAACTCTCCCTCTGTCATTACTGAGAAATCATAGGCCGATGCTTGAATGAGCATCAAAGCCGTGCAAAGTAGAGTAAAAAATCTCTTCATAGTTTTTTATTTTTAATGGTTAATACTATAATTTTCTTATCATAAGTCAGCACTAACCTTTGTCGCAAAGAAAGCGCAGACCCACCATACTCTCTGTTAGGTCTGCAACAACCTCTAATAATCTATGGAGAAGCCTACGCTTGAGCGTAGCTTCAATGATTATTAGGTTTGCTCTTTATGTCTCAGATGAGGTTGCAGTTCAACAGAGAAATTGAGCAAATAAAATTGAGCAGTCCACTGACTACCATTGCAAAATTAAATATTTATTTGAAAAGATACAAATTAAAAGTGAACTTTTCTATCAATAATCCCAGAAAATAGCGATATTTTGGAAGGGATTCCTTAAAAATCGTGATATTTAAGGATTTTAATGGGAACTTTGACTTGTGTCTTAACTACTCTCGTTCGGAAAATATCAAACATACTTTTTGGTCTTTCCATCGCTTATTCGTAACTTTACACTCGAATGAAAGAATTGGGTATGAACAATGTAAGGATTACAGCTATGCGACAGACGGTTTATGAGGACCTGATGGCGCAGTATGAGAACCCGATAGAGCACGCTTGCGATGTTACTATAGGACAGCAGTGGGTATCAATCAACGGGGAGCGGCCCGAGGGACTTTGCCCGTCGGCATGGGAGTCGATGCGTCCCTTCGTGGAGTCGCTGGCACGGGGCGAGGGGCACTTCTTTGCCGACCGAAGCGTTGCCCCAGACGGGTCGGTCGTTTATTCCGACGGATGGATGCAGAACCCCATGAGTGCCATGATTAGCTGTAACGACGGGTTCCGACCTGTCAGCTTCTACTTGGAGAGATTGGGAGAAAATGAATAATGAATAATGAAAAATGAAAAGGGAAGAATGAAAAAGGAAAAATGAAAGAATAATAATTAAAAATCAGTGGTTATGAAAAAAATGTTTCTTTCGGCGGCTATGGGCTTATTTGCCTTGGCCGTACAGGCAGAAGTAACGCTGCCAGGTTGGATGACCTCGAACATGGTGCTCCAGCAACAGACCGTCATGCACTTGAAGGCTACGGCCAAGAAGGGTGCAACAGTGAAGATTACAACCTCGTGGGACAACCAGACCACGAAGATTAAGGCAGACAAGCAGACAGGCAACTTCCAGTTCGACCTGAATGTACCAAAGGCTGGAGGTCCCTACACGCTGACCTTCGACGATGGTAAGAAACTGGTACTCGACAACGTGATGTCGGGCGAGGTGTGGTTCTGCAGCGGACAGTCGAACATGGAGATGCCCCTGCACAGCAACTGGGCCTCGGTGCGCAACTGGCAGCAGGAGGTGAACGATGCCAATCACCCTTTGGTGCGCCTCTTCCAGGTGGAGAAGACGGTAGCTCATACGCCGCAAACCAAAGTGCCCTACGGTCACACAAAGGGTTGGGTGGTGAGTTCACCCGAAATGGCTGAGAAGTTCTCGGCAACAGCCTATTTCTTTGCTCGCGAGGTGTCGCAGAAGTTGGGCATTGCCGTGGGTGTTGTCAACAGTTCGTGGGGTGGTACGCCGGCAGAGAGTTGGGTCAGTCACGAACAGTTGCGCCATGTCACAGGCTTCGAGGAGTTTCTCAAGAAGATTGGCGACACGGGCTTCGACGAAGCTAAGATAGATAAGGTATATCAGGACGAAATGAATGCCTGGCAACAGCGTGTATTCGGTCTCGACAAAGGACTTGTGGAGGGCAATACCCAGCGCCCCATTTGGGCAGCTGCCGACCTCAGCGAGTCGGACTGGCAGACGATGGAGCAACCCGTGCGCTGGAGCACGAACGAACTGGCACGCTGGGATGGCATCGTATGGTTCCGTCGCGTAGTAGATGTCCCTGCCGAATGGGCTGGGCGCGATGTGAAGTTGTGCTTGGGAGAGGTCGATGACCAAGACGTCACCTACTGGAACGGCGAGCGCGTGGGAGCCACGAACAGTTGGAGCAACAAACGCCAGTATAACGTCCCTGGCCGGTTGGTGAAGGCTGGGCGCAACGTCGTCACCGTGCGCGTCTTTGACACAGGAGGCGAGGGAGGATTCTTGGGAAAGGCCGAGGAAATGCAGGTGCAGAACGGCTCGACGAGTCTCCCCCTATCCGGTGCTTGGCGATACAAGAAGAGCTTGTCGAAGAGCGACATTCCCGACAACGACCCGCAGCCCAAGCGTCCCAACGACTCTTGGTTCCCTTGCAACCTCTACAATGCTATGGTGGCTCCGTTCCTCGACATGCCCATCCGCGGTTTCCTCTGGTATCAGGGCTGTTCCAACGTAGGACGTGCCACACAGTACGAAAGCCTGTTCCAGACTCTCATCCTCGATTGGCAGGAGCGTTTCAACAAGAATGCTGAGGTGGCAGCCTATCCCAAACCTGCACCCCAACAGGACGGTCGTCGTCGGGGTTTCTTCCAGCAGCAGGACAGCAAGGCACTGCCTTTCTATTTCGTTCAATTGGCCAACTATCTGGCACGTAAGGACGTGCAACCCAATTCGGGTTGGGCATTCCTCCGCGAATCGCAGCGCAAGGCTCTGCAGCTCGACGGTGTGGGCATGATGGTCAATATCGACATCGGTGAGGCCAACGACATACACCCGAAGAACAAGCAGGAGGTGGGGCGCCGACTGGCACTTTTGGCTCTGAATCGTACCTACGGCAAGGAGGAACCCTGTGCTGCTCCCGAGTTTTACCAGATGCGTGTGCAGGACGGTAAGGCCGTGCTCACGTTCCGTCCTACATGGGGCAGCGATATGCTGGCTCAGAATGACGACATCAAAGGATTCATTGTGGCTGGCCCAGACCATAAGTGGCATGTGGCCAAAGCTCGCGTAGAGGGTGAACGCTGGATGATGCGCGTCATCGTGGAATGTCCCGAAGTCCCCTACCCCATTGCCGTCCGCTATGCCTGGGCTGACAATCCTGAGACGAACCTCGTCACGCAGTCGGGACTGCCCGTAGGACCTTTCCGCACTGACGATTGGGCAGAATGAGAGAAATGAAAAGGGAAAAGTAAGGGATAAGAGGCCAACATGTCAGTTTTTCATGCCAAAATTCCATGCAAACGGATTGGCATTGTGATTGCAACTACTAAGTATGCGAGTTTGATATTTTATTTTTGAATTAAAATATTAAGACTATGAATTACTCGATTTCAGACTTAGTGAACGGAGCAAGAACAATGGCACATAGCGTGTTTGGAAAAAGAGATGAATATCATCTCCAATTCAATCACGAGGAAGACGGACTATGGTATGTGGATTTCCCCAACTGGCCTTTCGACCACCACAACCTCTTGATGGTGGCAGGAGCAGACAAACATTTGGCTTTGTCCCGTCACCCTCTTCGTGCTGGGTAAGTACCCGAAGTATATGTATATAAAGAAGGGGACTCGCGGATAATATGACGAGGTATAATTTGTGATCGCAAGCCGATATTTAGGCCATTCTGAAGGTTAACTTAACTTAGAGCTGCAAGTTAAGTTAACCTTCGTCTTTAAGTTAAGTTAACTTTCGCCTATAAGTCTAATAGACCCTCGTGCGAAGGTTGTAGCGATGTGGTTGTTCGCTTACTAAAAATCTTTACAGGTTATCGGGAGCCTACGATTTTCTTTTGACCACGTTTCACGTAGATGCCACGCTTCGTCGGGTTGCCGTTCAGTTGGTGCCCGTCGAGGGTGTACCACGTGTCGGATTTGCTGTTCGTTGCCGGCTGTTCGTTACTGACGGAAGAGATGCCCGTTCCTTCGTCCGTGCCGTTAAAGACATACACCGATGAGGCGGCAAGCGAGAGCGACAGCGGGGTGTCGATGTCGATGGGAGAGCCTGTGGGCAGGCCGCTGAGGATGCCTTGCTGAAAAGCATCGCTGAGTGTAATGCTCGTGTGGATGTAGTCGGGGATGTCGAGGGCTTCGCGCAGGGTGGTGGTGAAGGTCTGTGCCGAGGCCGAGGGGTTGCGTAGGGCCAGTGTGGCCTTCTCGCCGTTCCACGATGCCCAGCCATAGACGTTGGCCTTGCTTCCGTCCCAGGGATTGCCGCCCACCCAGTGAACGTCGGGCAGCACGTCCTCCTGTGCTTTCTGCCACTTGATGCACTCGGCCAGTTCGCTCCACAGCTTGCCGCCGTTGATGCTGTTCATCAGGGCATAGTCGGCATAGATTTCCACCATTCCGCTGCCACAGGCAAAGGCACAACGCATTTCGCGCACGATGTCGTTGTAGTTCCTGCTCATGTTGGCCACTCCACCGCCGTATTTGGAGAGAATGAAGCCGTGGGTCATGATTGTGTTGATGGGGCATAGGGGCGAGTTCTGCACGAAGTTCTGATAGACGAGGCGGTCGCGATAGGTTATCCATTGCTCGCGCGAGTTGCCTTGGTTGCCTGCCGTACCCCAGTCGTTCTCCTGCCGCCATACGACATCGGACATCTGGAACCAGAAGGGCGATGCCCAGGTGCCGACGGTGGTGTTGAGGAAAACGTCAGGCTTCAGTTTGCGCAGTTCCTGCTCGATGTTGATGATGCTCTCTGCATTCTCCTCACCCGTTGCTCCGTTGTCGGGGCCTGTGGCGCTGAACTGTGCGCTGATGCCGTCGAACTTGAAGTAGTTGAAGTGATAGGTGCTGAGCATATAGCTGGTGCGGTCGAGGAAGACGTTGTAGTAGGCGGGATTGGAGAGTTGCATGCCGCCCTTGCCGTTCCAGTAGGCACGTCGGTAGTTGCCGCTCTGTCCGTAGCCGCCTACGGGACCGAGCCAGGCACCAATCTGTGAATCCATTGCCCATGCCTTGTCGCTAAGTTTCTGAAAGCCGTTGGGGAAATTGGGGTTGAATTCCCACGTTCCATAGATGTCCCAACCGTCGTCCCATACGAAGGAACCGATGCCCACGCCGTATTTGTCGAAGAGATTCTTTTTCCATTGGTCGAGCACGTCGATACATTGCGACTCGTTGAAGTTGCCGGTATAGTTTTGATCGTTGTTGCGGTCGATGTTCAGTTCGAACCACGAGTTGTACATTGGGAAGGGGCGCCAGGGCACTGCACGCTCGCGTTCGCTGTAGCAGAGGAACGAGCGACGTGTCTGTCCTGGGGCGATGAGGCCGACGACGGTTCCCACCTTCCACGTCTTGCCGGCGGCCAGCGTTGTCTGGCGGCTCCATTCGCCCTTGATTTCCGTTTCCGTAGGTGCAGCCAGATGATAGTAGCAGTCGAGCGTATAGCTCAGGTTGATGTGGCCCGACGAGGTGTTGTCCGATCCGTTGGCATTGAGCACCACAAAGTAGCGCAGTGTGTAGTCGCCGGCTGTAGAAACTTTGAATGTATAGTTGTTGTCGGTCTTAGCCGTGCCTGAGAAGCCGCGGTGGTAGTCGCTGGCTACGACGTTGCCGTCACCGTCCACCAAGTCCACGCCGGCTATGGTGAGGCCGTGGGAACCGGAGACATACATGAACTGGGCGTTGAACATGCCTTCGCCACGCGAGAAACCGATGCTCTTTTCCATCACTTTGATGCGGTCGGAGGTATATCCCAATTCATTGATGCGCAAAGGGACGGAAGCTGGTGTGCTCCACGAAGAGGTGTTCCATGTGTCGGTGCGAGTGCCCCCAACTTCCAGCAGGGGCGCAGTCACTGTGGCGGCAGGCGATGGAAGCACGTTGGCGGCTGTATTGCCGTCGTAGAGCAGTTCGGGGGCCAGTACGTCGCAGCTCCACGTGATGGTGCCGTTGCTGTTGAACGAGTTCTGCTTGTCGGTCACGGTGTCGCGGAAATAGCGTACAAGGTAATATCCAGGAGCGGGAATCTTGAGTGTATAGACATTGTTTGACTTTTGTCCGCCCGTATAGCCCTTGTGATAGTCGCTTGCCACCACGTTGTCTGTCTCAGGGTCGATGAGGTCAACGCCAGCAATGTCCAGACGGTGGTTGCCGCTGGTGTATTGGAAAGTCACCTTCTGCGTGCCGCTTCCGAGTATGGCCAGATAGCCCTGTACGCCACAGATGCCGCTGGCTGGCAAACCGAGGTTGAGGATGCCCTTTGGCGTATCGGAACCAGGTTGCCACGAGAAGGTCGTGCTCGTCCAATTGCTATATGCAAAAGGTTCGGTGCTCAGTGCACCTACAATGCTGTTCTTGCCCATTGGGGTTTCCAGACCGGCAAATATCCTGTCACTTGCGACGACGGCACCGCGTGTGTTTCCCACCACAGCCGGAGCCTGTTCAGTCCCCTCCCAGGACGTGTTGTCAACGGTGTAGTGCATGGGGATGATGGCGTTCATGGCCACGTCCTTCACTGCCGTCAGTTCCAGTTCCGTGCGCAGGTAGTGGGAACCGTCGCGCAGGACGGCACGCCACGTCAGCCGTAGGTTGCCGTAGGTGTATGTGGCCTCAACGGCTTTGCCGTGCAACTTCAGCGAAGCCTTGGCAGCAGTCTCGTCGGGCAGTAGATCTACAAGGTTCACTTCGTCCAGCGTCATTTGTGAAGACGAAACCTCGGTTCCGTTTCCCAGACGGATGCTAAAGAGTTCGTCGCTGGCCTTCAGCCCCATGTTTTCGCAGCCGCCGAAGGTTAGTTTGCCGTCGGAATGGATAAACGTTGCCGACAGCAGGTCGTTGCCCAGCGCGTATGTACCATCGCTGACCGATGAGGTTGCCGTTCCTGCCTGCTGTGCTTGTGGGAAGATTACTTTCTGTGCCTGAATCGTCAAGTTCAGCAGTAAAGCAAGTGCCGATAAAGCCAGTTTCTTCATTTCGTGTTTGGATTTGTTATTTCACCTTCCTACTTCGCCACATGCACCAGGCACCGAGGAGGACGAAGGGAACGCTGAGGAGCTGCCCCATGTTGAAGAGCATGCCGTTCTCGAAATCCACTTGGTTTTCCTTGGTGTATTCGATGAAGATGCGGGCGGTGAAGATGAGGAAGAGGCAGAGGCCGAAGAAGAAGCCTGTGCCCACCTTTTGGGGCTGACGGCGGTAGAAGTACCAATGTATGCCGAAGAACAGAGCATAGCAGAGGGCTTCGTAGAGCTGACCAGGATGGCGCGGCAGCATATCTACACGCTCGAAGATGAAAGCCCAAGGCACATCGGTGACCTTGCCGATGATTTCGGAGTTCATCAGGTTGCCCATGCGGATGGCACAGGCGCAAATGGGGGTGACGATGGCGATGTTGTCGAGCACCATCAAGAGTTTAAGTCCCGTCTTGCGGACAAAGAGAATGAGGGCGATGATGAGGCCCAAAGTGCCTCCGTGGCTGGCCAGTCCTTCGAAGCCTGTGTAGTGCCACGAACCCATGGCATCCTGCTTCATGGGCAGCACCATCTCCAAAGGATGGGCAAGGAAGTATGAAGGCTCGTAGAACAGGCAATGGCCAAGCCGTGCACCGATGAGTATGCCGAAGAAGCAGTAGAAGACCAAAGGGTCGAACTTCTCTTCGGGTATGCGCTGTTCCTTGTAAAGCTTGTGCTCCAGCAAATAGACCGTGAACAGTCCGATTGCCCAGCACAACGAGTACCAGCGCACACCGAACGAACCAATGTGGAACAGGAAGATGTCGGGGTTCCAAGGTATGAATGCAAGATTCATAGGATTAGGGATTAG
>JAEEGL014048025.1_pt1 | contig 15013 bp, 15 predicted proteins | sample 9134231 | NCBI WGS metagenome assembly JAEEGL01 (sample SAMN16246548, study PRJNA631951) | gut metagenome | biome: gut microbiome; feature: rumen; material: fiber-attached | host: Bos | place: Iran: Karaj | collected 2018-10 | reverse complement strand
CAATGTCAAAGCCGAAGAACTCTCTTGTATTCAAAATCCGACACTGGTAATTGCCGGGGAAAAAGACATGATTAAAGACAGCCATACCCGATTGATCGCAAAATCCATTCCAGGGGCAATGCTTTCGATTATACCAGGCAATCATTTTATAGCAAATAAGAACCCTGACACTTTCAATGAGGTGGTATTACGCTTTTTGCTTGGTTCCCTATAGGTCAATGTTCTTGATATAAAAAATCCCCGCCTTCATAAAAGACGAGGATTCGGAAACTGTTAAAAAAGATGTCTCCTTCTCAAATGGAGATGTTGTGAAGAATGTCAAGGAGATTGCGGTCAATGGCACGGTTTTCCTTGATGGCACGAGAGAAGGGAACATAGACGATTTCATCATTATCAATGCCGACCATCACATTGCGAAGTCCTTTGAGGATGGCTTGAATGGAAGCTGCTCCCATGCGACTGGCTATGATGCGGTCGTGAGCAGTGGGGTGTCCTCCACGTTGAGCATGCCCAATAATGGAAACACGCACATCAAGATTGGGGTATTGGCTCTTGGCAAGTTCGGCATAATGCATGGCTCCTCCTGTCTGTTCGTTGGCTGCCACAAGCACAATGGAACTTCCTTTGGTCTTGCGGAATCCCTGCTGAATGAAATGGCGAAGCTGTTCATCTTCCACTTCCACAGTGGGCACTATAGCTTCTTCCACACCTGCTGCGATACCACTGTTGAGAGCAAGGAAACCTGCACCGTCACCCATCACTTCGACAAAGAAAAGACATTCGTGACTGGTGGCGGTGTCGCGGATTTTATCAACCGTCTGCATGATGGTATTGAGAGCTGTGTCATAGCCAATAGTGGTGTCGGTGCCACAGAGGTTGTTGTCGATGGTGGCTGGGATGGCGATGCAAGGATAGTTGAATTCCTGCGCAAAGATACGTGCACCCTGAATGGTGCCATCACCACCTATCACAATCAAAGCGTCAATGCCTTCCTTCACCAAGTTTTCGTATGCTTTCTTTCTCCCTTCGGGATTCTTGAACTCCTTTGACGGGGAAGATTTGAGGATTGTGCCGCCATACTGAATGATATTGCTGACGCTCTGGGTTTCGAACTCAACGATGTCGCCTTCGATGAGCCCTTTATATCCATGAAGAACGGCTTTCACTTTAAGCCCGTTATAGATAGCGCCACGTGTGACGGCACGAATAGCGCTGTTCATACCAGGGGCATCATTGCCCGAAGTGACAATTCCGATTGTTTTGATTTCAGCCATAGTTTATATTGTTGAGATTTAATTATTGACAGTGGGGGAAAAAGAATTGAGAGTTTCGATGATGTAGGAAACTTCGACGTCGGTCAAAGCGGGATGGAGAGGAAGGCTCAATTCTTCATGCGCAAGACGCTCGGTGACGGGAAGTGTAAGATGGTTGTATTCCCTATAGCAAGTTTGCCGATGGGGAGGAACAGGGTAATGAATGAGGGTGTGAATGCCTTTTTCTTGCAGATAGCGCTGAAGGGCATCGCGATGAGGAGTGAAGACAGGAAAGATGTGATAGACATTTGTGTCTGCCTTCATCAAGCGGGGCATGTGTATCGTCTCATGCTGAATATGGGTATAATAGGCATGTGCAATAGCTTGCCTTCGGTCATTATCTTCATCCAAATAACGGAGTTTCACATCGAGCACAGCAGCCTGCACTTCATCCAAACGGCTGTTTCTTCCCTTGTAGGCAGCTACATATTTTTTCTCAAAACCATAGTTGGCGATGGAACGGATGATTTGTGCCAACTCTTCATCATCAGTGGTCACCGCTCCTCCATCACCCAAAGCACCGAGGTTCTTGCCGGGATAAAAGCTATGACAAGCAACATTGCCCAAAGAACCGGTCTTTGGAAGAGTTGACGGATGACAATTGACGGGCGACAATTGACCATACGGGGTGCAGGAGGAGAGATAGGCACATCCATGTGCCTGCGCATTGTCCTCAATCAACAACAAACCATTCGCTTGACAAAAGGCACGGATAGATTCGTTGTAGGTGCAGCGACCATAGAGGTGAACGAGCATCAAGGCTTTTGTCTTTGAAGTGAGGGATTGTTGCAATTGGTCAAGGTTGAGGTCAAGGGTATCTGCATCGACATCTATGAAAACGGGGGTCAATCCATTCTCTGTGATAGCCAAAACGGTGGCAATGAAAGTGTTGGCGGGAACGAGCACTTCATCACCCTCTCCTATCCGTCCCATTTCCTTATAAGCCCTCAGAGTGAGAGTGAGTGCATCAAGTCCGTTTGCCACTCCCACACAGTGCCGCGTACCGATGTAGGCAGCATAATGCTGTTCGAATTGCTGCACAGCCGCCCCTTGCAGGTACCATCCGCCACCTACCACCTCTGCAACAGCTTTCTGAATCTCCTCACCATGCAGAGCAGTCACCGCTTTCAAATCAAGATAAGGTATATTCATACGTATCGTAACAGATGCCTCTACCACCAAAGCCTTCTTTTTGGAAAATCAATTTCTCGTTGAGGTCAGCACTATCGGTAACAGTTGACTTACCGAAGTCAATATATTGATAATGAGAATACACATCGTTAATCAGCACATCAAACAGCAGGTCAATCGCTCCATTAGCCTTTCCAAATGCATTAGCTGAAATATATTGCGTATGCAACACCTGAGGAGTCAGGAATAGAAGTGTTCCGCCAATTGGCTCAACGCCATTGTAAACCATATAAAGACGTATGTTCTTAGGGAAGCGGACATGTAACAATTCCAATTCTGCAGCAGAATGGACTGGATGCACACCATATTTCGACCACAAATTAGCATAAAGGATTTGCCAAAAAGACACAAAATCCGAACTCTCTTTGACCACCAATCCATTTCTTAATGCCTTACGGATACCAGATCGTCGAGATTCGGCAAACTTCATCCTATTATCACCGATAATGACCGAAGATATGTCACGTATCACCAATTGAGCATGACACACGCTTGTTAATGCATATAAATCCTCTTCAGCAGGCTGCTGATGATAAATCCACGGGATGCTCTTGTAAACAACTTTCCGAACAGATATAGAGCGTAGGAAGTCATTAATGGACTCAAAAGACTCCAATACACCTTTAGCAGAGCACTTGTTGTCCATCACCAATCCACCATAGGTAAGACCTGCATGACTTACTAAAACGTCACCTTTGATATTAGCAGGCAAGACGGAGCACAAAGTTCCATGATGGTACACCATCAAAGAACAATCTGTAAACCTGTCTGAATGATAGTCCATAAAATGACGGTCTAACAGAAAGGTCCCGTTCTTGCTCTTGGCAATAAATGCGTCCCATTCCGCCTGTTTCTCCGGTGTATATCTACAGATTTCGAACATACTCAAGGAACTCGTCGTAGTCGTAAATATAATCGTCTAAATCAAAATGTTCACTCGCCAACACCAAACACACAGCACCACTAGAGAAATCCTCCAATGTTCGCCAAGTGTTAGGTTTGATGAGCAATCCCTGCCAAGGATGATTGAGCAAGATGGTCGCACGCTCTTCCCCATTGTCAAGGTTCACGATGAAACTGCCACTCATTGCCACCACCAATTGGTAAAGATTTTTGTGCGCATGACCTCCACGACTCTCACCGCCAGGCACATCGTAAGTCCAATAGACGCGCTTGATGTCAAACGGCACATTCTTCATCTGCTCTGCCACAGTCAAATTGCCACGCGGGTCAATAATCTTTGGCAACTCAATGATTTCGTAGTCAAGTTTCTTCATTCTCAATCTTTTGTTTACACTCTTCCATCAACCACTTGGGGGTGCTTGTCGCTCCACAGATGCCCACCGAATCAAATCCCTCGAACCATTTGAAGTCGATTTCAGAAGGGGAATCAATCATATAGGTGTTCGGGTTGACGGATAAACACTGGTTGTACAGCACTTTCCCATTAGAACTTTTCTTGCCGCACACAAAGAGAATCACTCCGTGACGGGAGGCAAAATCCATGATGTGAGGAATACGGTTTGCCACCTGACGGCAGATGGTGTCGAAATACTGAAAGTGCGCCCCATCCTTCATATTCGCCTCAATGTAACTAACAATATCACGGAATCCTTCCAGAGATTTCGTCGTCTGCGAAAACAATTGGATATCACGACTCAAGTCCAGTTTCTTGGCATCGTTCATATTCTCAATAACAATGGCTGTACCATCCGTTTGTCCCACCAATCCCACTACCTCAGCATGACCATTCTTTCCATAGATAACAATCTGTCCACCTGCTTCGTATGCCTTGCGGATTCGTTTCTGCAAGTTGAGCACCACAGGACAAGTGGCATCAATCACACGGATGTTCTGCTCTTTTGCTTTCATGTAGGTCTGGGGAGGTTCACCATGAGCACGAAGAAGCATCTTGATGTCATGTAAAGAGTCAAGGTCACCATGCTCCACCGTCGTCAGTCCCATCTTCTTCAAGCGCTCCACCTCACGACCATTATGCACAATGTCACCGAGGCAATAGAGTGAACCACTCTTTGCCAATTCCTCTTCTGCTTTCTTGATGGCTGTCGTCACCCCAAAGCAGAACCCTGACCCTTCATCTATCTCTATCAGCATTTCGCTACAATTTCCTGATACTTTGCCAACAGCCAGGCACTCTGTTCCTCGCGTGTCATGTCGGAGTTGTCGAGCACCAACGCGTCTTCAGCTTGTCGCAGAGGAGCCACTTCGCGGTGAGAATCGATGTAATCACGCTCCTCCACATTCTTCAGCACTTCCTCATAGTTAAGGGCTGCCAATTCTTCCTGCGTCTTCGCCTTGCCCATCAGTTCATCAAAGCGACGTTGAGCACGCACCCTTGCCGATGCCGTGACGAACACTTTCATCTCTGCTTGCGGAAAAACAGCCGTGCCAATATCCCTTCCGTCCATCACAATGCCCTTCTCTTTACCCATCTCCTGCTGTTGTTGTGTCAACAAGGCACGAACAAACGGTAAAGCAGCCACAGGACTAACACGGTTGCTCACCTCCATCTGACGAATCTCATCTTCCACCTTCTCACCATTCAAATAGGTATCGGGACGTCCCGTCTCTGCATTGAATTTGAAAGATATCTGAATCTTACCAGCCTCAACAGCTGCCTTCAGTTCCTCTTCCTGAACGCCTGCATCAGGATACATACCATTCCGCATGGCATATAGTGTCACAGCACGGTACATGGCTCCTGTGTCCACATACACATAACCGATGTCTTTTGCCAACTGCTTCGCCATCGTGCTTTTACCGCAACTCGAGTGGCCATCTATCGCAATAATAATCTTCTTCATAATGAAAAACCTGCATTTATCAAGAAGGAGGATGCCGCAACATGGTAGTTCCCATAGGCAACACCCACCTTGAATTTCTTCACATTCAAACCTGCTCCGATGCTGAAGCCTGCCCAATTGCTCTTGTCAGCCACCTTCATTTCATGCGCGCGACGGAAATTATAGCCTAACGCCACCCATGTGTTGCTGGAAGGCAATATGTCCATACCCAACACAAAATGCTGAATGAACTTCACATCATCCCAATGCGTCACATCGTCAGCTGTCAACGACACCCGCAAAGGAGCATTGGCAAAGTCTTTACTCAAGCCAAAAGCCAAATCAAAAGGCATGGATTCTTTGACACCATCATCGTATAAAGACTTGACCTGACCACCAAGATTTCGTCCAACGGCAGAGAAAGAGAAGCCGTGTGCCTCGTCAAAATAGTTCAGTGCCAAATCTGCCCCTAAAGCCGTGCTGGAATAGTTGGCATAGTTACTCAGCAAGACCTTCGCCGTGATGGCACCACTCCAGTAATCGCTCAACATATAAGAATAAGATGTCTGGAAATTCAAGTCTTTGGCAGAAAAGCTTCCTACAACAGAACCCTGTTCATCCGTCTCATCCATCTTACCATAATCCAACATCTGAGCGCCCAGTGCCCATGTGCCTCTCTCTCCAATCGCCTTCGTATAACCAGCCGACATCAGGTGGCTGGAACGGATATAAGAATTATACCCCAGCAAGATGCTGTTATCTGACACATTCGTAAGCAAGGCGGCATTTGTCCACATCATACTGGCATCATCCTCAATGATGCTGATATTGGCACCTCCCAATGCCGCAGAATGTGCACTGACAGGGATGTTCAGGAACTGATACCCCATCTTCCCTTCCTGTGCACACATACAAGTGGCAAGAGAGAGAAATGCCAAACTAATAATGTGTCTATTTAATCGTCTCATAATAGGTGTCTAACAGTTTCTTGGCTGCCACGAACGAGGTTATCTGTCCTCCCAGCACCTCTTTCTCCATATTGCCTATCATTTGCTTGATGGATGGATTATAGTAGAAACTATTCCTCAAATGTTCATTGATGCTCTCATACATCCAGTATTTGGATTGCTCATTCCTGCGATACTGGAAATAGCCGTTTTCCTTTACCTGACGGATGTACCGGAAAATCATCTCCAACACTTCATCAATGTGTAATTCGTAGAAACCCGAATAGCACATAACTTCGGGTACAATACCACTATCAGGCACAGGGAAGAGGTGGAGCGCATTTCTGAAATGGGATGCCGCCAATTCGGCCTTGTCCACATTACTTCCATCTGCCTTGTTGATGACGATGCCATCCGCAATCTCCATAATGCCTCGCTTAATACCTTGCAATTCATCACCCGTGCCTGCCAACTGAATCAGCAGGAAATAATCGACCATAGAATGACAAGCCGTCTCACTCTGTCCAACGCCCACTGTCTCAACAAAGATGTTGTCATAACCAGCCGCTTCGCATAGGATGATGGTCTCACGTGTCTTGCGAGCCACACCACCCAAACTACCCGCCGTCGGACTTGGACGGATGAACGACTTAGTATGCACCGCCAATTTTTCCATACGGGTTTTGTCGTCCAAAATACTACCCTTGGTCTTCTCGGAAGAAGGGTCAATGGCCAAGACCGCCAATTTTCCTCCATAGTTCTCCAACAAATGCACACCAAAAGCATCGATGCTGGTAGATTTACCCGCACCTGGCACGCCACTGATACCAATCCGCACGGAATTGCCAGAATATGGAAGGCACTTCTCTATCACCTCTTGCGCAATCGTCTGATGTTCGGGCAACACACTCTCAATCAGCGTGACGGCTTGACTCAACATGCTCACATTCCCCTTCAAGATGCCATCAACATATTCGGCTGGAGTGTATAACTTCTGCCTCTTCTTCCTCATCTGTTTCAGATAGGGGTTCACAATGGATGGCTGTGCCACACCTGCATTCACTTGCAAGCCTGCATATTCAGCGCTGTTTTCAGGATGTTCCATCATCTTCTTTTTCTATTTCTCAAAATGTACATTCACCACTTCTTTCGGTTTCTTGGTGTCGTTCGTTATAATCAACACACGGGGTTGTGCCTTGGACATTCCCAAGAACTTTGCATTGACTGTCACACTCATCTTCACCTCCTCACCTGGCTGCAGCTCCGTCTTAGGCAACGACACCGTAATGGCTTGGTTGAACGCCTGTATCTTGCTCAGTTTCAGTACACCTGTCCCCTTATTGCTCAACTTCACTGTGCCTGTCAGCTTGGTCTTCTTACCCAACTTCCCGATGTGCAGTTCGGTGGTGGAAATTTGGAAATTAGGTTTCCGGGTAAATTCTTCAGCAAAATGCAAATCCGGCAAGAGTACGGCAGACACCGCAATTTCATTATTGGAGCCCACTTTGTCACCCGAGAAGCGTGCCAAATAGATGCTTGTCTGGTTCAAACCCAAGTCTTGCAACTTGTCACTGTGCAACGTCAGCTCAATCTTTCCCCGACGGCCACGAGCAATCATCTCTGGCTGATATTCAGCTGTGATGTAAGCAGGAAGGTGCATCAGCATTGGCGTATAAACGGTCTCCCCATTGTTCAACAGTTCAATTTCCGCCTTGACTGAATCGCCAGAACTCACATCCATGAACTCCACATTGTTGGTGCTCAGCAAGATGTCATCTATACTGTATGGATAGAGTTCCTCCAACGTTTTCTTCTCTCCATTGTTCACCAAGGCTTTCATACGAATGCGCACGGGTTTTTCGCCCGCATTCGTATAGACATCGATGTACCGATCAAAATGTCCCAGCATCATGGCATCATACGTAATGCTTATCTCACCATCATCACCCTTCATCAAAGGCTCTCTCGTCCACTTTGTTGTCAGGCATCCACATCCTGCATCTACATCCCTAATCAACAACGGGGACTTATCCTTGTTCGTAAACTTGAACACCGCCGTCACAGGTTTCTTCCAGATGGTAGAGCCTGCATTCACAACCGTCTTGTCAAATGATATTCTTTGTGCAAGACCGCTGAGTGAAACAGCCATACCCATCACACACATTATAACGTATTTCATATTCATATTATTGCCTTTCCTGTTTTTATATTTGTTTATATACGAGAGGCCTCCTTCACATCCTGTATCTCACGAAGTCCTCCTATGATATCATCTACCTCTTTCGTGTCATGCACATACATCTGCACCATACACTCAAAGATGCCGTCATCGCATTCCACTTCCAATTTACGGATATTAACACCGTGTAATTGGGATATCACTTGCGTCATCTCATGGAGAAGCCCCAATTTGTCAAAACCCTTCACATGGATGGAAACCGGGAACAAAGACATACGGCTCATCTCCCATTTCGCAGCCAACACCCGATTGCCGTGATTTGCCTTCAGTTTCTCAGCATTAGGACATTGCAACTTATGGATGATGATATGTTTGTCATCATCGATATAGCCCATCACCACATCACCAGGAATCGGCTTGCAACAATCACACAATGTATAATTGTTCTGGACAGTTTCTTCGGTCAGGGAAAGGGTCTGTTTTCTATCGAAATCAGGACCCACCGTGTTCTTTTTCTTAACAACTTGCTTCGCCGTCTTCTTTCCGAAGGAGAACAATTTCTTCCATCCACCCGTCTCGCCCTTCCCTTTCAGCATGTCCAAGTCGGCACGTCCAAGTTTTACCTTACCTTCACCTATAGCGACATACAAGGCATCCGGTTTCGACAACTGATGGAAGGAAGACAACTTATCAACAATCAACGAATCTCTGATGATGTCATTCTTTTCCAGAAACTCATCCAAATCCTGTTCACCCTTCTTGCGCAGTTCACGTTCTTCCTTCCGAAGGATAGAAAGAATCTTGGTCGTTGCTTTGGCTGTCGTAGCAATATTCAGCCATTCACGGGTGGGATGCACCGACTTGGAAGTAAGAATCTCCACCTGGTCACCACTGTTCAGCTTATAACTGATGGGCACCAATTTGTGGTTCACCTTTGCACCAATGCAATGGCTGCCGACAAACGTATGGATGCTGAAAGCAAAGTCAAGGGTGGTGCTGCCAGCAGGCATCGTACGTATGTCGCCTTTCGGTGTGAAGACAAAAATTTCTGACGCAAACAAATTCAACTTGATGGTGTCAAGAAAATCCATCGCATCAGGCTGCGGGTCATCCAATATCTCTTTGATGGTGGCAAGCCACTTGTCCAACTCCTTCTCAGAAGATGTTTCGGTCTTCTCGCCATCTTTATATTTCCAATGTGCCGCAAAACCCTTCTCTGCTATTTCATCCATCCGACGAGAACGAATCTGCACCTCAATCCACTCACCTTGTTTGGACATTAGTGTGACATGAAGCGCCTGATACCCATTGGCTTTAGGATGACTTACCCAATCACGTGTACGATCTGGGTGAGAGGTGTATATCTTACAGAGCTGAACATAAATATTAAAACAGTCATTTAGTTCTGTATCAACATCTTGCGGGTCAAAGATGATACGTGCGGCGAGGATATCGTATATCTCTTCGAAAGGGATATGCTTCGTTTGCATCTTCCGCCAAATGGAATAAGGCGTCTTCACACGCTGCTTCATCTCATAGTTGAGTCCCATACTATCCAACTGGGCACGAATCGGGCTGGCAAACTGGTCGAAGACAGTGTCACGTTCAGCTTGCGTAGCCAGTAACTTCGTCTCTATCTCCTTGTACTCATCTGGATGTTCAAACCTGAAACTCAAGTCCTCCAATTCCGTCTTGATGGAATTCAACCCGAGACGATTGGCAAGCGGTGCATAGATGTAAAGCGTCTCACCGGCAATCTTGTACTGCTTGTTAACCGCTTGACTACCCAATGTCCGCATATTATGCAGGCGGTCAGCTATCTTAATGAGAATGACACGAATATCATCGCTCATCGTCAGCAGAAGTTTCTTGAAATTCTCAGCCTGAGCCGATGCATGGTCACCAAAGATGCCACCCGAGATTTTGGTCAAGCCATCCACAATCTGGGCAATCTTCGGACCAAACATGTTTTCGATATCTTCCACAGTGTAATCTGTATCCTCTACCACATCGTGAAGGAGGGCTGAACAGATGGACGTGGAGCCCAATCCTATTTCAATACAAACTATTTGCGCCACAGAAATAGGGTGCATGATGTATGGTTCGCCAGACAGACGACGTACACCTTTGTGTGCATGTTTGGCGAAATTGAAAGCTTTGGTGATGAGGTCCACTTTCTTTCGATGCGGACTTGCCAGATATGCATCTATCAACTTTTGGAACTCAGCATTGACCAGCTGTTCCTCTTGCTCTGTATTCGTCATGATTACGTCATCCATAAGCTTCCTTTCATTTGTTCATTCTCCATACAAAAACACTCATGCACGTGGCAAATTACTTCACGCGCACTTTCTGACCAGGTCGTATCATATCGCCCTTGATGCCATTGAGCTGACGCAATTTAGCAACTGTCGTACCATTCTTCTTTGCAATAGCAGAAAGGGTGTCACCACTTTTTACAGCCACATTCCGTGTCTGTTGCTGTTTACGGGAACGCGAAGAGCGTGAAGAACGTGAAGATTTTTTATTGTTCGCAGCCACGTTCCGAGTCGTGCTCGCAGGAATCTGTTCCATAGGGGTGCTCTCAACGTCTTCCGTTATGGAGCGGCGAGTTCCCGAAGACAACATACCGTTCCTAACATTCACTCCATAGATGCTGTCCTCATAGAGGATGAAGTCCTCGATAGAACCTGCAGGCAAACGCAACGTGTAATCAGCAGGTACAATATCCTTGCGAAATTGAGGATTGATAGCCCGAAGTTCATCCACCGACACATGGCATTTAGATGCAATCTGGGCAAAACTCACCTCGCGACTGACCACAACTGTGTCGGACTCCAATGGCAATGTGGCTTCGTGAGGTACAATACCATGTTCACAGTAGTAATTCATAATGTATGTTGCCGCAATAAATGCCGGAACATAACCACGAGTCTCACGAGGAAGACGGTTATAAATCGACCAAAAATCAGCTCCTTCTTGATTGCCTGAACGTGTGAGAGCTTTCTGAACATTTCCTTCACCGCAGTTGTAGGCAGCAATGGCCAATCCCCAATCTCCAAACATATCATAAAGGTCACTCAGATAGTGTGCAGCTGCCTCACTAGACTTAATCGGATCACGGCGTTCATCCACCAATGTGTTCACCTCCAACCCATAGCGTTTACCCGTACCAATCATGAACTGCCACAAACCAGCTGCACCAGCCCTTGATGTAGCTGTGGGACGCAATGCGGATTCAATCACAGGCAAGTATCTGAGTTCCAATGGTAATCCATAACGCTCTAATGCCTCTTCAAAGATGGGATTGTAGAAATTGGCTGAACCCAGCATGATGGCAACAGAGCCCTTCATGCGCGTACTGTAGTTGTCAATGAACTTACGGGTGACATCATTCAGCGGCATCTCAATCGTAGTTGGAATGCGTGAGAGCCTGCTCACCAGCACTGAATCATCATAGGACAATACTCGATTCATGCCTATTCCCTCAGATAAGTTATTGATATTGGAAGGATCTTTCATCAATTCATCTTCACTGATGAGCATTCCCTCTGGCATGTCAAAAGCCTCCGCTTTCACGCTGTCATCATCAGTAAACACCTCATCCTGAGCAAAGCAACACGAAGCGAACAAAATGGAGAAACACGTAACAACAATTTTCTTTTTCATATATACTTAATCATTTGGTTTTCAAAAATTAAAACTACATTGCAAGCCGTAAGCGCTAGAACTCAAACCCGAAGCACGCATTGCAGAATACTTCTCGTTGATGACGGTCGGACTTACCTTCATGGTCAAATCACGACTAATATCAAAACTAGACAATTCTGCATCCACATAGGCATCAATGATGGACAATGCATAAACCCCTATCATACAGAACATGCTCAAATCGCGAAAACGGCGATAATAATTCTTCTTGCGTCTGAAGACATCCTGCAAGTGTGCCTGATTTGCTTTTACATCATATCGAACAGGAATGAAATTCTCGTAACTCTTCGTGTTTTCATCACTATCCATGATGTCAATATATGCCTGAGAATAATCCCGATACATCGTATTGTTCCATGTCATTGCATAAATACATCCCAAGAACCCGCCATACACCAAGGGGAGTTTCCAATACTTTCGATTGTAAATTTGTCCTCCACCTGGAAAGACAATAGCAAGCCACAAGGCCTTCTTCGGGTCGGGAATGAAACGATCCTTCTTTTTGTGGCCAGCATACTTCAGCAAGGAATCTGCAGAGATGGAAAAACGAACTACAGAACTATCCTTCTGTTCACCCATCAACGTTATATATTCTTCTTCTCCACGGATGGAATCAATCTGTCCAGTCAGCACCACATCCCCATAATGAAGAGTGTCAACAGTCAAAGAGTCTAAAGCGACACGCTTCTTTCCCTCCCGTCGGGAACGTGCCATCGGAATTACGCCATCCTCAGCTGTTTCCTGAGAGCAAATATCCAAAGGAAGAAGCATCAACAACAATGCGACACAAATCTTATATGTACGGGCAATCTGTCTCAACATCTGTATTTTATCCTATTTTTGGAAAAGAGAAACGATACGGCGTAAATCATCCACATCCTTGAAAGGAATGGACACCTTACCTCCACCTTTCGGAGAGCAAGACATCTTCGCTTCCACACCCAATTGTCGAGAGAGCAATCCACGCAAGGCATCCAATTCCTCCGTCATCTGATTTGACTTTACAGCAACCTGCGCATTAGTAGGATGTCCGTGAGTACCATCGTTAATCTTTTTTATCAGTTCCTCCACCTGACGAACAGAATAACCTCTGTCCTGTATCTCCTTGAACAACTTCAATTGAGTCCGTGGGTCATCCAATGCCAGCAGGGCACGTGCATGACCTGTATCAATATGATGGTTCTGTATTGCCACCTGCACTGGTGCTGGCAGTTTCAACAAGCGCAGGTAATTAGCTACAGTTGCACGTTTCTTACCCACCCGCTCACTCAATTTTTCTTGGGTAAGATTATACTCATCAATCAAGTGCTGATAGGCCAATGCGATTTCGATAGAGTTCAAATCCTGACGCTGAATATTCTCAATAAGCGCCATCTCCATCACCTTCTCGTCACTGGCGGTGCGAATATAAGCGGGAATGGATGAAAGACCAGCCTTCTGGGAAGCACGCCAGCGTCGCTCACCCGCAATAATCTGATAACGACCATTGTCCAGCTCACGCAAAGTGATGGGCTGGATGATGCCAATTTCAGCAATCGAATCCGCCAACTCCTTCAAGGCTTCCTCATCAAACTCACGACGAGGCTGATTTGGATTTCGTTCTATCAGACTAATGTCTATTTCATTAATGGTCGAGGATCCTTCTGTCCTCACATCTTCTGTTGAGATAAGTGCATCGAGACCACGCCCCAAAGCTGGACCAAACTTCTTTCTTACTGCCATATCTTATCTATTATCATGTATCATTCGTAACTGCATTATTTCGCGTCATGGGCAACGATCTCCTTTGCCAAAGACACATAGTTCTTGGCACCATTAGAAGTGGCATCATACAAGATGCACGGAATTCCATGGCTCGGTGCCTCCGACAGCTTAACATTGCGCTGAATCACAGTTTTGAACACCAACTCCTGAAAGTGGCGCTTCACATCACCATAAATTTGGTTGGCCAATTTCAAACGCGAATCATACATCGTCAACAGGAATCCTTCAATCTCCAGATTGGCATTCAACTTCGACTTAATGATTCTAATTGTATTCAGCAACTTGCTGATTCCCTCCAACGCAAAATACTCGCATTGCACAGGGATAATTACTGAATCAGCCGCTGTTAAGGAATTGACTGTGATAATGCCCAAAGAGGGTGAACAGTCAATCAATATATAATCATATTCAGAACGTAATGGATCTAAAATGCGTTTCAACACCATTTCACGTTTCGCCAAATTCAGCATTTCAATCTCTGCCCCCACTAAATCAATATGACTGGGTATCACATCCAACCCGTCTATATCCGTTGTATAGATAGCCTCGTGAGGGTTAGCTGAACTAATTATACAATCATAAATTGATGTATCCACTTTCTGAATATCAACTCCTAAACCAGAAGAAGCATTTGCTTGTGGGTCGGCATCAACAACAAGCACCTTCTTTTCCAGGGCAGCCAAGCTTGCAGCTAAGTTGATGGCAGTAGTTGTCTTTCCCACGCCACCTTTCTGATTAGCCATTGCTATAATTTTTCCCATATTCTTTCTCCTTGTCAAATCCTTAAAAAACACAAGAGAACTTACATGAACATGTAAATCAAGCACATAAAAACAGTGCTTTATGAGTCTGATTATTCTTCATTCAATTCTCAGTGCAAAGATAAGCATTTTATGTGGAACAAACACTAAAAGATGCGTGGAACATGATATGTTTTTACATTTTTTATATCAGCCAAGGACACAAAAAAAGACGACAGAGAAAAACTCTATCGTCTATCTTGACTTCACTGACGTTTCGTCTATTCACCTAACAAAGATTGACTAAGTTGACGATTCGTCTGTCTGTGGGCGCTGACGGATTCGAACCGCCGACCCTCTGCTT
>JAEEGL013194221.1_pt1 | contig 15013 bp, 14 predicted proteins | sample 9134231 | NCBI WGS metagenome assembly JAEEGL01 (sample SAMN16246548, study PRJNA631951) | gut metagenome | biome: gut microbiome; feature: rumen; material: fiber-attached | host: Bos | place: Iran: Karaj | collected 2018-10 | reverse complement strand
GACTTGGGAGGCTCCGCGAACATGTACCCGGAGGGAATCGCCCGCCCGGGCTCCGGGCTGGGAGCATTGACCGATCAGAAGGCGCGCCGGCGCCGTGCAGTTACGTGACTTGGGAGGCTCCGCGAACATGTACCCGGAGGGAATCGCCCGCCCGGGCTCCGGGCTGGGAGCATTGACCGATCAGAAGGCGCGCCGGCGCCGTGCAGTTACGCGACTTGGGAGGCTCCGCAAAAATGTACCCGGAGGGAATCGCCTACCCGGGCTTGCAGTTTTCGGAATTGTATGGTATAATGATCAAAAAAGGAACCGGGAGGAATCTGCATGATGTGGGTGATCATTTTCGGGAGCCTGCTGATCGCCGGCGTGCTCGGGCTGTTCTATCTGTGGACGCGCTTTCACCGTTTTTCGCCGTTTCAGCGGCTCGCACAGAAGCATAAAATACTGTCATGGCTGCTCGCGCTGCTGCCGCTCGGGGCAGTCTGCTGCGTTGCGCTGATCAACACTACCGCGCTGATCGTCGTGCTGATTCATCTCGCGGTGATCTGGGTGTTCTGCGATCTGGTCGGGCTGATCGTGCGCAGGATCGCGGACAAGACCGAACGCCGGCATTACCCCGAGGGCATTGCGGCGCTTGCCCTGACCGCCTGTGTGCTCGGTGCGGGGTGGTATCTGGCGCATCATGTATATGAGACCGACTACCGCTTCACGACGGACAAGCAGCTCCCGAACGGCAGTCTGCGCGTGGTCGCGATCGCCGATCTGCATCTCGGCATCACCCTCGACGGCGAGGGCTTTGCGCGGGAGCTCGAAAGGGTCAGGGCGCTGGAGCCCGATCTCATCGTAATCGCGGGCGACTATGTCGACGACGACAGCACTTGGGAGGATACCGTGACCGCGACAAGGGCGCTGGGAGAGGTCGGGACGACCTGCGGCATCTACTACAGCATCGGCAATCACGACAGCGGCTATTTCAATTCCCGCAGCTTCACGCGCGAGCAGCTCTATGCGGAGCTGGAAAAGAACGGCATCACCGCGCTCGATGACGAGGCGGTCGAGGCGGCACCGGGCGTCACGGTGCTGGGGCGGCTCGATAAATCCTTCTCCGGGCGGAAGCCGGTCAGCGCGCTGACGGAGAACATCGACCCTGCGCAGTATGTGATCTGCATTGACCACCAGCCAAACGACTACGCGAACGAGGCGGCGGCACAGGTCGATCTGGTGCTCTCGGGGCACACGCACGGCGGGCATATCTTCCCGGCGGGCTATATCGGGCTCTGGATCGGCGCGAACGACCGTGTCTACGGCACGGAAACCCGCGATCATACGAATTTTGTCGTTACCTCGGGCATCTCTGGCTGGGCGATCCCCTTCAAGACCGGAGCAGTCTCCGAATTCTGCGTGATCGACATTGTGCAGGAGTAAGAAGTTGAATGCGGAATGCGGAATTGCGACGGTGAACGGAACAACTCCTCACTCCTCACTCCTCACTTCTCACTTCGACCTGCTGCCTCCTCCCTCCTCCCTGCTCCCTCCTACCTCCTCCCTTCACCTGAACGGGCGTCGGAAAAAAAACTGTAAAACGGGTTGACGCGCGGATATTTTTCGTGCTATAATAAAAAGGCGGAGCGCCCGCACACACCGCGGCAGAGCGTCGGCAGGGCTGCGGCGGTGACAGAGATCTGCCGGAAGAAGAAAGGACGACCCATGAAAAAGTACATCGCCGAGTTCATCGGCACCCTCACGCTGGTCCTGATCGGCTGCGGCACGGCAATGCTTGTCGGCTGCGATGCTGCAAACGGTTCGGGCTACATCCTCACGGCATTCGCCTTCGGTCTGACGATCGTCGGCATGGCTTACTGCATCGGCAACATTTCTGGCTGCCACATCAATCCGGCAGTGTCGCTCGGCGTGCTGCTCTCCGGCGGCATGTCCGTCTCCGACTTCATCGGCTATGTCGTCGCGCAATGTCTCGGCGCCTTTGCGGGCTCGGGGCTCACCGCGCTGATCTGGTCGCTCGGCGGCAAGACCGACATGACCGGCGGCTACGGCTCGAACGGTCTTGCAAATGTCGGCGGCAGCGTCGTCGCGGGGCTGCTCGTCGAGTGCCTGCTGACCTTCATCTTCGTGCTCACCATTCTCGGCGTGACCTCGAAGAAGGCGGGGCACGGCTCCTTCGGCGGCGTGGTCATCGGCTTCACGCTGGTGCTCGTGCACATCCTCGGCATCGGTCTGACCGGCACGTCCGTCAACCCGGCACGCTCCTTCGGTCCGGCGCTGATCGCTGCATTCAGCGGCAACACCACCCCGATCGCAGAGCTGTGGGTCTTCATCGTCGGTCCGCTCGCAGGCGCCGCACTCGCTGCCTGCACCTACAAGTATCTCGAAAAGGCGGACAAGTGATCGGCTGCCCTGCACAGTCAGAATTGCATCGGCCGCTGCCGTGGTTCCGTGCGACCGCGGCAGCGGCTTTTCTGTGCGATGCGGGGCTGCCGGTGCTTGACATTGCGTCCGGAATACGCTATAATATGAACGGTAACATTCACGCATCTGCAGGAAAGGAGCCTTGCATGAAGAAGGTCATTGTCCGTTCGGTGTACGGCGCGTTTGAATACGCGATGATGCACTATTATCCGTTCGGCAAACGCGATGCACTCGAGCATACCGACACCTATGCGGTCATCTCCATTCAGGATTCGCACACCGGCGGCTTCGGCGTGCAGTTCACGGAGAATGAATTCTGCAAGGGCGTGCTGACGCTCCTCTTTGACGACATTGTCACAGAGGTCGAGGGCGCGGTGCTCTTTTCGGAGGCGCACGCAAATCAGATCATCGACTTCATTCTGCGCACGGCGCGCAAGGCGGATACGCTGCTGGTGCACTGCTATGCGGGTCAGTCCCGCTCGCGCGCGGTCGGCGCCTTTGCAACCGAGATGCTCGGCGGCGACGCAAGCGCCTATTTTGAGGAGGGTGCGCCGAATATGCACATTTACGACACACTCGACTATGTGTGGGTGCGCCGTCAGCTCGCCGCGATCGCGGGGGAGCAGCCGGACTGATACTGTGATACCGAGACGGAGCTGGGGCTGCCCTGCTCCGTTTTTGTCACTTTGTATCACGCGGAGAAGTGATTTTTCGACACGTTTGCGCGATAATCGGATATTGAAACCGGAAATGCGATTTGCTATAATGGAACAAAAGAGAATGCAAGGCTTTGGGGGAAGAAAAAAATCTTTAGGAGTCCTGCAATGTATGACCGTATTCAGAAAACTGCTGCGGCAGCGGCTGCCGCTGTGCTCATGGTGAGCGGGGCGGGCATGGCTGCCGGTGCGGCAGAGGAGACAAAAAAGCTCTCGGTGATGTGCCTCGGCGACTCGATCACCGACGGCTTCTGGATGACCGGCGGCTACCGCAATACGCTCTGCACGCTGATCTCGGAGAACGGCTTTGCCGATGAGGTCGACTTTGTCGGTCCGAACTGGGGCATCGGCACAGCCGACAGCTATGACCCGAATCACGCAGGCTATTCCGGCTATTCGATCGACAATATCCCGCAGGAGGCTTCGATCTCCGGCGCGAGAACCGGCATTTCGAGCTTTGTCGATTACCTGACCGAAAACTACCCGGCAGACGTGATTTTCATGCAGCTCGGCACAAACGACATTCTCAGCCTCTATGACCTTGAGCACTTCGGCGAACGGCTGGAGCATCTGGTCGATATCCTGCTCGATTCGCTCCCCGCGGACGGCATGCTCTATCTCGCGACGCTGCCCGTGATGGACGCGAACGATCATCTGTATATCAGTGAATACTACTTCACGGTCGAGTCGATGGACGCCGCAGTCGACAGCTGCAATGCGCAGATCCGCGCGCTCGCCGCAAAAAAGCAGGCAGAGGGCAGACGGCTGCAGCTCGCCGAGGTCAACAGGGTGCTGACCAAGGCGGACCTCTATGACGGTGTGCACCCGAGCGCGGAGGGCTACGAAAAGCTCGGCAGATTCTGGTATCAGACGCTGCTGAATTACCGCGCGGGCGTCTTTGAGAATGTCACCGCACAGACAACGGTTTCGGAGCAGAGCGAGACGACCGCTGCCGAAACCACAACGACCGTGCCGCCGCAGCTCAAACTGGGCGATGTGGACGGGAACGGCGAAATCGCAGTTGCCGACGCGGTGCGGCTGGTGCGGGCGCTGCTCGCGATCGAACCGCTTGATGCGGAGCAGGCGCCGCGCGCCGACATGAACGGCGACCGCAAGATCAACGCCGCCGACCTGACGCTGCTGAAGCGCGCCTTATAATGCTTTCCGACGGAAAGAAGGTTACCGTATCATATAGAGAAAGAACCGGAGCGTCAGCCAAACGCTCCGGTTCTTCGTTATTTCTGATACAGGCGGTTGCTCTGGAAGGACGGGTCGCAGGTGACGTTGATGCCGAGGCGCTTGAGCGTGCGCTCGTCGACCTGCGAGAGAATGACGGTCGAGTGCATCTCGCAGCCGCGCAGCTTGGCGAGCTGTGTCATCGCGCGCTCGGCGGTCGGGTTGGTCGCCGCAGAGATCGACAGCGCCACGAGCGTTTCGTCGGTGTGCAGGCGGGGGTTCTCATTGCCGAGATGGTCGGTCTTCAGGTGCTGGATCGGCTCGATGACCGTCGGGGAGAGCAGCAGGATCGCGTCGTTGATGCGCCCGAGCGCCTTGAGCGCGTTGAGCAGCATGGTCGAGCAGGCGCCCATGAGGTCGGAGGTCCGCCCTGTGACGATCTTGCCGTTGGGGAGCTGCAGTGCCGCGGCGGGCTCGCCGGTCTTGTCGGCGATCGCCCTTGCACGCGCAATCACCGGGCGCTCCTCCTCGCTCAGATGCATCTGCTGCATCAGCAGCTCGAGCTTTGCAACGGTCTCGGCATCGGATTTGCCCTGTCTGAGGTCGCAGCGCTCCTGAAAATAGCGGCGGATGATCTCCTGCCGGGAGGCGGCGCGGGCAGCCTCGTCGTCAACGATGCAGAAGCCCGCCATGTTGACGCCCATGTCGGTCGGCGACTGATAGGGCGAGGTGCCGTAGATCTGCTCAAACATCGCGCGCAGCACCGGGAAGACCTCGACGTCGCGGTTGTAATTGACTGCGGTTTTCTCGTATGCCTCGAGGTGGAACGGGTCGATCATGTTGATGTCGTTGAGGTCGGCGGTCGCAGCCTCGTAGGCGACGTTGACCGGATGCTTGAGGGGCAGGTTCCAGATCGGGAAGGTCTCGAATTTCGCATAGCCCGATTCGACCCCGCGCTGATGATCCTGATAGAGCTGGGAGAGGCAGACCGCCATTTTTCCGCTGCCCGGTCCCGGCGCGGTCACGACGATCAGCCGGCGCGAGACCTCGATGTACTCATTCTTGCCGAAGCCCTCCTCCGAGAGGATCAGCGGCAGATTGGTGGGATAGCCCTCGATCGGGTAGTGCCGGTAGACGCGGATGCCGAGCGCTTCGAGCCGCTTCTGGAATTTGTCTGCGGCGGGCTCGCCGGTGTAGCGCGTCATGACGACGCTGCCGACGTAGAGCCCCTTCTGGCGGAAGAGCCCGATCAGGCGGAGCACGTCGGTGTCATAGGTGATGCCGAGATCGCCGCGGGTGCGGTTCTGCTCGATATCCTGTGCGTTGATCGCGATGACGATCTCGACCTCTTTTTTCATCTGGAGCAGCATTCTCAGCTTGCTGTCCGGCTGGAAGCCCGGGAGCACGCGCGAGGCGTGGAAGTCGTCGTAGAGCTTGCCGCCGAATTCGAGGTAGAGCCTGCCGCCGAATTTCGCGATGCGCTCGCGGATATGCTCGGACTGTGTCTTCAGATATTGCGCATTGTCAAATGCAGCGTTCTTCTTTTTCATGACAGACGTCCTTTCTAAAAGGTAATTATCTCGTCTGCTATTATACCAAATTTCTCTCCTCCTGTCAAGCGGCGGGGCAGCCCCCGCGGGCGATTCCCTCCGGCAGCCGTTTCGCGGAGCCTCCCAAGTCGCCTAACTGCACGGCGCTGGCGCGCCTTCTGATTGGTCAATGCTTCTTTCAATCAGCAGCAGGAATGAAAGTGACGGGGCACTTCCTCCCTCCTCCCTCCTCCCTGCTCCCTGCTCCCTCCTACCTCCTATCTCCCGCGCCGATGACGGAACAACTCCTCACTTCTCACTCCTCACTCCTAACTTGCCCTCCTCCCTGCTCCCTGCTCCCTCCTACCTCCTACCTCCCGCGCCGATGACGGAACAACTCCTCACTTCTCACTCCTCACTCCTAACTTGCCCTCCTACCTCCTCCCTGCTCCCTCCTACCTCCTACCTCCCGCGCCGATGACGGAACAACTCCTCACTTCTCACTCCTCACTCCTAATTTGCCCTCCTCCCTGCTCCCTCCTCCCTCCTACCTTCTCATTCCGAATTCCGCATTCCCTCCCCCTCTTGTAATTTGGCTGAAATTGTGCTATACTGTAAAAAAAGGGGGGCTGCATTTGGACAACAAACAGAAATACGGGCTGTTTATCGGCGGCTTTCTGCTGTTCAGCGCGGCAGCGGCACTGCTGATGTATGCTGCGGACCCGGATGCGGACAAGCCAGCCCCCGCACACAGCACGGCGGCGCGGGCATCCTCTGCCGAGGAGCGCGTGCCGGAGGCAGAGCCGCTGCCGAATGCCGTCGAGGTCGACATACACCGCGAAAACTGCAAGCGCGCGGTGTTTTCCGGCGACCGCCCGGCGGCACTGTCGGTCGCGGAGATCGGCGATCTGCCGGCTTGTGCGGTGAGCGAGACCGTGACGGTCTCGGCGGAGGACGGCGGCGCCGTGAAGGGGACGCTCCGGTTCGAGTTTTCGCGCTATTTCGGTGCGCCGAACGGCAAGGATGTTCTGCTGCTGAGAATGGAGCAGCGCGGCGGCAGCTCCGTCTTTTGCCCCTTTGCGGACGCTGCCGGTCAGGACGGAAAAAACACTGTGCTGGATTTCAGCGATGTCGGCGAAGGCACCTATTTGCTGGTGAGCCGCGCAGGCTGGCTGCGGGACAATCCCGACGGCGAGGAGCAGGGCAGGGTGCTTGCCGATCCGGTGCTCGGCTTTTCCGTGCAGCTTCTGCCGGGGGTCCGCTTTACGGAAAATGAGATCAATACGGATGATGCGAGCTATAACCTTGAAGGTATGGGGTTTGATGAGATGGAGAACCCCGACAGCCCCGCCTTTGTCGTGCCGCATACCGGCGAGATTCATGTGCAGCTCATCACGCCGGACCGTGCGCATCTGCCGGCGGGTCTGACGGATGTGCGCGCGGAATGGGTCGAATATATCGACATGGTCACCGCCTCGGAATACTACCTTGCACAGGCGGAGGAGGATGCGGCAAAGGAAATACTGGACAGCCGGGAGGAGACCGCAGATACCGGCGAACGGATCGTGCTGATCCGGATGCTGGATTCGGACAGCGGGACCGAGGAAATCGCCGCCTTCTTCCCGCTGGAGAAATATCAGTACATTTTGATGAAATACCGCTGCGGTGCGGGATACGGCGAACAGTTTGCCGAATCGGTTCTGAAGAGCTGCCGCAGCTATCGGCTGACTGCACGGAAGGAGGAACAGGAATGATCAGAATGCACGGCTTGAAATGCGTGACCTGTCCGTATTATCAGGGACGGATCAAATGTGTGCAGGACCCCTGCCGGGCATGTGTGATGGAAAACCGGAAAACGCATCCGTTTCACGGTCTGACGGGGGCGCAGCGCAGCCGCGGGCGCTGTCCGATCTGCGGCGGCAAGCTCAGCGCAGACGGCAGATGCCACAAGTGCAATACGGTGTACTGAGGGGGGAGAAGGCGATATGAGGCGCAGGATATTCTTGCTTCTGAGCGTTTTTGTCTCCGTGCTGTGGCTGTCCTCATGCAGGGAGACGTCAATGGGCGATTTTTCCGACGGGCGGACAGTTACTTCGGCGGAAACGACGGCAGCTCCGCCGGGAAGCGGGACGGACCGTTCGTCTGTGACGGATTCCGTGACAACGGCCCCGCATGAGGAGACCGCAACAGAACGTTCTCTGCCGACGGACTGTGAGCCGGCGACAATGTCGGAGGACGGAACGCAGGAGCAGACCGTGACGCTGACAAAAGCCGCCTCAGACCGTCCGGACGGGTGTATCAAGGTCGGTCAACAAGGCGGGTATGTGAAGCTGCCGTGGGACTTTCAGCAGCTCGCGGAGGCTCCCGGTACGGTCAGACCGCGGGCATACATGCGAAGGCTGCCCGGCGGCGAGACCGTCTATTTCAAATATGACAGCTGGCCGCTGTACTTCCGTGAACATGACGATTCTGTCCCGCCCGGCGAGATCGCCGATTCGCTGACCGAGGTGCAGATCGCGCTGGAATCAGATTCATGGGAGGATGCACAGGCAGACCCGTTTTTCCTGAATGATGCCCGGCGCAGCGATATCACAGTCAACGGTCTGCCGTTTGTGCATCAGACAGGCACGCTCTCCCGCGATCAGGATACACAGTATTACTATGAAGCGTGCATAGGTGTTGTACCGATCAACTTTGCGGATGATCCGCGGATCACAAAAGCCCCTGTGCAGTGGATCCTGTTTACCGAGCAGCCGGACGGGGAAGCGGCGGAATATATCCATGCGCTGACGGTACAGCTCTGTGAGAGCTTTTACTCCACCTGAGCAACAGGCTGATACAGGCAGGCATTGTTTCGCTGCTGTCAGTTCACCTGCTGATTGCGGCAGCAGGAGGATAATCGGGAAATGAGCGGAGCTCTGCTTTCGGGCAGGGCTCTGTTTTTGTGTGTTTTCGTTTTCGGGAAAATCACCGAAAATGCGCGGCGCGATTCGAGGAATGCCGCCAAAATCGCTTGAATTCCGGCAGTATACTTGACAATTTCCCTTGTACAATGCTATAATGCAGTTTGGCAAACAGGAAAAAGGAGGGATAACATTGATCAAACCGTCATTTTTACCGGCGGTCGCCGTGACATTCACACCGAAGGACGGCGATCCGAACAAGGAGCCGGTGCAGTTCTTCCGCCCCTACGGCGCACTGTCGCCCGATGAGCTCGAGAAGGGCGCCAAGCGCAATGACCCCGGCGCGCTGCAGGAGCTCGGCGAGCGCTATTATTTCGGCATCGGCGGCAAGCCGCAGAGCGACCGGCTCGCGTATGAGTATCTCCTCAGAGCGGCGGAGCACAATGTGCAGGATGCGGAATTTCTGATCGCGGAGTGCTACCGGCAGGGGCGCGCCGTGAAGCAGGATCACAAAAAGTATTTCCAGTGGCTCGACCGCGCCGCGCAGCACGGCTCGTGGATGGCGATGTTCGGGCTTTCGGCAGCCTACCGCACGGGCAGCGCGCCTTACGGCGGCGAGGGTCCCGTTGCAAATGCGGAGCAGTCGTTCTCGTGGAGCATCGAGACCGAGCAGGCTGTCATGGCATACTGGAAATTCTACACGATGCCGCGTTTCATTGATTTCGACGAGACCCTGCGCATTCTGATGCAGGCATATCTGCGCATCTGCGTGCAGCTCTCGGAGCATTTCGCGGACGGCATCGGAACGGAGCAGAGCTACGACCGCGCAATCTTCTGGCTCGAGCGCGCCAAGCGCTTCGGCATCGAGGCGACGGCAGACCGCAATTTTGACGCAGTAGACCAGCTGATCGAACAGATGAAGCAGCGTGCCGCTGAGAGCGGTCAGAACAATTAAAACAGGAGGGATCAGATTGATCCGCACGGATTTACGAAATATCGCGATCATCGCGCACGTCGACCACGGCAAGACCACGCTGGTCGACGAGATGCTCAAGCAGAGCGGCGCCTTCCGCGAGAATCAGGCAGTGGCAGAGCGCGTGATGGACTCCAACGATCTGGAGCGCGAAAGAGGCATCACCATTCTCGCGAAGAATACCTCTGTCATGTACAACGGCGTGAAGATCAACATCATCGACACGCCCGGCCACGCCGATTTTTCCGGCGAGGTCGAGCGCGTGCTCAACATGGTCGACGGCGTGCTGCTGCTCGTCGATGCCGCCGAGGGACCGATGCCGCAGACGCGCTTCGTGCTCTCGAAGGCACTGGAAATGGGGCAGAAGATCATCATCGTCGTCAACAAGATCGACCGCCCGGATGCCAGACTCGACCAGATCGGCGACGAGGTTTTGGAGCTTCTGCTCGACCTCGACGCAAACGATGCCCAGCTCGAGAGCCCGGTGCTCTTCTGCTCGGGCAGAGCGGGCACGGCGTCGATTTCGCAGTATGAGCCGGGCACGGACCTGAAGCCGCTGTTTGACACGATCCTTGACTATATCGAGCCGCCGCAGGGCGACGAGGACGGTCCGCTGCAGATGCTGATCTCCTCGATCGACTACAATGAGTATGTCGGGCGCATCGGCATCGGCAGAATCATCCGCGGCGAGGCGCATGTCGGGCAGCAGGTGCAGGTCGGCAACTTCCACAGCGACGAAAAGCCGGTCAACGCAAAGCTCGTCACGCTGCTCCAGATCGAGCAGCTCCAGCGCGTCTCGACCGATCATGCACAGGTCGGCGATATCGTCTGGGTCTCCGGCATCGAGGGCATCAACATCGGCGACACGATCTGCGCGCAGGGCAGCTATGAGCCCGTCAGCTTCACGAAGATCAGCGAGCCGACCGTCGAAATGACCTTCTCCGTCAACGACAGCCCGCTCGCCGGCAGAGAGGGCAAATTCGTCACGTCGCGCCAGCTCCGCGACCGGCTCTACAAGGAGCTGCTCAAGGATGTCTCGCTGCGCGTCAGCGACACGGATTCGACCGATTCGTTCCTCGTCGCGGGCAGAGGCGAAATGCACCTGTCCATTCTGATCGAGACGATGCGCAGAGAGGGCTATGAGCTCGCCGTGTCGCCACCCAGAGTGCTCTTCCGCGAGATCAACGGCAAGCGCCACGAGCCGATCGAGCGCCTTGTCATCGACGTGCCCGAGGGGGCGGTCGGCGCCGTGATGGAAAAGCTCGGCAGCCGCAAGGCGGAGCTGCAGGAGATGCACCCGCAGGGCAGCAGAATGCGTCTGGAATTCCTGATCCCGGCGCGCGGGCTCTTCGGCTACAAGAGCGAATTCCTCACCGATACGAAGGGTGAGGGCATCATGTCCTCGGTCTTTGAATGCTATGCGCCGTATAAGGGCGACATTCCGCGCAGATCGGTCGGCTCGCTGATCTCCTACGAGACGGGCGAGGCGGTCACCTACGGGCTGTTCAATGCGCAGGAGCGCGGCGCGCTGTTCATCGGCGCGGGCACGCAGGTCTATGAGGGCATGGTCGTCGGCTGCTCGCCGAAGGCGGAAGATATCGTCGTCAATGTCTGCAAGAAGAAGCATCTGACGAATACCCGCGCCAGCGGCAGCGATGATGCACTGCGCCTGATCCCGCCGAAGGAGATGAGCCTCGAGGACTGTCTCGAATATCTCGCGGAGGACGAGCTGCTCGAGGTCACGCCCGAACATCTGCGCATCCGCAAGCAGATCCTCGACAACAGCCTGCGCATGAAGGCGAAGTTCCGGAAATAATTCCGCAGCCTGCCGCATACGGTATTGCGGGGGTGGTGCTGTGGATCTGCCGCAGCTGACAGATTACAGGGAGGTTTTCCGCACAGAGCATGCCGGGAAAAGCTGCACGCTCCGTATGCCGGTCACCGAAGAGCCGGATGCCGCGGCGGCGTTCTGCCGTCTGCTCGGCGCGCTGCTCCCGGTGGAAAATGAAGGGGAACCGCCTGAAAATGGTCAAATTATGCAGAAAAAGTGACCGATTTGTGAATGATGCACAAAAACAGAATGAAAACGTCAACGCAAATTGGCGTGTGAAATCCGTCAGAGTGCTTGACCGATTTTGCTTTTTGTGATAAAATAGTTTTATATTATCCGGGGGTCCGGTATGCGCATCCGTGTCAGGCAGATGTGCATCCGTGCCCGGAGGTATACGCTGACCGTCTGATCTGCGGCGGCGTTACATCTTTGGCGGTGCTCCGATAGGAGCTCCGGCTTACACAAACAGAAAGGATTGAAACACATGAGCAACTCCATCTTCAAGAAGGCTGCTGCCGCAATCATCGGCGCTGCCACCATCGCGACTGTTGCAACTGCTGCGATCGCAGCTGCAGCTGACAAGCCGGTCATCTATGCGGACCAGAAATATGCCGAGCCGGGTGAGATCGTTGATTTCTCTCTGAATATTGAGGGCAACACCGGTTACGCAGGCTCCGGTATCGGTCTGTACTATGATGAGAGACTTGCACCGCAGGGCGTTTCCGATCTCGAGATCGAGGGCACCTACGGTCCGGCATCCACGAACCTTGCACCGTCTCTGCTCTGCAACACCAAGAAGCTGAGAGTGGGCTGGACCTCCTCCGGCACGAAGGACAATGCAACTGACGGCGCGATCTACACCGTCCGCTTCAAGGTTCCGGATGATGCAAAGCCGGGCGACACCTTCAACATGCAGGTCGTCGTCACCCAGTTCTGCACCGCAAAGAATGTTGATATCGACTACGAGGCAGTCGACGGCTGGGTCAAGATTAAGGACGTGACCACCACCTCCGAGACCACGACCACCTCCGAGACCACCACGTCTTCCACCACCAAGGAGACCACCACCTCCGAGACCACGACCACGGTGAGCGACACCACGTCGTCCTCTTCTTCTGAGGAGACCACCACGCTGAGCTCTTCTGACGAGACCACCACGGTTTCTCAGGAGCCGGGCACTGACGCTTCCACCGAGAGCACTGCTTCTTCCGACAGCTCCAGCAGCTCCAGCAGCCAGGGCGGCGGCAACGATCAGCCGGGCGTGCAGACCGGTGATGCAGGCATTGCACTTGCAATCGCAGGTCTCCTGACCGCTGCAGGCGCAGCAGTTGTCATCCGCAGAAAGCACTGATTCAACAGTCTGACTGCTGATACAAAGTAAACAGAACAGGGCAGTGCTCCGGCGCTGCCCTGTTTTTTGTCAGGTTGACAGTCTGCGCGATTTGTGGTATACTAAAGCAAATGCAGGGCAAAATAGCCCCGACGAAAGGATGATTGAAATGGGCGAATGTACACATGACTGTTCCTCGTGCGGAGAGGCGTGCGCCAGCCGGCAGCCTGCCGATCTGCACGAAAAGCCGCATGAGCTGAGCCGCATCGGCAAGGTGATCGCGGTCGTCAGCGGAAAGGGCGGCGTCGGCAAGTCCCTCGTCACCGCGCTGACAGCTGTTTCCGTGCGCCGCACCGGGCACACGGTCGGCATCCTCGATGCAGATATCACCGGACCCTCCGTGCCGAAGATGTTCGGCGTCACAGAGCGCGCGACCTCGGACAATCAGGCGATCTATCCGGTGCAGTCGAAGCTCGGCACCGACCTGATGAGCGTGAATCTGCTGCTCGACGACCCCTCCGACCCCGTGATCTGGCGCGGTCCGGTGATCGCCGGCGCGGTCAAACAGTTCTGGACGGACGTGGTCTGGGGCGATGACGACTATCTCTTTGTCGACATGCCCCCCGGGACCGGCGACGTGCCGCTGACGGTCTTCCAGAGCCTGCCGGTCGACGGCATTCTCGTTGTCACGACCCCGCAGGAGCTCGTCTCGATGATCGTGCAGAAGGCGGTCAAAATGGCAGAGACGATGCACATTCCGATTCTCGGCGTGATCGAAAACATGAGCTACGCGGTTTGCCCCGACTGCGGCAGACATATCCCGGTCTTCGGTGAGAGCCGGCTCAGCGAGGTCGCTGCCGCACACGGTCTGCCGGTGCTCGGTCAGATCCCGATGGACCCGAAGCTCGCCGCCGCCTGCGACAAGGGCATGATCGAGCTCTTTGAGGGCGACTGGCTCGAGCCTGCGGTGGACGCGATCCTCGCGCTCGGAGAGGGGCAGGCAACGTGAACTGGACAGAGGTGTCGATCGAGACGGCAAAAGCCGGGCTGGATATTCTCTGCGCGATGCTGACGGATATCGGGTTCAAGGGCTTTGCGATTTTTGACCCGGATGATTTTGAAGAGCTGATGGCAGGAAGGGTCGGACACTGGGATTATCTCGAGGAGGGGCTCATGGAGTCGCTGACCTCGGGCGCGCCGCGCGTGACGGTCTATCTGCCGGAGGATGCGCAGGGCGCAGAGCAGATGACGGCACTGCGCCAGCTGGTCGATCAGCTCAAAAAGCGCGCAGATGCTGCCGATTTCGGCACGCTCTCGCTGACCTGCAAGGGCATCCGCGAGGAGGACTGGGCAAACAACTGGCGGCAGTATTTCCGCCCGCTGCCCGTCGGCAACCGGCTGTGGATCACCCCGACATGGATCGACGAGCCGGTCCCGGAGGGGCGAAGTGCGCTGCGGATCGACCCGGGCTCGAGCTTCGGCACGGGTCAGCACGACACGACCAAGCTCTGCCTTGCGATGCTGGAGGACTGCGTGACCGAGGGCGCGCATGTGCTCGATATCGGCTGCGGCAGCGGCATTCTGTCGATCGGCGCGATGCTGCTCGGCGCTGCCGACGCAAATGCGATCGACATTGAGCTGAATGCGGTCAATTCCGCGCGCGAAAATGCCGAACAGAACGGCATCGACCTAGTGCACTATCACGCGTTCTGCGGTAATATTCTTGACGATGCGGCGCTGGCGGAGTCGCTTGGCAGCGGCTATGACGTTGTCTGCGCGAATATTGTGTCCGATATTCTGATCGCGATGCGCGCGCTGTTTGTGGGATATCTGAAGGATGGCGGCACGCTGCTGCTGTCGGGCATCATCGACGAGCGGCTCGACGAGGTCTGCGATGCGATGCGCGCGGCCGGGCTGACGGTTGACCGCATTGCGCAGAACGGCGGCTGGGCGGCTGTGATGCTGCACAAATGAGCAAATGAGAGCCGGGACACTGACCCGCCCCCTGTCAAGTAGACAGCGCAAAAAACAAAAATAATCTATGTAGTGACCAAAAGCAGTCTGTGCAATTTGTGCAGGCTGCTTTGCTGTTAGCAGTAATTGGCAATCACCTTTTGGAGTGAGGAGCGAAGCG
>JAEEGL011535451.1_pt1 | contig 15013 bp, 12 predicted proteins | sample 9134231 | NCBI WGS metagenome assembly JAEEGL01 (sample SAMN16246548, study PRJNA631951) | gut metagenome | biome: gut microbiome; feature: rumen; material: fiber-attached | host: Bos | place: Iran: Karaj | collected 2018-10 | reverse complement strand
GGAAAGCTTGTGCCTGGGAACAGGTACTATGGAACGAGGACGGAGAAGTATGATTCGTCAACAAACACCTATAACGCATATAGTGCATTCACCCATATAAACTGCGACGCCCAGTTTTATCTGTACGGCAATCTTATGAGCCTCATGGATTTTGAGTATTTCGGGTCTCCGGATTCGGGCTTGAAAACTGCGGAGGACTATGCCTTTTACGGCATGTTCGAGGATGTGGGCAATATGCTTAACCATCCTGAAAAGGATATCGAGCTTCCTGCAACGACGGTGCGCAAAGGCTCTTATGCACTCATGTTCTTTAACTGCAGGAACCTGACACGCGCACCGGAGCTCCCTGCCACGACGCTTTCAGGCGGACCTTATGACCCTATGAGCGTCCTGGGGCCTTACAACAGCATGTTCTACCAGTGCTACAGTTTGGAAAAAGCTCCGTCCATCCTTCCGGCAACGAATGTCCCTGCCGGCAGTTATTTCAGGATGTTCTCAGACTGCCGTGCCCTGGTGGCCGCCCCCGTTCTGCCCGCCTCTGCCCCCGGGAGTGATGCATACCGCTTTATGTTCAGGGATTGTTGGAGCCTGAAACAGATTACCTGTTACGCCAAGAGTAACCTTGGCCGATACAAAGCCACGCATTTCTGGGTGGAAGGCGTCCCCGCTGGCGGAACCTTTATCTCCGATCCTACGGTATCCTGGCCCAGTGGAGACCACGGCATCCCGGCCGGATGGAACGGATTTGCGGATCCCCTTACCATTGAGGCCGTCGAGAGTGGCGTCATTACCATCGACAACCCGCAGGGGCTCTCCATTACCTACGGAAAGGACATTCACATGGGTTCGGCAACCACATCCAGCAACAGTACGGTCACCGTTGACGTATCTGCCGGGGAGAAGCTACGCCTGTGGGGAGACAACCCTGTGTACGGTCACGAGACTGCAGTCTATCTTTATACCCGGATTACAGGCAGTGGGAAGCATAAAGTATCCGGCGACATCCGCAGCCTTGTCTCCAGCGGCGACTATGTGAACGTCCAGGCGCTTTCGGACTATGCTTTTGTGCATTTATTCTCGCACGACACCAAACTGGTTTCCGCCAAGGATCTTGTCCTTGGGGCAAGCACGGTGGGCAATTCGTCATACATGGGTATGTTCGAGGGATGCTCGGGAATGACGTCGGCTCCGGCACTTCCTGCAACGAACCTGGCCGAAAACTGCTATGCCAATATGTTTTCTGCAAGTGGTATTGCCCAGGCCCCGGTCCTTCCGGCAACCACCCTTGCGCCGTACTGCTACGGAGGCATGTTCCGCGAGTGCGTGAGCCTCACCCAGGCCCCGGCGCTTCCTGCCACCACGCTTGCTGAAGGCTGCTACATGAATATGTTCGACTACTGCACCTCACTTACCAAGGCTCCGGAACTGAAAGCAACCAAGCTGGTGCAATTCTGCTACGCCTACATGTTCCGTGATTGCAGCTCACTGCGAGCCGTCACCTGCCTTGCCACCAATCCCGACTGGGCGTGGGACGCTGCCGAGCCCGACTACGAAGCTCCCAACGCGGCTGCCATCCTGGACTGGATGAGCGGAACCAATGCCTCAGGTACCTTCACACGCGCCTCCGGCGTCACCTGGCCAAGAGGAGAGTACGGCGTCCCCGCAGGATGGACTATTACTCCATAGGGTGCTCCTGGTGGAAGAAAAAATGTTCCATCGGGCGCAAAAAACGGCAAAAATGCTCCTGGTGGAAGCGAATTGGTTCCATCAGGAGCACCCGGCAGCACCCCGCGGGCAGAGTGCGGGGTGTATTGTTGTGGGGTGTTTTTTTCATATATTTGCGGTAGACAATCAAGATACCGAGTATGGCAACACAACAATACCCCTGCGAGAACTGCAGGTTCCGCGCACATTATGACAAGAATCCCAAATCCGTCCTTGGCCGTTTCTGGCGCTGGCACATCAATTTCTGCCCTGGTTGGAAGAACTATTTCACCCATCAGGACGAAGAGACCAAAGCAGCGCTGCGGGCCAGGTACAACTTCCAGAAGTATCAGGAATAGAAGCCGGTTATGATAATCACCTGCCGGTATATGCCGATGTAAGGGGCAGACTATAGTATCAGGTCTTCCAGGCGTATCTTGGGCACGTAGTGGATGCCGTCCTTCCTGTAGTAGCGCAGGTCGGAGCCTTCGGGGACCGTTTCCAGTTCTATCCTGTCGATGCCTTTGCCGACCGCGAGTACGGCGAGGGGCTCATACGGCAGTGACAGGTATTCACGTACTTCGCGTCGGTCGAAGGCGCGCACTATGAGGGCGTTGAGCCCAATGTCGACCGCCTTGAGGGCCATGCTCTGCAGGCTGATGCCGAGGTCGATGTCCACGGTGGGATTCTCTTCAGTCGTGCTGCATACCACTATGAACGCCCGGGGCTCCGTGCCTGGAACGGGCAGGTGCAGTTCGGGCAGATATCCTCCCAGATGAAGCATTCGGCAGAATCCGGCGCCTCCGCCGGCGGCATCGATCAGTTTGAACCGGAGCGTCTGGGCGTTGCGGCCCGACGGAAGCCTGGTGTTGACTGATACTATCGTACGCAACTGGAGCATCGCCACCGGGTCGGAGTTGTCGAATGCCCTGTGGCTGCGGTTCTTCAGAAGGAGGGTGTCGAGCGATGGCGTCCGGCGCATTACGGTGCTTCCGGACCGGGAGCGGAGCTGCTCCTCGCGCCTTTCAAGGTAATTGTCTGCCATGAATCCGTCAAAAAAATAATGCTGAATTCCGTTCCGGAACTAACGATAGCAAAGATAATAATTTTGTGTTTCTTCATGCTGTTCTTCGGAGTAATTATAAAAAACGCTACATTTGTCCGGATATGACAACTACGCCTCATAGGGAACGCATACATTATCTTGACGCAGCGAAAGGAATCCTGATACTCCTGTTGCTGCTGCATCATTTCCAGAGTGCAACCAGGGATTTTACGATGCTGAATACTTATTTCGAGTTGTTCACATCGTGGCATTCGGTCTTCACCGTGTTCTTCATGCAGTGCTTCTTCATCATCTCCGGGTATTGCACCAGTTTCAGTGCGCGCCCGGGGACATTCTTCTATAAGATCCTGAGGCAACTGCTGATTCCCTGGATTGTCTTCGAGGTGCTTACAGCCCTGTTCTGGGCGTTTTACCATTCCGATTTCTCTTTCGGCCGGTTCGCATCTTTTTTCTTTACAGAGCCCTGTACGGCACTGTGGTTCCTCAATGCCCTGATTTTCTCCAAGGCGGTGGTTTATCTGCTGAAGAAACTGGTGCGCAAGGAAGGTTTCATACTCCTGATTACATTCCTCCTGCTTGTGGGCTCCATCGCTCTGAACGAGTACGACATCGGCCCCAACTATCTGGCCGTCAGGCAGTCGCTGGGGGCTTGCTTCTTCGTGGCGCTGGGCAGCTATCTGAGAACCGTACCCAGGCTGTACGACGGTCTGCTGAAAGTAGGATTCTTCGCATTCATCCTGCTTTACGCCGCAACGCAGTTTCTGGGGACAAGGGTCCCGTATTCTACCGCAAGCATATTCGTAACCCTGAGGACCTTCCCGTTATTCTTCTTCCTGTCCACAACGGGCTCTTTCGCGCTCCTTCAATTGTGCCGGTGGATAAAAAGATGCAGCGTGCTTGAGTACTTCGGCCGGAACACCCTCGTCATCTACGGCCTGCATTATTGCCCGCTGTATGCCTTCATCGTGTGGTTCAACACATTGCTGGTCCCGGTGAACACCTTCCGCTTCGTGCTGTTCATTCTGGCGGTCTATGGCTCGGAACTTCTGGTCTGCGTACTGTTGATAACCCTGTTCCGGACAAAGTTCCTCAGATGGTGCATTTCCGACTCGCCGTTTCCGGCTATCCGGCGGAGACATCCCTGCACTGAAGCACCATAGCGTCATCGCCTATCGCCGGACGAAGAACTCGCGGAGCGGCGGGTATCCAAGTTCTTTCATCAGGCTGTCCCAGCCGCGGGGAAGATCTATTTCGATGGTGGCGTACCCCCCGCCGGGCATGGTCTGCACTTTGTTGCGGGAGGAGTCTCCGGTGACGAGGAATGCCGTCATTCCGCGTTTCATCGTGGGGATGGTCATCTGTTCGGTTTCCGGTGAGTCGTACCACTCGGGCGTGGGCGTCATCTCTCCGCCTTCGTCTTTGCGTATATGGCCCTGATACTGGCGCAGGTTGTGCTTGCCGCCGTCCTTCGCCCCTCCGGGGTTGGCGTAATAGTTGGCGAAAGCGCGTTCCTTCACCGGGCGCCGGGACTCTTCGATCAGCACCTTCTCCAGGGCTTCAGGACTCTTGTATTTCCCTGCAAGTATTGCCGCCACCGGCTCCGTCATCAGGATGGTCCTGAACGTGAACTGTCGGCCGCTGCCCAGCGCAAACTGGCTGCGTTCGCTTATGTCCCAGGCCAGCAGTTCTATGATTTTCTGCGGGTTGGTGGTGGACGGAGCCATGTTGTTGCCCCACAGTAGCGCCGAGCCCAGCGTGACTGTGTTGTCGTTGAGGCTGTATCCTTTGCGGACGTGATACGGGGCCCAGCCGGCACGCAGGCACGCCGCGTCGTCCTCCACCATGCACCAGGACATAGGGTAGCCGAAAGTGCCCATCCGGTCCTGCTTGACGTAGTAGCCGCAGAGGTTCATCAGCGCGAGGTTCATGAACCTGCCGATGGCGACGTTGGCGGCCTCGTTGATCTGGCCCTGGCCGCAGTCGATGCCGAGCTGCCGCGCAACGGGTCCGTTGAGCCAGCAGTAGGGGATCCAGGCGTGGGTGCTGGCCAGCGTGCGGCGGAAATTGCCGTCCCCGAGACCCTTGGTAAGGGCTATCAGGACCGGCATATACTCAGGCTTGCAGCCAGCCATCACGGCATTCACTGCGACGTGCCATACTGTAGTGTTGCGGTGGGCGATGGGAAGCACGGCAACCGTTTCGTCCCACCTCATATCCGTGTATTTGAGGAACGACTCCACCTTCTCGAAGGTTGGCGGGACGATGGGGAGACCGTCGGACCACTTCATTTCCTGGAAATATGAGTTGATTTCGTCCAGCGTGCCGTAGAATGCGTCGTCGCGGATGTCGCCCTTGTTTCCGGTGATGGCTGCGGCCGTCTCGTCTTCGCCGATAGGTTCCGTCAGGGCTTTGACTATCTGTGGCCATAGGATTTCACGGGTGTTCCTTACCAGTTCATCTGCGGTGTGGGTTGCAAATGCTCCCGGATACTGTGCCACGCGCATTACGGGCACACCGTTATTGAGTGCAGTATATCTTGCCTGGTCTGCGAATCCGGGCCCCGTGATGATGACCGATGGGATGCCGAGGTACTCTGCGGCGATGCAGGAGCCGGTTTCCTTGGGTGTACAAAGCCCGCAACCGCCGTTGCCGGAGATAACTGCATCAACGCCCATCTGCCTGAGCCTTGCCTGGAAATCTTCTTTGGACTTGCGTATTACCCCGGGGGCCGGATACGGTCCGGCAATGCCTATCTCGTCCAGGAGAATCACTTTGGCCGACGGGTAGTCCCGGAGGATGAGGCGTTTGATTTCGGGATGCGTCACGGCCGTCATGAAGCTGACGCCCACTACGGCGATGGTCTTGCCGTCCAGCGTTTCCAGCCTGGGGGCCTGTTTTATCATTTCCACGGAGGAACGGCCCACGGGACTTACGACGGCGTACCCGGGTTCCTCCCGGACTGTCGGAACATAGTCTTCGGTTTTGGCCGGAGCGTCGGCCAGCCTGCAGGTTTCGTCGCAGACGATGCGTTGTGCGCCAAGTTCGAGGGAAAGGAGCAGACAAGCCGAAGCTACTGCGGCGGTGCGGAATGAACAGTGATTCATAAGCTTTGGATTTGCATTTATCCGTTAGACGCAAAACGGATGCAAAAGTTAAAAGACGGGTCCGTCAATCGGGTTGCTGAGGTGCTGCCGCACTTCGTCCATTGGGACGAAAAACACGTTGTAGGCTGCGGAAGTGGGGTAGCGGTTGAACCAGGGGTCGGTTTCCATGTGATACTTGATGCCGGCTACGCTGCCGCCATGCATCAGCACCCTGTGATATGCTGCGACCTTGCGGCGGTCGGGCGGCAGGAGTTTGAGACCCTGCCGCCCGTCCTTGAAGTCCACGATGGCGACTACGCGCAGCCTTGGCCGTTTGTCTCGCGCCGCCTCCCGTTGCTCCGGCGTGGTATGGTGCGACACGGTGATGTGCCGGCCGAACCTGCGGTTGATGTCTTCCATCATACTGCGGAAAACTTTTCCGTGCGCTGACGTGTCCCGTATGCCTTTGAGGCGGATGTAGTAGTGGATCATCTCATGTATGACGGTGTCTTCCACTTCGCTCGCGGGGAGGTCGTAGCGCTTGCTTATCCGCAATTTGTAGTCGTAGTACTCACGCTTGCCGAGGAGCCTCCTGCGGCTCTTGCAGGTGAGCTGTCCGACGTACGATGCCGCGTTTCCCAGGACCACCGGGATACGCGGCAGCGTACCGTCGAAGATGAGTCCGTTGAACTCATCGAATATGGATTGGATGTATTCTACCGTCAGGGCGGGCATTATTCCATGCCGACGTTCTTCATGATGAAGGAGTAGATGTCAGCCTGCTCCTCAAGCACCTTGGCGAGGGGCTTGCCGCCGCCGTGGCCGGCCTTGGTGTCGATGCGGATGAGCACCGGAGCGGGGCCTGCCTGGCACTCCTGCAGGGTTGCCGCGAACTTGAAGGAGTGGGCGGGGACCACGCGGTCGTCGTGGTCGGCGGTGGTGACGAGAGTGGCGGGATAGGATACGCCGGGCCGCAGGTTATGCAGCGGCGAATATCCCAGCAGATACCTGAACATCTCTTCCGAATCCTCGCTGGTGCCGTAGTCGGACGCCCAGTTCCAGCCGATGGTGAACTTGTGGTAACGGAGCATGTCCATCACGCCTACCTGGGGGATGGCGACGGCGTACAGGTCGGGGCGCTGTGTCATGCAGGCGCCGACCAGCAGGCCGCCGTTGGAGCCGCCCACGATGGCGAGATGCCTGCTGTCGGTCCAGCCCTCGGCAATCAGCCATTCCGCCGCTGCGATGAAGTCGTCGAACACGTTCTGCTTCTGCATCTTAGTGCCGGCGAGGTGCCAGGCTTCACCGTATTCTCCGCCGCCGCGGAGGTTGACCTGCGCATACACGCCGCCCTTCTCGAGCCAGGGGATGCGGCTCGACGAGAATCCGGGAGGGAGGGAGATGTCGAATCCGCCGTAGCCGTAGAGATAGACGGGGTTGGTGCCGTCCAGCTTGATGTCTTTGCGGTAGGTTAGGAACATCGGTATGCGGGTGCCGTCCTTTGAGGGGAAGAACACCTGCCTGCTCTCCAGTATCGAAGGGTCGAATGCGGTCGCGGGAGCGCGGTAGAGCGTGCTTTGGAGCGACTCGGGATCGAAGGAATAGATGGTACCGGGGGTGGTGAAGGATGAGTAGGAATAGAAGCACCAGGGCTCACCCTTGCGGCAGTTGAAACCTGCGCTGCCTATGCCGGGAAGCTGGATTTCGGTGCGGCCGGAGCCGTCCAGCCCGCAGATGTAGGCGTGGGTGGAAGCGTCCTGGGAGTAGGTGAGGATTATCTTGTCCTGTACGAAATCGACGCCGTCGAGCACGCAGTCACTCTCGGGGATGAGTTCCTTCCAGTTAGTCTGGAAAGGCTTGCGGACGTCGGCCGTCATGAGCCTGTTCATGGGAGCGCCGGCGTTGGTGAAGATGTAGATGAGGTCGCCGGAGGTCTCTACCGGATAGCAGGCGTGCTTCATGTCGGGGGTCATGAGGACGAAGTCGCCGCCGCGCACGAGGTCTTTGACATACAGGTTGTTGCCGATGTCGGCGCCGTCTTCGGAAAGGAAGGCCATGGTCTCCTCCTCATTGATGGAGAGGGTGTAGAAACGCAGGGGCTCGGCGGGATTGGAGTAGAACAGCACGTCCTCGCTCTGCGGGGTGCCTATCTTGTGGTAATAGATCTTGTGGACCTCGTTCTTGCCGGAGAATTCCGAGCCGGTGGGGGCGTCGTAGGCGCTGTAGTAGAAGCCGTCGCCGCGCCAGGCTGCGCCGGAGAATTTGGCCCATTCGATATGGTCGTCAAGCAGCTTGCCGCTCTGCAGGTCGAGTACGTAGATCTCTTCCCAGTCGCTGCCGCTGCGGGAGATGCTGTAGGCCATATAGCGGCTGTCGTGACTGAAATAGGTGCCTTTGAGGGCCACGGTGCCGTCTTCGCTGAGGGTGTTGGGGTCGAGCAGGACGCGGGGCTCGCCGTCCAGGGAGTCCATCTCGTAGAGGACACTCTGGTTCTGCAGGCCGTCGTTCTTGTAGAAATACCATTTGCCGTTCTTGCGGAGGGTGGGCGTGCCTACCTTCTCGTAGTTGGCCACCTCGGTGAGGCGGGCGAGGAGCTTGCTGCGCATGGGCAGCTTGCTGAGGTAGTGGGACGTGACTTTGTTTTCGGCCTCCACCCAGGCGGCGGTTTCTTCGCTGCGGTCGTCTTCGAGCCAGCGGTACGGGTCGGGGACTTCAGTCCCGAAGTAAGTGTCGACGGTCCCGTCTTTGCGGGCCTGGGGGATCTGCGGGGCGCATGAAGCGGCTGTGAGTGCACACATTGCTGAGATGAGGAATAATCTTTTGGCTTGCATATCACGGTCTATTTTGTGGCTTCCCTGAGGTGGCAGACGCCGGAGAAATCTACGGAGCCCTTGCCGTCGAGATAGTCGATTATCATTTGGGATGTAAGGTAATTCATCGCGTGGCCCTGGTCCTTGCGGGGGGAGACGCTCACAGCGGCTGCGTAGCTGTTGGTCACTACCTTATAGATTTTCTTCTTGTTCTTGAGGTCGCATTTGGAGCCGTCGGGCCAGATTATCCTGACGTCCTTGAGTTTGGTGGGATCTTTCTTGTCTCGGATGAGTTCGCACTCTATGCCGCTGACCTTGGGGAATCCGTAGCCGTCGGCGGCGTTGCAGGCAAGGAGCATCTGTCTGAGTTCCTCTCCGGTGATCTCGAGCATTACGGCGTCGTTGCCGAAGGGGTCGAGGCGGAGGACGTCGGCCACGGTGAAGGGACCGGCCTCGTGGGTGCTGTAGCGTATGCCGCCGGCGTTGACGAAGCCTACGTCGGCCTTGCCCATCACGCGGAAGGATTCGGCCATGAGGCATCCGAGTTCCTCGGCGGAGGTGAGGGGCGCCGTCAGTTCACAGAGGGTGCGCTGGAAGTCGGGGTTGGCACTGAAGAACTTGAGCAGCTGGGCGCAGGCCACATTCTCCCCGGGGAAGGTGCCGACCTCGATGTTCTCGGCCTTCTTGTCCACCACCTTGCCGTTCTCGAGCGTGAGGGTGATGTGGGTTACCCTCTGGAGGCGGTTGACGTTCTGGGTGATGAGGATGCCGTTGTGGATTTCACCGCCGGCGATCTGGGTGTGGGAGTGCCCGCCGACGATGAGGTCCGCCCAGGGGACGTCCTTGGAGAGTTCGACATCGGCCTCGTATCCGATATGCGTGAGGAGGAGCACCACGTTGCACTTTTCGCGCAGCCAGGAGTACTGCTGGAGAGTCTCCGGTGCGGGCTTGAAGCTTATGCCCTTGCAGTTGTCGGGGTGGGAGTCGGGGATGCCGGCGGGACCGATTTCCACGGCGCCGATGACGGCTACGCTGATGCCGTTGACGTCAAAAATCTCGTACGGGCGCAGGTGCATTCCCCATTTGGGGTCGGGGAAGACGTTGGCGCAGATGTGCGGGAAATTGGCAAGGTCGATGAGCCTGGAAAGGCCTGCGGGGCCGGAATCGAATTCGTGGTTGCCCAGGGTGGTGGCGTCGAAGCCTATCTGGTTCATGAGGGCCACCATAGGGTATGCCGGCAGGTCGTACATGTCGTTGAGGGGCTCGCCGGTGCGGTTGTCGCCGGCGGAGAGGACCAGGAGGCCCGGATACTCGGCGCGCAGGCTGTCGACGATAGCCGCAAGCCTGGGCATGTTCTCGATCTTGGCGTGTACGTCGTTGCAGGAGACGATGTGAACCTCGGCGCGCTGCGCAAGGGCTGTGACACTCAGGATGGCGCACAGGATGACTGAAACGGATTTTTTCATATGTTCTTGACTTTGATTACCTGGCCTTCGGCGAGGGGGGAGTCGGCGCCTATGGGGTGGCCCAGGGCGTCGTAAAATTCTGCCTGCCTGATCAGTGAAACGTCCATTTTGCGGAGGACGAGGTAGCGTAGGACGGCGTCGCGGGCCCTGGCTCCGTCGAAGATGTCCACGCTGCGTCTGTTGACTTTGACTTTCATACCCGGAGTTGTTTTCGCAAATTTAATAATCTTCGGGTTCAATCGCAACAGGTGGGCTCAGTCTTTGAAGGTCTTCTGGTAGAAATCTATGAGGTACTTGCGCCAGTTGGTCCACTTGTGGCCGCCGGACGTGACGATGAATTCGTGCCCGTAGCCGCGTTTGGAAAGGGAACGGTCGAACGACTTCATTTCCGGGTAGAATATGTCTTTCCTGCCGATCATGAGGCCGAAGTACCTGGGAGGCTCCCGGAACTGGACTTTGAGTTTGCGGTACAGCCCGCCGTAGAATTCGGGGTGCCGCAGGCCGAAGATGGAGTCGCGTGTGTAAGGTGAAAAAAGGCCGATGTAGTCGAAGCTGTCGGGGTAATTGGCCGCCATATACAGGGCCTGCAGGCCGCCGGTGGACATTCCGGCGATGGCCCTTGAGGACTTTTCCGGGATGGTGCGGTAGAGGCTGTCCACGCGAGCCACGATGTCGTCCATGAAATAGACTTCCGCCTCGCCATCAATCAGCCAGAATGCGCGTACGGGATTGACCGGATGTCCGTTGCGGTATTCCCTGTCGGAGTGGTAATTGTTGAGGTTGGGCATTACCAGGATGAAGTCTCCGGCCTTGCCTGCAAGACGCAGGGAGTCGAGGGTGTGGAAGGCGTCGCCCCTTTCAATCCAGGTGACTTCGTTGCCGCGCGCCCCGTGGATGAGGTACAGCACCGGGTAGCGCCTGGTGGCGTTTTTGTCGTAGTCTTCAGGAAGATAGACCACCATGCGGCGCTTGGTCAGGGCGGGCTCGCTGCAGGGGTATTCAACCACCTGTATCTTCCCACGGTAGCCGGGAAGGGTCTCTATATCGGATGATTCCGGGCCCATCGCGTAGCGGATGTTGGCACAGGAGCAGGCAAGCGATATCAGTACGAGCACCGGAATGAATAAACGAAGTACCTTCATAATCTCAAAACGGGACACGAAGGTACTTATTATTTTGCTTGTAAGCAAATCGGCTTACTTCCAGAGGGGCTCATTTCCGCGACGCAGGCCGCGCAGAAGTCCCGTCCAGTCGTAGAATACGCTGTAAGAATGGATGAAGAGCACCAGCAGCCCGGCGGCCGCCCACCAGGGCAGCAGCAGGAAAAACACTACGGCCCAGATGATGAAAAGCAGCGGCGTCACGATCATCTTGACTCCGAAGCGGACGGTGTTCTGGAATGCCGGGTCGTTGATTTTCCAACGGCAGATGTATTCGGCGAGAGCCCACATCGGCAGCGAAAGCGCGGCGCAGGCGAGGAACAGGGGGAAACTGAGCACCGCCTGGATTATTTTCAGCGCCCTGTGGCGCGGCGGTCTTGCAGCCCGGGCCTCTGCGAGGCGGTCCTCGTAGGTGCTGTCGTCGGGAAGGAAGAAAATCAGCTGCGAAATCTTCTCGTAGAGAAGCTGCTGGAGGGCTGCGTCGCGGGCGCTTTCCACCGTGCGGCCGTCGGTTTCAACCTCTCCGCTGGAGATGGACTGCGCGAAGGCGTTGACGTCGATGGGCTCTCCGTACCACACGCGCACGACACCCCTGTAATTGAAGTAGTCGCTGTAATCGAGGCCGACGGGGAGAATGACGGTGGGCCGCTGTGCCGCACTGCGGAAGGCGATGCCTGCCACGCCCCTGCGCATGGGCTGGAGCGAATGCATCGTGCGGTGCCTCCCCTCCGGGAAAATGCCGAACGGGACGCCGTGTGCGAGCGCCTTGTCTATTTCTCCGAATGTCTGGACGTTGCGGGCGACTTCCTCGGGGCGCTCCCGCTCCCGCCTGGCCAGTGGCACCATCTTGATGTTGTGGAAGAATTTTGCCAGGCCGGGACGGCGGAAAACGTCGGCACGTGTGCCGTATACGATGCCGTTGGGGAACGGCTTCATGATCACCAGGGGGTCGAGCAGGGTGTTGGTATGGTTGGACGCCACGATGACGGCCCCGTCGAATTCCGGCGGAGCGCCCACTGTCTCCATCTTGCGGAAACTGTAGCGGGCGCAGTAATCTATGTACGGCCTGAATATCCTATATACCAGGCTCTTCTCCCAGAGTTCAGCCATTGAACCAGCCGAGGCTCTTGCGGCAGAGCTCGGAGATTGCGGCCCAGTCGCCGCCGGCTATTACTTCCTTGGGGAACAGCTTGGAACCCATTCCTACTGCGGTGACGCCGCTCTTGGCCCATGCGCGGAGGTTGTCCTCGGTGGGCTCGACGGCGCCGGTGCACATGATCATCGCCCAGGGCAGGGGACCGAGGACGTTCTTGACGAACGAGGGGCCGCCGACGTTGCCGGCAGGGAAGACCTTTACGAGGTCGCATCCGAGTTCCTGTGCGCGGACGATTTCAGTGACGGAGCCGCAGCCGGGGGAATAGGGGATCCCGCGGCGGTTGGCGAGGCGTACCACCTCTTCTACCATGCAGGGGGAGACGAGGAAGTCGGCGCCGAGCTGGATGTACAGGGAGGCGGTGCCGGCGTCGAGGATGGTACCTGCGCCGAGGGCCATTTCGGGGCATTCTGCACGCACGAATGCGAGCAGCTGTTCGAACACCTTGTGTGCGCCGTCACCGCGGTTGGTGAATTCGAAGGCGCGGATGCCACCGTCGTAGCAGGCCTTGACGACCTTTTTGCTGAGTTCGACGTCGGAGTTGTAGAACACCGGAACTATTCCGGTCTTCCGGATGATACTTATCGTATCTATTTTGTTGAATTTGGACATTTTACCTGGATACTCTGCCAGAGCCGCCGCCCTTTACGAGGGCCTCGACCTCGGCTACTGTTACGCGGTTGTAATCGCCGATGATGGTGTGCTTGAGTGCGGATGCCGCCGCAGCGAATTCTATGGCTTCCTGGTCGGTGGGATAGGAGATGAGTCCGTAGAGGAGACCGCCCATGAAGGAGTCGCCTCCGCCGACGCGGTCGACGATGTGGGTGATGTCGTAACGGCGTGACTGCCAGAGGGTCTTGCCGTCGTAGAGGACGCCGCCCCAGGTGTTGTGGTTGGCGTTGATGGAGCCGCGGAGGGTGATGGCCACCTTCTTGCAGCGGGGAAATTTCTCCATGAGCTGGCGGCAGACGCTGATGAATGCGGTCTGGTCGATTTCTCCGCCGGTCTTTTCGGCGTCGAAGCCCTCGGGCTTGATGCCGAATTCCTTCTCGGCGTCTTCCTCGTTGCCGAGGATGAGGTCGCAGCCTTCCACGAGGGCGGGCATGACCTCGGAGGCGGTTTTGCCGTACTGCCAGAGTTTCTTGCGGTAGTTGAGGTCGCAGCTGACCTTGACGCCAAGCTCATTGGCGGCCTTGATGGCCTCCAGGCATGCGTCTGCAGCACCCTGGGAGAGTGCGGGAGTGATGCCGGTCCAGTGGAACCAGTCGGCACCTTCGAGGACTTTCTTCCAGTCGACCATGCCGGGACGGATGTCGGAGATGGAGGAATGTGCGCGGTCGTAAACCACCTTGCTGCCGCGTGCGACTGCACCGGTTTCGAGGTAATAGATGCCTACGCGCTCGCCGCCATAGACGATGCCGGAGGTGTCGACACCGAGGCCGCGGAGCTCTGCGACGCACATGTCTGCGATGTCATTCTTGGGGAGACGAGTGACGAAATGGGCGTCGACGCCGTAATTTGCGAGGGATACTGCCACGTTGGCCTCGCCGCCGCCGAATGTGGCGTCGAACTGGCGGGCCTGTGCGAAACGGAGGTAACCCGGGGTTGAGAGGCGAAGCATCACTTCGCCGAAGGTAACTACTTTAGCCATATGTTATTGCGGTTTGATGATTGTCTGATGTGAAGTTCCATGGGGATGACGGTGACGCCATCGCGGCGCTCCAGGAAGGCCAGGGCGGCCTCGCGGCCCATGTCGTACGGGCGCTGCCCGACGGAACTGATGGACGGGGAGGTGAGGGCGGTGAAGAACTCGTTGGCGGTGCCTACGATGCCGAAGTCGTCGGGTACGCTGATGCCGCGCTCCTTGAGGGCGTCGAGCGCGCCGAGGGCCGAGAAGTCTCCGGCGCTGTAAAGGGCGTCGCAGCCGGCGTCCAGGGCGAGGTGGCACGCAGTGTAGCCCGATTCCCGGAAGATGGAGTCGGGGAATACGAGTGATTCGTCGTAAGGTATGCCGTTGTCTTCCAGGGCCTTGCGGTATCCGCGGAGACGGTCTGAATAGACTCCTATGTTGAGGTATCCGGCCAGGGTGCCGATGCGCCTGTATCCGGAAAGGATGAGGTGGGTGGTGGCCTCGTATGCGCCCTCGAAGTTGGCGCCGACTATCTTGGCTCCCGGCAGGTCGTTGAAGACGCGGTCGAACTGCACGAGTGGGATGTTCCCGAGGGCGGGAAGCACGTGGCTGCTGTCGGTGGCGTCTATGCAGTGGGAGAAAAAAACTCCGGCCACGCGGTGCAGGCTGAGGGTATGGAGGGCCTGGATTTCCGAATCCAGTTCTTCATGCGTCTGGCAGATGATGGCCCGGTAGCCGGCCTCGCCGAGGATGGACTCGGCGCCGCTGATGAGGTTGGAGAAGAACTCGCGGTTGATACGGGGAACCACTACGCCTACGATGTCGGACTTGCCTCTGCGCAGGTTGGAGGCTATGATATTGCGCTCATAACCCATGCGTTCGGCTGCGTCCAGGACTGCCCGGCGGGTCTCTTCGCGGACCCTGGGGTTGCCCGCAAGGGC
>JAEEGL010627087.1_pt1 | contig 15013 bp, 14 predicted proteins | sample 9134231 | NCBI WGS metagenome assembly JAEEGL01 (sample SAMN16246548, study PRJNA631951) | gut metagenome | biome: gut microbiome; feature: rumen; material: fiber-attached | host: Bos | place: Iran: Karaj | collected 2018-10 | reverse complement strand
GGAATTAATTTAGGATTTATATCAAGCCGCTGGCTAGAATTCATCTGAAGTGTATGATTTTCTATACTTCCGTTTCCAGCCAAATTAAAATAAGCATGATTTGTAAGATTAATTGGTGTTGCTTTATCAGTTTCTGCTGTATACAAACAGGTAAGATTATTATGCTTATCCAAAAGATATGATACAGTAATTTTTACATTTCCAGGGAAGCCCTGTTCACCATCTGGAGAAATTCTTGAAAACTTAACTCCACAGAAATCTTCTTCTTCAATAAGTTTTCCTTTCCACATTAATTTTTCATAACGGGTGAATCCACTGTGCAGGCAGTTTGGACCATCATTTTTATCAAGGTCATATTTTTTCCCATTCAGGTTAAAAGATGCCTTTCCGATTCTGTTTGCAAAACGTCCAACTAATCCACCAAAAGAATAATTAGAATTAAGATAACCTTCAAAAGTTGAATACCCTAAAAGAACATCTGTTTTAGAACCATCTTTATTATTTAAAACTATACTTGTTAAAGTACATCCATAATCTGTACAGGAAAAAGACATATTATCGTTTTTTACTGTATAAAGATTTACTTTTGTTCCGTCTGAGAGAACTCCAAATTTCTGCTTTGTTACCTTCATATTAATTACCTCACATTAAAGCATATCTATTATAAACTGAACTTCCGCGATTGAACAAGATAATTCTGCTGCAATATCTTCAACATTCATTCCCTGTCTAAAGAGAGTTTCAACTTTATTGTTTATATTCTTATTATTTTTATGTTTTGAAGTTTCTTCATCATCATATATCTTTGTGATGATTAAAGGAATTTCTTTATAAGCTGCACCATCACTATTAATCTTAGTTTCGTCTGTTAAAACAGATTTTGATGTCTCATCTTCAAAAAGTAACTGCTGCCCTTCTTCATCCTTCTTTTTGATTTCATAAGCATCATTAGGATTGATATAAGGATTTTTATTTCCTAAGTAAGCCTGATTAAAATTTTGTTTAGGTTTACTATAATCAGAAGTTTTACTTTTAAATGGCAGATTTTTATTCTGATTTTTAGGTTCTATTTGTTCAACCTGAGCAATTAATTCCCTTAAAAGCTGGGTTGCCTGTCTGAACTGATCCATTTTTCTATCAGCATCATTCATTAAAGCTTTTGTTCTTTTTGAAGATTCATTAATTAAATCAATTGAACGGCTGGTTGTATTATTAACATCAGTTATAACCATGTTTAACTGTTTTTTTGTTTTTTCAATAATGTGTTCAGTTGAAAATAATTTTTTAAATTTTATCAGAATTATAATCATTAAGATTATACTTATCGAAGAAAGAAAAATTGCAATATAAGCTGCCATTAATTACCTCGTAATATCAATAATAGTTCCAAAATAAGGTGACTTATACCCTGTTCCCGAGTCCTGGTAAGGTGATTTTTCAGTCTCATCATTTTTTTTCTTCTTTTGTTCCTGTTTACCCTCGTAAAAAGAATTAGAACCATTTTGATTTACGCTGCTTGCATTTGTTTTTTCGTTTGAAGTTTGCTGAACTTTTTTTACATTTTCCAAGTTTTTTTGAATATTATTCTGCTGTTGCATGGATTCTGCCAGCTGAGCCTGCTGGGCTCCTTGCATTGTTTTAGAAACGTTAGATAGCTGAGAATACATTGTCTGAAGATCAATCGGCTGAATACCCATCAGGCTGCTCCTCTGCCAGAGCTGGAGGTTCGTAATCTCCACGCTTGGTCAATTTGCTTGAATCGTCATAGAAAACCGTAACTTTCTTAACATCCATCTTTACTTCATCTAAAGCATCTCGAACATAAATTTTTACGCCCGAATAAATTGTATCTTCACATTTAACTTTACCGATAGCCTTTAACTCTCTCAAATGAGCCTGAATCTTATCAATTTCATCACTCATTTCTTCAAGTTCCTGACTTATCTGATTACAGCGTATTTTAAGCTCTTTAAGTTTTTCCTCTTTTTCGGCAGGTAACTTCTTACGAAGTTTCTTCTGTTGTTCAAGAGTCTGCATATCAAGATCACAATTTTCATATTCTTTTGTAGCTTTTGCCTGAAGATTCTGTAACTCTTCAAGGCGTTTTTTAGCACGAGGATCAATTCCAACTTCAAGAATAGTTTCTGTACCACCACCTGGAGAACCAATCTTTTTAGCACAAATCTCTTCTGTTGCAAGAAGATGTCCACCAATAATCTGGGCTTTCTTTCCCCTTACAACAATATTTTTCATAGCAGTAACATTACTGTTTACGATTGAATCATAAACTGTAACGTTTTCTTCAACTTCAACTGTGGTATCATTAATAAATTTTGCCCAGAGTGATTTTCCGGCTTTAACATAACCTTCACCCTTACCAAAAATTCCCTGACGAACGATGATATTTCCTGTTGCTTCAAGTCGTGATTTATCAACAATCCCATTAACTTCAATATTGGTTGCTTCGACTTTATATCCTTCTTCTACAGAACCTTTAATTACAACAGTTCCAACGAATTTAATATCACCAGTCTTAACATTAACTGCATCAAGATACTTAATTGGCTCAACAGAAATTTTTCCGTTGATGAGCATTACTTCACCATCGATATCAGCTTTGATTGTAACTCCATCTCTATCCAGACTTACATTTTGACCAAGCTGAATCTGAATATCTTTACCATTCTTTGCTTCTAGATAACGTCCAAACAGAGTTTTTCCACCAGTTCCACGTTCTGCCGGAATTTTTTGAGCCAGTGGTTGACCTGCAATAACGTTTTGAATCTGATTTAACTCTTTGTAGTTGATATTTCCAGTTTCAGAAACTTTAGCCTTTAATTTCTTTGGATCAGTTTCGAAATTATATGAAATATAAGCATCATGTCCATCAACAGGCATAACAGCTGAGGCTACTTCAAAAGGAATGTTATAAACAGGATTATCAACAAATTCTATAATTTTTTCCTGATTAATACATGGTTCAATTACACCCTGAGACATTAATGCTCTCTTAATCATTTCTTCAGATGCTTCAGATCCACTCATTGATGGTGGAGAAACAATAATTGAGCCTTTAAGTTCGTCTTTAGTAACATCAACACCAATAATTACATCACCAGCTGGAATATGTTTGTATTGTCCAACAACGTAGTAGGAATTATCAGTACCAGATTTAACATATTTTTTAATCTGATCTTCATCAAAAGAGATTGTATCCTGACGCTTAATTTCGTCCATAACATCTTTTAACTGAACTTCACTACCATTTCCAATTGGTAAAAGAACTTTAAGCATAATATCTGATTTGAAATGACGTACGTAGAAGAGTCCGTCTCTATCAACAATCTGTTCAACAGTTGTTTCATCTTCTTCGTCGAACAAACCTTCAGAGGCAAGTTTTTGAACTTTTTGGATTGTAGTAGGATCCTGATAAATCTTTATCTTCCAGGGTTTTTTACCAAGTCCCAAAAAACCATCACTACCACGTTCGATTATTTCATATTGTAGATTTGAAACTTTAGTATCAAGCTGTACACCAGCATCAGCAAGGGCTTCATCAATTGAGTCTGCAATTACATCAACTGAATGAAGCTCTTTATCTATCTGGAGACGAGCTTTCATGTCCTGACGAATTTTATCTAGGCCTACCATTTATATTGATTAGATAATTCCTTTTCTTAAATTTGTAAGTTTTGCTCTTAATCTTAAATTTGCTTTTGTATGAAGCTGAGAGATACGAGATTCACTGACTTCAAGTACTTCACCAATTTCTTTAAATGTAAGATCTTCATGATAATACAGAACAATTACCATTTTTTCTTTTTCTGGTAATTCGTTAATAGCCTGGGCAATAACTTTTTTTACTTCTTCCCTTTCAGCTATGATATCAGGGTTCATACTTGAAGGAGATTCAATGTTATTTCCGATAGACATATTGTCATTATCATCACCAGCATACCAGACATCATTTAATGAAAGAACAGAAGTTCCTGAAACCTTCATTACGGTTCTGTGGTATTCATCTTCACTCATATTTAATGAACTTGCAATTTCTTCATCAGTTGCAGTTCGACCAAGCCTTGATTCAAGATTTGCAATTGCATCTTCAATTTCGCGTGATTTCTGTCTTACAGATCTTGGAACCCAGTCAATCTGACGCAATTCATCAAAAATTGCACCACGAATACGAGTTACTGCATAGGTTTTGAATTTTACATTTTTTGAAGTATCGTATTTATTTATAGCGTCGAGTAAACCAAACTGACCATATCCAACAAGATCATCAAACTCGACAGACTTAGGCAATCCTACTTTAACTTTACCAGCAACATATTTAACAAGAGGCATGTATTGTTTAATAAATTTTTCACGTAAGGCTGGCGATTTTGTCTTTTTGAATTCATCCCAAAGATCGTCTTCTTCTTTTTCATCATTAATTGGCATGTACTTTTATCCTCTTATAATGAATTTTCATCAGATAAAACTGAACTAATTGCTTTTGCCATTAGTGCAGCATCTTTTATCTCAGGAACTTCATTAGAATTCCTCTTCTGGCTAGTAGCAACAGTTTCAGATTCTGTTTCAAATCCAGAATTATCTGAATCTGAGGAAGATGAACTATTACTTTCACCAAATTCCAGATTATTCATATCTGGCAAAGTATCAATTCCTCCATTTACATCATTTGATGATGGAGATAAGCTATTTTCTGGGCTTGATTGCAATTCTTTTTCAGAAACACTCTCTTTTCCCGAAATATTGTTTACAGTTTCGGCCTTTCTAACAGGAACAAAACCATTATCAGCAGTATCTAAAGGTTCTATACTACTGTTATTTTTTACATCAGAAGAATTTAACATCTGATGATTTTCTCCAACAACAAAATGGTTTCCGCTTTCACTAGTTTCAAGATCTTCATCCTGAATAGTGATATCAACCAGATGACCTCCAGAAGAGGAAGAACCTTCTGTTGAAGCAGACGAACTTATGTCAGTATCGCCTGAAAATCCTGATGAAGAACCATCATCAAGAAATTTATTAAAAATAAAACTAATTAAAAACCCTAATGCACCGAAAATCAAACAGAACAAAAGAGCTTCTAATAAAATGGATAGTATTGATTTATGAGAGAATAATCCTGAGATAAAAGACAGTAAAAACCCCAGCCCTGCAAACACGCCAGCAACTTTAATGCCTTTCATTTTTCCTCCCAAATTAATAAATACCCTAATATATTATACACCATAAAGTAAAAAATTAATAGAAAATATTAACAATATTTACTTAAATCTTCTTTTTACTTAAGAATTTCTTTAAGAAACTGGTAACTCCTTCATTATATTCAGGTTCATTCTTTTCAATTCTACCAACAATATGTTTTAAGTAGACTGATGGTTTGGATGTTGGATTAACAACAATAAAAGGTTTTTGTCTGATTACAGAAGCCTGAACCAGAGAGTCTTCCGGTATACAGCCCAGATATTCAATTTTATAACCAAGGAACTGTCCAACAATAGTTATAATTCTTTCGGAAATTCTTTTACCTTCATCTGGTGAATGAACTCTGTTAACAATAAGTTTAATGTTTACAGTTCTATCAACAATTTCAGTAGTAATAATTTTGATAATTCCGTAAGCATCTGTAATTGCTGTTGGTTCTGGAGTTGTTACAACAAAAACTTCATCAGCAGCAGCAACAAACTGAAGTACGTTATTTGCAATTCCAGCACCTGTATCAATAATGATGATATCTGCGTTTCCAAGTGTTGCAAATTGATTAGCAAAGTATTCAAGTTCTTCAACACTAAGATTGGCAATTTTGGAAAAACCATTTGCACCGGCAATGAATTTAATTCCAAATTCTGTATCCATGATAATTTCTTTCATGGTCTTCTTTTTGTTGATTACGTGCATAAGATTGTAAGTTGGAACAATACTTAACAAAACATTAACGTTTGCCATTCCAAGATCGCCATCAATCAATATAACTTTTTTTCCTAACTGGGCATAAGCAATTGACATATTTACGGCAAGATTTGTTTTTCCAACACCGCCCTTTCCACTACAAACTGCAATTATTCGGGTATTATGATCTTTTTTTCCAGTTGAAGAACTTGTACTGTTATCGCCAGCCTTGTTTTCACCAAATAATTCATTTAATCCTTCTGCCTGTTCTTCCATATTTATTCTCCAAATTTATTCTCAACATGAACTCTATCAACCTTAAAATCTTTAAGGCGAATTAGAAAATCAATTACATTAGCTTTAGAAATATCTTTAGCTGCAACCTGACCATAAGTAATATATGCTACAGTTTTGTTTTTTTCATTCAAAGCACTGATAATATTTCCATATTGTTCAGATTCATCGCACTTTGTAATGATAACTGATTTATATCCAAATGGTTCATAATTACGCATTATATTCAATAAATCGTTTGTTTTGGTAGATGCCATCATTGTAAGATAGATATCTGGTGTAAAACCAGGGGCTTCAAGGAAAACTTTCATTTTTGCTATATGAGTGGCATCATTTGGACTGAATCCACTTGTATCAATGAACACAGCATCCATACTTTCCTTTACATTTTCAAAAATTTCTTTGAAATCTTCAGGTTTGTTTGCCTTATAAACTGGAGAATCATTCATGTATTTTCCCCAGCGTTCCAACTGTTCCTTAGCACCAACACGCATGTTATCGGTATCAATGAAACAAATTTTTGGCTTTTGACCATCATGTTCTTCAGTAAAGTTTTTATAAAATTGTGCTGCTAGTTTTACAAGAGTTGTTGTTTTACCAACGCCTGTAGGACCAATTAACAAATAAGTTTTTGGTGGCCGAGAATGACTTTCTTTATAAATTTTGATTGAATCACCAATAAAATCGACAGTTCTTCTTTCTACAAGTTCAAAATCTTCAAGATCCTGAGCAAGAAGTTCTGCCTTTAATTTTTGTTCAATCATATTTATATATGAAAAAGAAAACTCATTTGCTTCAAGAATGCTTTCAATTTTTCTTAAAGATTCTGGCTTTGAATCAGAAGAAACTGATATATTTTCAATTTTTTGGGTCACTTCTTTTTTTAAATCTTCAAGTGCTTTTGTAATCTGAGTAACCTGGGAATTTGAAGATTGATTCTGCTGCAAAATTTGAAGAAGAGCTTTCTGATTTTTTACAAAATTATCTTCTTCTTTTTTCTTTTCTTCTGCATATGAAGTAATTACTGAATCTGGATTGTAGGAATGTGCATGATTTACTGTATATTTTACAACAGTAACAGGCTTCTTCTTAAGGTGAAAAAGTCCAGTCTGGCGGAAGTCTGTATAAATGTGAAGAATTTTATAATCATAATTATACATTTTGAATAATTTATTAGTACAGTCTTCCTTAGAACTGCCTGTTATTTCTTGTACTATTTGATTTTGATTATCATACGCCATAAAAACCTAACACCTCAATTAAATCAGACTAATTTTAAATTTCTTCCTCAGCGGTAATTTCTGCAACAATTTCTACCTGAATGTTATTTCCTGCCTGATATATTTCATTTTCTGAAAGCACAACTACGCCAGGCTGCTCTCTTTCCAGTGCAGAACGAACCAGTTGTCTAACCTGACTCACACAAATAATTATAGGCATATAGCCCATCTGTCCAACTTTTGCTAAAGCAGAACTGATTGATTCAATCCATACACGACGTTCAGCTGGATGGAAGGCAACATAAGGTTTTGAACCATCAGGTGGATTATATGCTCTTTCATTTATAAGCTCACAAAAATCCTGAGAAAGACGCATTACACGTAACTTTTTATCTTTTGGATCTGCATACTGACTGCAAATTTGAAGTCCTAAAGCTTCACGAACTTTTGCTGTAAGAATCCAGATATTATTTTGAGCAACAGCTGCATAAGTAGCCATTGTTTCAAGAATTTTTACATAATTTCGGATAGAAACTTTTTCTTCAAGAAGATTCTGGAATACGCCCTGAATAACACCGTATGAAATTTTAGCGTTATTGAGAACTTCATCTACAAGAACAGAATTCTTTTTCTTAACAGTTTCAAGAATTTCTGCAACAGCTTCTCTATCAACCATTTCTGCAGCATGGTTACGAATAATTTCAGTAATATGAGTAGAAATGATTGTTGGTGGATCTACAACTATATATCCAGCTGCTTCAGCTTCGCTACGTTTATCTTCCGGTAACCAGATAGCATCAATTCCAAATGCAGGATCCTTTGTTTTTTCACCATTAAGAGGGGTTGTTACAGCCCCTGTATCCATACAAAGCAGATATCCTAAACGAACGGTTGCATGCCCCTGTTCAATTCCATCAATTTTGAAAGAATAATCATTAGGTTCAAGGGTTACTCTATCTGTAATTCGGATTTTTGGAATATTAATACCAATATCATATTTTGCTTCACCACGAATACGTTTTATTCTTTCAAGAAGTTCAGCCCCACCTTTTTCCTGTACAAGCGGACACAATGCATATCCTAATTCCAAAGAAAGAGGATCCAGCATTATTACACCCTCTTCTTCGTTCTGATTTGCAGCCTGACTTGAAGCCTTTTGACTTTCTTCCTGTTGCTGAACAATTTTTCTTTTTTCATTCTTTTGTGATAATCTGAATCCTACAACAATAAAAAGAATTCCAACAGGAATAAGAAGATACTGTGTATTAGTTCTAAGTACTATACCTGTAACTATTAAAACGGCACCAACAATCATATAAATATAACCGTCGGTGGCAAAATCTTTCTTTAACTGATCTGTAAAGTTTTCATCAGATTTATTACCAGTAACAAGCAAACCAGTTGCAAAAGAAATAATTAAAGATGGTAATTGGGATGTTAATCCATCACCAATTGTAAGTTTTGAATATGTATTAAGAGCATCTACAATACTGAAAGAAGTTCCTCTGTTTTGTATCATTCCAATAATTATCCCGCCAACCAGGTTTACTACTGTAATAAAAATACCAGCTTTTACGTTTCCGCTTACAAACTTAGAAGAACCGTCCATGTTAGAATAAAAGTCTATATCACGTCTGTTTTGAGCTTTTAACTGTTCTGCTTCTTCATCAGAAATTGCTCCCTGAGCCAGTCGATTATCAATATCCATGTTTTTAGCATTCATGGAATCCAGGGAGAATCTGGCAGCAACTTCAGATACACGACCGGCACCTTTTGTAACGACAAGAACTTGTACAACTATCAAAATTATAAAAATAACAAATCCAACAACCAGATTATTTCCTGCTACAATGCGCGAAAAAGCCTGAACCATAGCACTTTGTCCGGTTAAAGCTCCATGTGAATATTTTCCAGTAAGAATGAGTTTGGTGGATGAAATATTTATAGCAAGGCTAAACAAAGTTTGCAAAAGAATGATTCTTGGGAATGTCTGAAAATCTGAAGGTCTGGGAACATTTATAACCTGTAACAAAATGATGATTGAAAAGGCGATGTTCAATATCATTGAAAGGTCAATCAGAGCTTTTGGGATAGGAATGATAAGTAAAAATACAACAAGAACAATAGCAACAGGCACAATATTGTTCTTAATAAATGAAAAAACTTTCTCCCTTTTTTCGTTTGCCATAAGTCCCCACCCTGCAATCTACTTATTTATTAACTATTTTTAAACTTGTCTAAATGTGAATATACTACTGCAATAGCCTCATAATATATTTTTGGTATTATATCACCAACTTCAATATTTGTATACAAATCTCGCGCAAGAGGCCTGTCTTCTACAATTGGAATATTATTTTCCCGTGCTAAAGTTTTTATTCTCAATGCTATCTGATCCTGTCCTTTAGCATTTACCATTGGAGGATTATCACTCGTCTGATCATACTTTAAGGCAACTGCAAAATGTGTAGGGTTTGTAATAACAACATCAGATTCTGAAACAGCTTTCTGGATATTTTGTGATAAAATCTGTCTCTGCATCTGCATAAGACGACTTTTTACTTCAGGATCCCCTTCCATCTCTTTATATTCTTCTTTTACTTCCTGAACAGTCATCCTCATTTCTTCCATGAAGTCCTTTTTCTGGACAAAATAATCAGGAATAGAAATACCAAGAAAAATAACTGCAACAGTGATTAAGATTTTTGCAGCCATAACAGCAATTTTTCCAAGAGCCGAAGCAATCTGTCCATTGGAAATAATTTGACACAGAATAAACAAATCTTTTTTTATGTAAATGTAGGCAACCACAATAATGATTGCGACTTTCATCAGAGATTTAACGATATTAAAAAGACCTTTTCCACTAAAAATTGTTTTTTTAAGATATTCACCAACTTTTGGTACAATTTTAGAAAGTTTTGGCTCAATTGGTTTTAAACTAAAAAGAAATCCTCTTGTCTGGATAATATTTCCCGCAATTGCAGAAACTGCACTTATTAAAGAAATTGGCAAAACACATTTTATAAATACATCATAAAAATATGAAACTATGGCAGGATTTTGTAAATCAGAATTTTTAGTCAAATTAAAATAGAAAACCATTACGTTTATTAATTGAGAAAAAAGCCATTTTCCAAGAAAAATCAAAGTTACGGCACATAAAAGTAAAATCAAAGCACCACTAACTTCCTGACTTTTTGCGACACGGCCTTCTTTTCTGGCTTTCTCTAATTTATATTCTGAAGGTTCCTCGGTTCTTCCCTCGTCTTCTGCAGCCATTTACTAAATTCCCCCGGAAATATTTTTAAAGAGTCTTTCAATCTCTGCAAATCCGCTGCCAAAAGAACGGATAAAGAAATCAATAATATCAGGCATTACAAAAGCAATAATTGTAAATGATACTAAAATCATAATTGGAAAACCTTCAGACAAAAGATTCATCTGAGGAGCAGCCTTTGTTAGAAGACCTGTACAAACTGAAATTAAAAATAATGTTCCCATAACAGGAAGAGCAATTATCAGGGCATCTGCAAAAAGATTTGTTAAACCTGAAAGCATAAATTTTAAAAGATGATTCTGATTATTTACAATATTTATTGCATTCAGGGATGAAAAACTTGCCTGCAAGCCCTGGAAAAACAAAGTTTGAAACCACTTAGTCTGCATAAAGACAAGCATTGCAACCAGGTTGAAGAACTGCCCCATAAGTGGATTTTCTACCTGAGACAAAGAATCATAAGAACTTGCAGCACTTAATCCCATCTGAAAAGCAAGAAACTGTCCTGCTGCAGAAAATGCTGCAAAAATAACAGTTACATAAAATCCAATTATTACACCAATAAGACCTTCACCAGCTGCCAGCAGAAGGAACTGAATTGAAATTGCAGAATTATCATTCAAAAAAACACTATATGCAGAAAAATCTGTAGTTCCAAACATAAAGAAAGAAATATATCCGGCAAGGGCAACTTTAGCGATTCTTGAGGTGGATCTCATTGAAAACATAGGAAGAACTGAAATTAAAGCAAAACAACGTACAAATACAAGAAGATAAAATGGAGCATGTAAAAGTATATTGTCCAGCATCAGCTATTCCTTACTTTGCAAAATCCGGAATTCTATTAAAAAGATTAGTAGTAAACTGACCTAAATCAGAGAACATTGCACCACCAAGTAATGCAAGTACAATCAGAATAACAAGAAGTTTTGGAAGGAAGGTTAATGTCTGCTCCTGAATAGAAGTTGTAGCCTGTAAAATACCAACAATCAGACCAACAATTAAGGCAAGACCTAAGACTGGAGCAACAAGTTTTATTACTTCAACGATAGAAGCACGCATTAATGAAATTATTACACCTGTAGACATTTTTTCCTCCCGCTAAAAATTAATGCAATACTGATGCAAAAAGATTCTGTGTCAACAACCCCCAACCATCAACAAGAACAAAAAGAATAAGCTTGAATGGCATTGAAATTTGAACTGGCGGAAGCATCATCATACCCATAGCCATAAGGATACTCGCTACAACCATATCAATGATGATAAAAGGGATATATAAAAGTACACCAATTTTAAAAGCTACTGTAAGCTCGTGCAAAATATAAGACGGAATAAGAATATAAGTAGGAACATCTGCCAGAGTATTAGGTTTTTCAAGTCTGGCCATACTCATAAACATTTTGATATATGATGTATCCTCCGCCTGCTGTTCGTACATAAACATTCTTAAAGGAGCTTCTGCATTCTGATATGCTTCCTGAATGCTTATTTCATTGTTATTCAAAGGTTTAAATGCATTATTATAGATATTTGTAAAAGTCGGCCACATTACGAATAAAGTCATAAAAAAAGCAATTCCATTTAAAACCGCTGTTGGAGGGACCTGCTGTAAAGATAAAGCACGTTTTACAAAATCCAGTACAATCGAAAAACGCAAAAAACAAGTTACAAGAATTAAAATACTTGGAGCAAGAGTAAAAATTGTAAGGATTAATAAAAGACGTACTGAAAAGGCAACTTCCTGACCGCTTTGTGGTGAAGTAATTTGAACTGCAACGTTTGGGATTCTTGGTTCATCTACGTTCCCATTCATTTGAGTTACACCAGAAGTTGAGCCCTGAGGGAAGTTCTGTGCAGTCACGGTGGTAGAAAAAATAAAACATAAACCAATTAATATAAAAATCTTTTTTAATTTATTCATGTCTATTCCTTTTCATTCTGACTGGTAAAAATTGTATCTACTTTTTTTTCTTCTTCAGAAAAAATATTCTTATTACCTTTTCCTTTTACAAGGAACATATCCAGAACTTCTGTAAAGTTTACAGGTTTTTTGGTTGAATTCTTTTTATCAGCATTAATATTCATTGCCTGAATCAACTCTTTATCATCAATTTCTCCCAGCAGAGAAATACTTCCTTCAGTTACACCAATTAAATAGGCCTTATCAATAAGAGTAATAACTTCAACGCTTTTTCCCGGCGCAATATTGATATAAGCGACTCGTCTTAAATAATCATCATCAGTTTTTACAACGTTTGTTTTTTTCTTAATAAACCAGAAAACACCGTAAATAAGTGCGACAACAATTATAAGAACAACAATCATTCTTACAAATACACCAATTGTCGAAGATGTTTTATATTGATTTGAGGAATCCTGATTTGAATCATTTGTATCAGACAATACGATAGAATCTTCTGATAAGGAGATTGACTGCTCGTTATTAACCTTTGTTTCAGATTGTGAATATAAACAGAAAACTGCAGCCATGAATAAAATCACAGCTGCAAATATTTTTTTTGATTTTCCCAATTTTCCCACCCTATTTAAAATTGGTTATTGATTTAATTCGTTTACACGTTCCATTGGAGAAAGAATTTCAGTTACACGAACACCGAAGTTTTCATCAATAACTACAACTTCTCCTTTAGCAATTGGTTTATGGTTTACAAGAATATCAACTGGTTCACCGGCAAGTTTATCCAGCTCAATAATAGTACCTTCACCCATACCAAGGATTTCTTTAATAGACTTTTTAGTACGACCAAGTTCTACAGTCATTTCCATGAATACGTCCATGATAAGACCGATATTTCCCTGTTCGCCAGCGTTTATTCCCTGATTTAAGTTTGGATACTGCAACTGCTGAATATTTGGAACATTCATTCCCATATTTACGCCCATGTTTGGCATACCCATATTAGGCATTCCACCCATCTGCATACCCATGTTTGGCATACCCATATTCATTGCGCCCATATTAGGCATTCCACCCATCTGCATACCCATATTTGGCATACCGCCCATTGCCTGCTGAGGATTACCCATCTGTGCACCGGCATTTGGCATAGCAGCTGCACTCAAATCTACAGGACTTAATACAGCAGGATCTTCTTTATTACCACCAAGAGCATTTGTAATACCTTCAGCAGTATCTCCTCCCATACATTCCCATAAAGTATATGCATTTCCTTCAAGTGTTAAAGGATAACTTGTTAATACAAAATCCCCCTGAGGGAACATAATCATTGCTTTTGATTCATTTATTGTTTCTGGAGTTGCATATGCAAGACCAGGAACAGAACCTGCACTGTCAATTTGTGTAATTTCTGCACTGATATGTGTTGCAATAAATTCTGAAACTACAGAAAGAACCATATCATCAACTTCAGTAGCTTCTTCTGAACTTACCAGCTGGAAAATTTTAAGGGCAAATTCAGGAGCAAGAAGATAAAGATGACTTCCTTTGATTCCCTGGTTGTAATCAGCATTAATTCCAATAACAACTTCTGGAAGTTTTGACAAAATATGGTCACGGCTTGTTTCTTCAACAACAGGCTTTTCACACTTAAAAGTAGAACTTGTAGTTTTATTGATATTCTCTTCCAGTTTTGGCTGCAAGTCGTCTGCTAATTTCTGAAGAGTTGAAATATCATAATGATAAGTTGGTCCATTACCAACATGACCGGATGAATTTAATCCATCAATTGCAACGCCCGAAAGCAATGCGTCAATTTCATCCTGTGAGATAGCACCATCACTCATATGTTTCGTCTCCTTCTACAGAAAGCTCTTCAAATTCGTCTGAATCAACGTTTTCAACTTTTCCTGTAATTTGTACTGCCATTTTTTTACCTACAATACCAGGCTGACAGTAAAACTTTTTCTTATTTCCTATACTTAGAGATAAAGGATCTCCAACCTTAATATTTGAAAGACGTACAACATCACCAACACGCAGTGAAAGTACATCTCTAATAGGTAAATTTATATTTCCAAAATCAGCAACAACATCCATATCTACAGAAGTTAATTGCTGTTTAATAGTTCCAAGATACTGTGTAGTAGAACTCTTTCTAACCGAAGAGAACCAGAACTGTGATGAAAGTTTTGAAACAATAGGTTCAAGAACAAGATATGGAATACAAAAGTTCATCATTCCTTCTTCATCACCTACTTTTGTTTCAAGAGTAATAAGTACGACCATTTCTGTTGGTGGTACAATCTGTGCAAACTGAGGGTTTGTTTCAATCTGAGCGAAACGTGGTCTCAAATCAATTACCTGAGTCCATGCTTCACGAATATTTGCAAG
>JAEEGL010197292.1_pt1 | contig 15013 bp, 10 predicted proteins | sample 9134231 | NCBI WGS metagenome assembly JAEEGL01 (sample SAMN16246548, study PRJNA631951) | gut metagenome | biome: gut microbiome; feature: rumen; material: fiber-attached | host: Bos | place: Iran: Karaj | collected 2018-10 | reverse complement strand
CTCATGGCGGAAAACATCACGGGCATGGCAAGCTCGAGCTGCTTGTCCAGATCGCAGATCAGATTCCCCTGCGCGTCGCGGCGCATTGTGCCCGGCTTTTTGCCGAGGAACACGCGCGTTTCCATCGGCTCCCGCAGCGGATCGATCGGCGGGTTGGTAACCTGCGAGGCGTTGATCAGAATCTTGTCCCAATAGACCGGCAGCGGCTTCGGGTTGCCCATGGAGGACAGCAGCACGCCGCCGGAGTTTGCCTGTTTATAGATTTCGCGGATCGTGTCGTTTTGCCAGTTGGCGTTTTCGCGCAGGCGGCAGTCGCTTTTCACGATCTTCAGCGCATGGGTCGGGCAAAGCGAGACGCATCGCTGGCAGTTGACGCATTTGCTTTCGTCCACGCGGAACACGCCGCGCGTTTCGTCAAAGGCATGCACCTCGTTGGCACACTGGCGCTCGCAGACGCGGCAGGCAATGCAGCGGCTTTCGTTGCGGATCACTTCAAATTCCGGCGTCAGATACAACGGATTCATCAATACGCACCCTCCTTCACACGGACGATGACCGGCTCGCCGCCGGCGGGCGCCCAGACGTTTTGCACGTCCGGCGCCATCACGCGGATCGCGGCTTCCTCGCTGGCGATATAGACCTTGTCGTCCTGTTCACCCACGACCATGGAGCGCAGCTTCAGCCGGTCGTTCAGCGCCATCAGGCCGCCGGAGAAGCCGAGCACGATGGAAAACGGGCCGGTGATCAGAAGACTTGGAAACACCTTGCGCAGGAAGGCGGCTCTTTCACGTTCGCGCGCGTCCTTCTTTGCTTCAATGGTGCTCCAGAACGGCGCGGCAATCACCGCGGCGGCCTCCTGCAGCGTCAGACCCTGCCGGCGCACCAGATAGTCCAGAATATAGGTGATGACCTCCGTGTCGGTCTGCAGGGTGCATTTGTAGCCGAACATTTCCATAAAGCGGCGGTTCGCGTCGTAGGAGGAGATTTCGCCGTTGTGCACCACGGAATAATCGAGCAGCGAGAACGGATGCGCGCCGCCCCACCAGCCGGGGGTGTTGGTCGGATAGCGGCCGTGCGCCGTCCAGCAATAGCCCTCATATTCCTCCAGCCGGTAGAACGCGCCGACGTCCTCGGGGTAGCCGACGGCCTTGAACGAGCCCATGTTTTTCCCGCTGGAAAACACATAGGAACCGGACAGCTTTGTGTTGATCTCCATGACCGCGCGCATGACGTATTCCTTTTCGTCCACCTGCATGGCCGCGACGGCGGACTGCAGCGGCGAAGCAAAATAGCGCCAGATCTTGGGCGCGTCCGTAATGGCGGGCGTCTGCCGCGTGGGGATGCTTTCCGCATGCACCAGCTCAAACCGCTCTTTGAGAAACGCTTCGCATTCCTTGCGCACCGTTCGGCTGTCAAAAAACAGATGGAACGCGTAAAAATCGCGGTACTGCGGATAGATGCCGTAGGCGGCAAAGCCGCCGCCGAGCCCGTTGGAGCGCGCGTGCATCGGCCGCATGGCGTCAATGATGGCTTTGCCGGTCATGCGGTTTCCTTCCTTTGAAATCACAGCGGCAATGGCACACCCGGCAGGGATACGGATCTGCCCTTCCTTCTTCATGTTTTTCAACCTCCCCGAATAAAGAAAGACGTCCGTTTTGCGAAGGTACGCAAAAACGAACGCCGTTGCTCATTGCTTGCATTATAGTCCTCTGCGCTCCATTTGTCAACCCAAAAAATTTTTTGCTTTTTTTCGCGCAAGGGGTTGACATTTGCGAATTGCGGCGTTATAATGCACAAAAAGGCAACGGGGTCTTTGGGCAAAACGCTCAAAGACCCCGCTTCATTTCTAAAGGCAATGGGGTCTTTGGGCAACCGCTCAAAGACCTTCGCTTTCTATTTGAAAAGGCAACGGCGTCTTTCGCACCTGATGTGAAGACGCCGTTCTCTCATATTTCTAAGACGGAAAGGAAGTCCTGATCATGAAACAACTCCCGGAAACCTTTGGCTCGCTCGTGTTTGACGACCGCGTGATGAAGGCGATGCTGCCCGCAAAGATCTATCAGTCGCTGCGGCACACGATTGACGAAAACGTCAGCCTCGATCCCAGCGTCGCCAACGCGGTGGCGGCGGCAATGAAGGAATGGGCGGTCAAAAACGGCGCGACCCACTTCACCCACTGGTTCCAGCCGCTGACCGGCATCACCGCCGAAAAGCACGACAGCTTCATTTCGCCCGCGCCGGACGGCGGCGTCATCATGGAGTTTTCGGGCAAGGAGCTGATTCAGGGCGAACCGGACGCCTCGTCGTTCCCCTCGGGCGGTCTGCGCGCCACGTTTGAAGCGCGCGGCTACACGGCCTGGGATCCGACTTCCTACGCCTTTATCAAAGGAAAAACGCTCTGCATCCCCACGGCGTTCTGCGCCTACGGCGGCGAAGCGCTCGACAAGAAAACGCCGCTGCTGCGCTCCATGCAGGCGCTCAACCGTCAGGCGATGCGCATTCTGAAGCTCTTCGGCAACACCGACGTCAAATGCGTCAAGACCTCCGTCGGGCCCGAGCAGGAATACTTCCTGATTGACCGGGAGCTGTATAAGCAGCGCAAGGACCTCGTTTTTACCGGCCGCACGCTGTTCGGCGCGCCCGCGCCCAAGGGACAGGAGCTGGACGACCACTACTTCGGCGTCATCAAGCCGCGCGTGCAGGCCTATATGGAAGAGCTGAACGAAGAGCTCTGGAAGCTCGGCATCCTGGCCAAGACGGAGCATAACGAGGTCGCCCCCTCGCAGCACGAGCTGGCGCCGATCTATACCTCCACCAACGTGGCCGCCGACCACAACCAACTGACGATGGAGATCATGCAGAAGGTGGCGCTCAAGCACGGCCTGGTCTGCCTGCTGCACGAAAAGCCGTTTGCCGGCGTCAACGGCAGCGGCAAGCACAACAACTGGTCGATCGCCACCGACACCGGCGTGAACCTGCTTTCGCCCGGCGAAACGCCCTATGAGAACGCGCAGTTCCTGCTCTTCCTTTGCGCGGTCATCAAGGCCGTGGACGACTATCAGGATCTTTTGCGCATCGCCGTAGCGACCGCGGGCAACGACCACCGTCTGGGCGCCAACGAAGCGCCGCCCGCCGTGGTGTCGATCTTCCTCGGCGACGAGCTGACCGCGATATTGGAAGCGATCGAGAAGGACGAGCCCTACAGCGGCGCGGAAAAAGAAACGCTGCGTCTCGGCGTTCATGCGCTGCCGAAATTCAAGAAGGACGCGACCGACCGCAACCGCACCTCGCCGTTCGCCTTCACGGGCAACAAGTTTGAGTTCCGGATGCTCGGCTCGGCCAACAGCATTTCCTGCACGAACATCATGCTCAACGCCGCCGTGGCGGAAAGCCTCAGAATCTATGCCGACCGGCTGGAGACCGCCGACGATTTTGAAACGGCGCTGCACGAGATGATCCGCAAGACGATCAAGGATCACAAGCGCATCCTGTTCAACGGCAACGGCTATGACGACGCGTGGATCAAGGAAGCGACGGAAGAACGCGGCCTTTGCAATCTGCGCACCACGCCCGACGCGATTCCGCATCTGCTCGACAAAAAGAACATGGAGATGCTGATTTCCAACAAGGTCTTCACCGAAGCGGAGCTGCGTTCGCGCCACGAGATCACGCTGGAGAACTACAACAAGGCCGTGCTGATCGAGGCGAACACGATGGCCGACATGGCGCGCAGGGAGATTCTGCCTGCCGTCAGCGGCTACTGCGGCAAACTGGCCGCGGCTGTGGCGGCGAAGAAGGCCGTTCTGCCGGGCGCCGCCTGCGGCTATGAAACCGAAACGCTGGCTTCGCTCGGCGAACTGACCGACACAATTGCGCAGCGCACGGCAGAGCTGGAAGCCGTGACGGCAAAGTGCAGAGCGATCGACGACGTGGCGGAGCAGGGCTTTGCCATCCGTGACGCGCTGCTCTCCGCCATGGACGCGCTGCGTGAAGGCTGCGACAAAGCGGAAACCATGACGGCCAAGGAAGACTGGCCGTTCCCGACCTACGGCGACCTGCTGTTCGGGGTATAACTTTTGACAATAACCGCCGGCAGGGGGATTCTCTCCCGGGTCTGACTTCCCCGACGTATGACAACCTTGTCGGCGGTTATTCCTTTTGAGGTGATCTGTATGACTGACAACATCGTGACAGTGGTTCAGCAGGCAGTCGGCGATCAGGTGTTTGCCGTCTGGTTTTTAATCGGCGCAGCCCTTGTGTTCTGGATGCAGGCGGGGTTTGCCATGGTGGAGGCGGGCTTCACCCGCGCCAAAAACACCGGCAACATCATCATGAAGAACCTGATGGATTTCTGCATCGGCACGGTGGTTTTCATTTTGATCGGCTTCGGCCTGCTGATGGGGGAGGATCTGCTCGGCCTCATCGGCAAGCCCGGCTTTGACCTGTTCACCGCCTACGGCAGCTTCGACTTTTCCTCGTTCGTGTTCAACCTTGTGTTCTGCGCCACCACGGCGACCATTGTTTCCGGCGCCATGGCGGAACGTACAAAGTTTTTGTCCTACTGCATCTATTCCGGTGTGATCTCAGCGCTGATCTATCCGATTGAAGCGCACTGGATCTGGGGCGGCGGCTGGCTGAGTCAGCTCGGCTTTCACGATTTTGCCGGCTCCTGCGCCATCCACATGGTCGGCGGCATCTCGGCGCTGATCGGCGCAAAGATCCTCGGCCCGCGCATCGGCAAATTCAACCGCGACGCAGGCGGAAAGGTGACCAGGGTCAACGCGTTTCCCGGCCACAGCATCGCGCTCGGCGCGCTGGGCGTGTTCATCCTCTGGCTCGGCTGGTACGGCTTTAACGGCGCCGCCGCAACGACCACGCCGCAGCTCGGTTCCATCTTTCTGACAACAACCATCGCCCCGTCGATTGCGACGGTGGTCTGTATGGTTTTCACCTGGCTGAAATACGGCAAGCCGGACGTTTCCATGTGCCTGAACGCATCGCTTGCCGGTCTGGTGGCAATCACCGCGGGCTGCGACGTGACGGATGCGTTCGGCGCAATCTGCATCGGCGCGGTGGCGGGTCTGCTGGTGGTCTTCGGCGTCTGGCTGCTCGATTATAAGCTGCGCATCGACGACCCCGTCGGCGCGGTTGCCGTCCACTGTATGAACGGCATCTGGGGCACGCTCGCCGTCGGTCTGTTTGCCACGGACGCCGCGCCGGGCTATGCAATCGCCGATTCCGCCGGAAAGACCTTGACCGGTCTGTTCTATGGCGGCGGGTTCAGGCTGCTCGGCCTGCAGCTGCTCGGCTTTGCTTCGGTTGCCGCCTGGACGGCGGTGACGATTACGCTGACGTTTTTGCTGATCAAAAAGCTCGTCGGGCTGCGCGCCTCCAAGGAAGAGGAGCTTGTCGGCCTTGACCGGACGGAGCACGGCCTGCCTTCCGCCTATGCCGGCTTCTCCATGCTGCCGGAAACCATTGACGCCGACGAAACGCCGATTCTCGTCAGCGGCGACATTCCGGTCGCCGAGGCGGTTCCGGTCAAAAAGCTGCCGAGCTTTGAAGAAGGCATTCCGAAGCTGACAAAGGTCGAAATCGTCTGCAAGGAGGCGCGGCTGGAAGCGCTCAAAAGCGCCATGCTTTCCATCGGCATCACCGGTATGACGGTATCGCACGTGCTCGGCTGCGGCGTGCAGAAGGGCAAGCCCGAATACTACCGCGGCGTGCAGGTGGAAGCAACGCTGCTGCCGAAGGTGCAGGTGGAGATCGTGGTCAGCAAGGTGCCGGTCCGCGCCGTGATCGAAACGGCAAAGAAGGTGCTTTATACCGGCCACATCGGCGACGGCAAGATCTTTGTCTATGACGTGGAAAACGTCATCAAGGTACGCACAGGCGAAGAAGGATACGACGCTTTACAGGACGTCGAATAAAAAACGGGCGGCGTCACAAGGATGCTGCCCAAGCTTTTTTGGAGGAATCTATGGCAATTCAGGAAGCCTGCGGCGTATTCGGCGTCTTTTCAAAAGGCAAAACCGACGTTGCCGCCATGACCTACTACGGGCTTTATGCGCTGCAGCACCGCGGGCAGGAAAGCTGCGGGATTGTGGTCAACGACGACGGCCTGTTCTTTTCGCATAAAGACCGCGGTCTGGTGAACGAAGTCTTCTCTCAAAAGGCGCTGGCCGGTCTGCCGGCAGGAACCATGGCGGTCGGCCATGTGCGCTACGGGACGACCGGCGGCAACAGCCGCAGCAACTGCCAGCCGATTGAGGTCAATCACCAAAAGGGCAAAATGGCGCTGGCGCACAACGGCAACCTCAGCAATGCGGCAGAACTGCGCAACGCGCTGGAAATGTCGGGCGCCATTTTTCACACGACCAGCGACACCGAGACCATCGCCTATATTGTGACCCGGGAACGGCTGCGGGCACCCTCGATTGAAGACGCGCTTTCCAAAGCGATGGATACGCTGGAAGGCGCCTATTCGCTGGTGCTGATGTCGGCGCAAAAACTGATCTGTGCCCGCGATCCCTTCGGCTTTCGTCCGCTCTGCTTCGGCCGGACCGAGGACGGCGCTTACGTCGTTGCGTCGGAAAGCTGCGCGCTGGAAGCGGTGGGCGCGTCCTTCATCCGCGACGTGGAGCCCGGTGAAATCCTTGTGTTCGGCAAGGACGGCTGCGTCTCCCGGCGGGAGCATTGCGGCAAGCAGAAAAAGAAGCTTTGCGTCTTTGAATACATTTATTTTGCTCGTCCGGATTCCGTGATTGACAAGCTTTCGGTGCATCAGTTCCGTTTGGAGGCGGGAAGGATTCTTGCCGAGCGGCATCCCGTCGAGGCCGATCTTGTGATCGGCGCGCCGGATTCCGGCCTGGACGCGGCGCTCGGCTTCAGCCGCCGCTCCGGCATTCCCTACGGGATCGGACTGATAAAGAATAAATACATCGGCCGCACATTCATTGCGCCCGGACAAAAGAGCCGCACGGACGGCGTGCGGATCAAGCTGTCGGCGATTGCGTCTGTGCTGCGGGGCAAGCGCGTGGTGCTGGTGGACGATTCCATTGTGCGCGGCACGACCATGCGGCGCGTGGTGCAGCTGCTGCGCGACGCCGGCGCAGCAGAGGTTCACGTCCGCGTCACCGCGCCGCCGTTCCTGCACCCGTGTTTTTATGGAACAGATATCGATTCCACGGAAAACCTGATCGCCTGCCGCCACACGGTGGAGGAAACGGCAGGGTTGATCGGCGCGGATTCGCTGGGCTATCTTCCCGTGGAGGCGCTGGACGACCTGACAAGGCATACCGGTTCCTGCGCCGCCTGCTTCTCGGGGAAATACCCCACACGGGTGCCGGTCGGAGTCTATAAGAACCGTTTTGAACAGCGGCTGTCGGGAGAAGAAAAATAGAAGCCGGTTCCGGCAAGAACAACCGCAGCATGGCAGGAGGAGCGCAACGCCGGCAGTTGTTCATCAGGCCGGTCCCGGCTGCCGTTCCCGCCCCGACGCCGGCAGGGAACAGCGGTGCGTTCCTCCTGTTTCTCTGATTATTCCTGATGATTACAAAAGCCACGGGAGACAACTTCCTTACGAAGTGCCTCCCGTGGTTTTTTTTTATTGCTGCTTTTTAATACATGCCGCCGGCCTGCGCCATGGCAGCCGCCTGGGCGGCGTCCGCCTGCGGGTCGGGAATGTCGGCCACGAGCGATTCCGTGGTGAGCACCATCGCGGCCACGGAGGCGGCGTTCTCCAGCGCGGAGCGGGTCACCTTGGTCGGGTCAAGGATGCCGGCCTGGGCCATGTCGACGTAGGTCTCCTTGGCGAAGTCGAAGCCGTAGCCCTTTTTGCCGGAGGAGAGGATGGCGTTGATGATGACGGAGCCTTCCAGACCCGCGTTCGCGGCAATCTGGCGCACCGGCTCTTCAATCGCCTTGCGCACGATGCGCATGCCGGTCTTCTCGTCGGGATCCTCGGCTTTTTCCAGCAGGGCGTCCACGGCGGGAATCGCGTTGAGCAGCGCCACGCCGCCGCCGGCCACGCAGCCTTCTTCAATGGCGGCCTTCGTTGCGGCAAGCGCGTCTTCGATGCGCAGCTTCTTTTCCTTCATTTCGGTTTCGGTTGCGGCGCCCACACGGATGACGGCCACGCCGCCGGCCAGCTTCGCCAGCCGCTCCTGCAGCTTTTCGCGGTCGAATTCACTCGTGGTGTTCTCGATCTGCGCCTTGATCTGGTTCACGCGGGATCTGATCTCGTCCTTGTTGCCCGCGCCGTCCACGATGATGGTGTTTTCCTTGGTCACCTTGACCTGACGGGCGGAGCCGAGCATGTCGACGGTGGCTTCCTTGAGGTCAAGGCCGAGGTCGCTTGTGATGACCTGGCCGCCGGTCAGAATGGCGATATCCTGCAGCATTTCCTTGCGGCGGTCGCCGAAGCCGGGGGCCTTCACGGCCACGCAGGTGAACGTGCCGCGCAGCTTGTTGAGCAGCAGCGTGGCGAGCGCTTCGCCCTCCACGTCCTCCGCGATCAGAACGAGCTTTTTGCCCGCCTGCAGCACCTGCTCGAGCAGCGGCAGCACTTCCTGAATGTTGGAGATCTTCTTGTCGGTGATCAGGATGGAGGCGTCGTCGATGACGGCTTCCATCTTGTCGGTGTCGGTGACCATGTAGGGCGAGATGTAGCCGCGGTCAAACTGCATGCCTTCCACAACTTCCTTGCCCGTTTCAGCGGTCTTGCTTTCTTCCACGGTGATGACGCCGTCGGTGGTGACGACCTCCATCGCTTCGGCAATCAGCTGGCCCACGGTCTCGTCGGCCGAGGAGACGGTCGCGATCCGCGCGATGTCGGCGGAGGAGGTGACGGGGCTGGAGTTGCCCTTCACGGCTTCGACGACAGCGTCAACAGCCTTTTTGATGCCCTTCTTGACGACCATCGGGTTTGCGCCCGCGGCCACGTTCTTCATGCCCTCGCGCACGAGCGCCTGGGCGAGCAGGGTGGCGGTGGTGGTGCCGTCGCCGGCCACGTCGTTGGTCTTGGTGGCAACCTCCTTGACGAGCTGGGCGCCCATGTTTTCAAACGCGTCCTCCAGTTCGATCTCCTTGGCGATGGTCACGCCGTCGTTGGTGATCAGGGGCGCGCCGTATTTCTTGTCGATGACCACGTTGCGGCCCTTGGGGCCGAGGGTGATCTTCACGGTATCGGTCAGCTTGTCGATGCCGCTTTGCAGTGCTTTTCTGGCTTCTTCGCCGTATACGATCTGTTTTGCCATGATTGGTCCCTCCCGTTATTCCACAATGGCCAGAATGTCGCTCTGGCGGACGATGGTGTATTCCTCGCTGTCCAGCTTGACTTCGGTGCCGGCGTATTTGCCCGCGATCACCTTATCGCCGGGCTTCACATACATGGTAACTTCCTTGCCGTCTACCATGCCGCCCGGGCCCACGGCCACCACTTCGGAAAACTGGGGCTTTTCCTGCGACGCGCTGGTGAGGATGAAGCCGCTCTTCGTGGTCTCTTCGATCTCGGTGGGCTTGAGCACCACACGGTCAAGTAATGGTTTGATTGTCATAAAAACTGCCTCCTATCAAGGTTTCCTTCTCGCCCGGAACCGACCGGTTTCGCGCTTGAAAGAATGATTTGCTAATTTTTAGCACTCAATCATCTCGAGTGCTAATTCTTATTTTAGCCATTTTTTCGGAAAAGTCAAGGGGTTTGAGGAAAGAAGTGGAAATATTTTATCGCGTTGGAGAAAAGGGGAGAAGGGAATACTAATTCGGAATTCCGAATGAAAAACGCCCTGCGTTTTCCGAAAGGATTGACCTCCATGCGCTTCCGTTCTCTTTCCGCCCTCGTCGCCGTGCTGCTCTGCTTCGCGCTGCTCTGCGGGCAGACGGCGGTTTTGTCGCAGCGGTTCGCCGCCGCGGCCGCTTCTCAGCCCCGCACCCGCACGCTGTCCGTGGGGACGACCCGCGGCAAAATCTATGCCCGCGACGGCTCTTTGCTTGTGGACCGCACGACGCGGCTGCTGGCGGCCGCGGCGCCCTGCGGCGAAACGCGGGATCTTCTGATCCGCGTCCTCGGCGAAGCGGGCGCAAACGAAGCGCTGCGGACCCGCGCGCCGCTTCTGCTGGAAACGCGCGTTCCGCAAAACGGCGACGCCGTGCGCACCTTTTCCGTGCCGGTCCGCTATGCGGCAGACGACGTCGCCGTGCATCTGGTGGGGACGCTGGACAGCGCCGGACACGGCGCCACCGGCGTTGAGCGCGCCTTCGACGCATGGCTGCAAAGGCAGGGCGGGTCGCTCTCCGTGCGTTTTTCTGTGAACGCGAACGGCCAGGCGCTCCCCGGGCTGAACAAGGAGATTGCGGACCGGAACTTTAACAGTCCCGCCGGCGTGGCGCTGACGATCGACCCCGAACGGCAGCGGATTGTGGAAGACGCTTTGCAAAACAGCCGCATACAAAGCGGGTGCGCGGCGCTGCTGGATACCGGCACGGGCGAGGTGCTCGCGCTGGCAAGCGTGCCGGCGCCGGACCGCACGGGGAACTCCGCCGCTGGCGACGCGTCTTCTCTCAACCGGGCGCTGCTTTCCTATGCCCCGGGCTCGGTGATGAAGCCGCTGCTGGCCGCCTTCGCGCTGGAAAACGGCGTTTCGCCGAAGACCCGCTTCACCTGCCGCGGAACAATCCGCGTGGGCGACACGGTGTTTCGCTGCTACGGCGGCCGGGCCCACGGCCGGCAGACCATGGGCGAGGCGCTGGCGCATTCCTGCAACGTCTGGTTCATCCGTCTGCTGCAGGGGCTGGACGCGAGCGCCTATCTGGCGTTCTGCCGCTCGCTCGGGCTGGGGCAGGCGGTTTTGCTCTGTCAGGGACTGCAAAGCGAGGCGGGCGCGCTTCCGCCGCTGTCGCTGCTTTCGTCGCCGGGGCAGCGCTCGCTCCTGGCGTTCGGGCAGGGTCGGCTGCTGGTGACGCCGCTGCAGCTTTTGCGCGCCTATCATGTGCTGGCCACGGGCTGTCTGGTGCAGCCGACCGTTCTGCGCGGCGCGGTGAACGGCCGCGGGCTGCTGACGCCGGCGGGCAGGGAACGCCCGGCGCGTGTGCTGAAAGAGAGCACGGTGCAGACGCTGCGGCAACTGCTCACAAGGCGGGACGATTCGCTGCCGGTCGCCCTGGCCGGCAAGACCGGCACGGCGCAAAGCGGCGTGTTCCGCGGCGGCAAAGAGGTCTGCCGCACCTGGTTTTGCGGCTTTCTGCCGGCGGGCAATCCGCACTACGTTCTGGTCATCCTGAACGAAGACGGAACCACCGGCGCCGCCGACTGTGTTCCCGCCGCAAAAGAGATATGCGCACGGCTGGTCGGGTATGCGCCGAACGGTTGACAAACGGCCGGGAATGCGGTAAAATAAATAGAACAAATAAAACGGGAGTGAAGTTCAATATGATATACGCAGTCATCGCCGCCGGCGGCATCGGCAGCCGCATGGGCAACGTGGAAAAACCGAAACAGTATCTGAACATCAAGGGCAAGCCGATCATTGCGCACACCGTGGAAAAGTTCTTCGTCAACGACGCGTTCCGCAGGATCATCATCCTTTGCCCGAACCAGTGGGTCAACTATACCAGGGAGATCCTCGCCAAGTATCTGCCCGAAAACGACAAGGTGGTCGTGATCAAGGGCGGCGACACCCGCAACGAGACGATCATGAACGCCGTGCGCTATATCGAACAGACCGACGGTCTCGACGACGACACGGTCATCGTGACCCACGACGCGGTGCGCCCGTTCGTCACCGCGCGCATCATCGACGAGAATATTGCCGGCGCGCTGGAATACGGCGCCACCGACACCGTGGTGGCCGCCACCGACACCATTGTGGAAAGCCTGGACAAGCAGACGATCAGCAATATTCCCGACCGCAAGGTGATGTATCAGGGCCAGACCCCGCAGGCGTTCAAGGCCAAGAAGCTCAAGGAGCTCTATGAGAGCCTTTCGGAAGAAGAGAAGGGCATTCTCACCGACGCGTGCAAGATCTTTTCGATGAAGGGCTGCCCGGTCCGTCTGATCCGCGGCGAGGTGCACAACATCAAGATCACCTATCCCTATGACCTGCGCGTAGCCAAGGCGCTGCTGGACGAAGAAATCAAGTGAAAGGACGGTTCCTATGCTGAATACCGTGTATCGGCTGACGCAGCCGCGCAAGATTGAGATCGCGTTCACCGAGATCGATCTGTTCAAGCCCGAGGTCATCGTCAAGCCGACCTATCTTTCCATCTGCCACGCCGACCAGCGCTATTATCAGGGCACCCGCGACCCGAAGATTCTGGCCCAGAAGCTGCCCATGGCGCTGATCCACGAGGGCATCGGCGAGGTGGTCTATTCTCCGGTGCCGGAGTTCAAGCCCGGCGACAAGGTCGTCATGATTCCGAACACCCCGGTGGAGCACGACGACATCATTGCCGAAAACTATCTGCGCTCTTCCAAGTTCCGCGCCAGCGGCTTCGACGGCTTCATGCAGGAATACGTCCAGATCGCGCCCGACCGTCTGGTTCATCTGCCTGACGGAATCGACCCCCACGTGGCGGCGTTCACCGAGCTGGTGTCGGTCAGCGTGCACGCGATCTCCCGCTTCGACAAGATCGCCCACGCCCGCCGCAACATCATCGGCGTCTGGGGCGACGGCAACCTGAGCTACATGACCTGCGTCTTTTTGCGCAAGTTCTTCCCCGACAGCAAGATCTACGTCTTCGGCATTGTGGAAAAGAAGCTGCAGGACTTCACCTTTGTGGACAAGACCATCCTGACCACCGAGATCCCCGACGACCTCAGGGTGGACCACGCCTTCGAATGCGTGGGCGGCAACGCCTCGCAGATCGCGATCGACCAGATCATCGACTATATCAACCCCGAGGGCACCATCTCGATCCTCGGCGTCAGCGAATATCCCGTGCCGATCAACACGCGCATGATTCTGGAAAAGGGCCTGCGCATGTTCGGCTCCAGCCGCTCCGGCCGCGTCGATTTCCTCAAGACGGTGGAGATGTACGAGCAGTACCCTGAGATTGTGGAATACCTGTCGCACATGGTGGGCAACGTGGTGACGATCCGCCACATCAAGCAGATCACCGAAGCATTCGATTCCGATCTGCAAAAGCCCATGGGCAAGACGATCATGAAATGGGAAAAATAAAGGGACGGTTGCATTTCGCGACGACCGAAAGAAAAACAATTCTATCACAAAAAGCAGAGCGCAGCGGAAAACTGCGCTCTGTTTTTTCCATGAATTCTGGATGGGCTTCGCCCATGCCCGATGCTTGTTTTTCTTTTTCTGCGCTTTTTCGCCCTCGGCGTGCAAGAGCACAGCCTTCGGACGAAGAAAACGCCGTCTTCCGCGAAATCCAAAAGACCCTTCTTTTCCCGCAGTCAGCAGTCAGCAGTGAAAGGAAGACTGTTCTTACCTGGCGATTTTCTTGTATTCATAGGCCCACACGCGCTTGCCCGCGGTGCCGCCTGGGAAGCTGTAGCTGTAGACGTGCTTCGTCATATTGCCGGCCTTGTCGTAGCTGTAGACGTCGGTCGATTTCTGAACGCCGTCCATGTCCTCATAGACGTTCGTTTCCTTTGTCAGATTGCCTTTTTTGTCATAGGCGTAGGTCGTGGTGCTCCTGCTGCTGCCGCCGCCCGAAAGCTCCGCGACCGTCAGCTCGGTGACGCGGCCCTTTTTGTCGTAGGTATAGGTCGTGGTCGCTTTGGTTGCCGGACCGTTGTCGGTCACGCTTTTTTCCGTTTCCGTGGCCGGCTTTCCGTTGCTGCCGTAGGTGACGACGGTGACCTTTTTGGTCGTGGTGGCAAAATCGACGTGGTTGTTGAACGCATAAACGTCCGTGGTCTTGATCATCTGTCCCTCGGCGTTATAGGCGTGGGTGATCGTCTGCTTTTCGCTGCTGCCGTCGGAGCTCGAAAAGACGAATTTTTCTTTGGTCTCGTTGCCCTTCTTGTCGTAGCTGTAGGTGACGGTCGACTTGTTCCAGGTGTTGTTCTCGTAATCCGTCCGGCTCACGTGCTTTTTCACGTTGCCCTTGCCGTCATAGACCCAGACCGCGGTGTCAATGCCGTTGTTGAAGTAGTTGATCTCCTTGGTCAGGTTGCCTTTTTTGTCGTAGGTACGCACGAAGGTGTGGGAGGATTCGCCCATCTGCACCTCTTCGCGGACGGGGTTGCCCTTTTTGTCGTTGGTATAGAGATAGACGGCCTTTTCCACGCCGCTGGCGCTTTTGGTCACGTCGGTCTCCTTGAGCAGATAGCCGTTTTTGTCATATGCCAGCGTCTTGGTCGTGGTGCTGGTGTAGCCCTCGGACTGATAGACTTCCTTTTCCTTCAGGAGCTTGCCCTGCTTGTTGAAGGTGCGGGTGGTGGTGCTGGATTCGCCCGGCGCTTTGAAGGTCTCTTTCGTGCGCACGTAGCCCTCGACGAGGCCGAAGTCCGCGTCGTCGCCTCCGTCAAAGCCAATGGCACAGGCCGCCGAGCCGCACGAGAGCAGCAGCAAAACGGCGAGCAACAGTGAAATCAGTTTTTTCATCGTGTTTTCTCCTTTCCGATTGTTCCTTTTCTCCATCATAGCATATCGCAGCGGAAAATACAAGCGGAAAATGAAAGGGGCGGGGACAGTGCACAGTGCGCAGACTGCGGTCAAAACCTGCACAACTGAAATCCGGCAGGACCACCGGACGCAGAAGAAAAAAGCCCTTCACGAACCGCAAACGAACACTTAGAAAGAATGGAAGAATGAAAGAAACGCACCTACGCGCACGAAGCTTTTTGGAATTCTCCATTCTCAATTCTCCGCTTCCTGTCCCGAATCCCGGACTTAACAAAAAAACACCCGCTCTTTTTTTTCAAAAACACTTGATTTTTCCAACCGTTTGATATATAATGAAGCCATACAAAACGAACATTTGTGCGAACACGGAGGAATCACGATGGCGGACAAAAAATCAGCGCTGGAAACGGCATTGGCACAGATCG
>JAEEGL016466020.1_pt1 | contig 15014 bp, 8 predicted proteins | sample 9134231 | NCBI WGS metagenome assembly JAEEGL01 (sample SAMN16246548, study PRJNA631951) | gut metagenome | biome: gut microbiome; feature: rumen; material: fiber-attached | host: Bos | place: Iran: Karaj | collected 2018-10 | reverse complement strand
GTTATGTATATGAAAGGTATGTTCAAAGGCGCTAACGCCTATTCTCACCCTAAGCCAAAAGGTGCTGAATAGGATATTAAAGGTTGATTACCAAAACTGAAATAATAGTTGATATGTTGATGCGTCAGTATATGCCAGAATACTTGATATTAAATCTATTTCCTCCTTGCACGTCGAGACGGTGGTATTTACTGTCAAGGGAAAAACAGAACGGCTGAAAACCCCGTAAAATCAAGGGTTTGGCGAGTTTTGTGTTTTTGGACAAAAGAGGGGAAAACGGCATTTTTGGCTGTATCTGAAAACACACTTTAGCAGAGAGATACAGAGGTTGTGGCTACAATTTTATTATTATCGGTAGGGTTGTGGCTATGGTTTTGTTATTATAATTGGTATTCAATCCTGGGGGGGGGCCTATGGACGTAAAGGAAAGAATTGATAAATGTGTAGATAAATACAAAGAATATGCAGAGAGTCCAGAAGCTTTTGCTGTACTTTTCGTTAAAAAGCATTTGAAAACATTCAAATGGATTAAAATTATAGATTATGATTATTTCGGTTATGAAGGTTATAAAAAAATGAAATTTTCATACGTTAAATGTGAACTTTTTGAAAGAACTATAACTCCGAAGTACCCCAAAAAGAGTGATTATGAATCTGAGGAATATTATATCAGGGTATGCAGAGCCATCACATGGGAAACGGCGCATAGAGATATATCTTTACAGGAAGAAAAAGGGGTTAAAGGAGAACCTAAAACATTAAAGGTTGTACGCAAACTCATTAAAAGGTTTGTTTTGAAGAACTTCTCAATTAATTACAAAGAACTGCAACAGGAACTTGATAAGTTTGGTGCTAAGGCAATAGAGAAGGTTCCAGAAGCTAGCAGAAAATACGTATATGAGACGAAAGAGTGGAAACCTGCTAAGGTTCTAGTAAAATAATTATAAAGTAGAACAATAACTCCGTAGCACACAAAAGTAGTTGCTTTCATTTTTAAAGAGTGACGATGCGTAAACCCTTGATTTATAAGGGATTATATTTTTGGTAAGATGACTTTAAAGAGCAATTTAGGCTATATGCAAAAACATATAAAGGTATGTGGAAGATATAGCAAGGCAAGCTAATATAACAGGGGAGGGGCTTTAAATAGCGCCGGAGATGACTGTTACCCCCCTCATTTCGGTTTGGCGTGAGCTTATTTCTTATTCATCATGCAGTTTAGTTATCTGTTTTTGATTGTTGTTCAGTTTTGGGGATTGATTGTGTTTGCTGTGGAACCTGTCGTTTGACCCATTCTAGTTGACAGCGTTTAAACTCTTTTTCCATTTCTGCATCTTGTTGCAAACCTGTTGGCAAGTACGGATTTTGGATTGTTTCCCAGGTAATGTCTTTATATCCTAATGATTTAGCTATTGTTTCCAATAGTCTCCCCTGAGCGTTTTCTATTTTTTTAATATCAGCTGAATTTGGGTTTTGAACGCATAATTTGTCGTAGTAATCTTTCCAACTGTTTAGGACATTTTTATCATCAGAGAAAACGATCTCAATTATATTCAAGGCTTTAACGCTTTCCTTCGTCCAACCATTTCTTGTAGCCATTAAGGTTTTGAAAATAGAAAGCTTGTCATTTCTTCTTTCTTCACGAGTATGTATCATTTGCCCCACGCCAAAAGCTATGAGTGGAGCTAATATAATTGCTAATACTTCTACTACTGTTTGTGCCATAATGTTAACACCTCAAATAATCATAATTACTGTACTAATAATACACAATTTGATGTAAAACCGCTTCTTTATTTGTTTTTCAAGGTGGCTTTTGATGAAATTTTGGGCTATTTTGTTATTCAGATGACAAAGTAAGACAAGAACGACTGAATATATAAAACAGCAGTGCCGCAATTTTTAACTGCGACACCGCTGTAAAGAGTAAACGCTATATCAGCTTATCTAGCCACCATACTTACTCCGAATTGTTTAATCTTATTCAGGATGTAGCGCATCTGCCGTTCAGTCAATCCCTCCATCCTGGCAATGTCTTCAAGTTGATAGCCGTGAAAGGCTAATAGGTCAAAGATTCTGCCGGCTTTGGGATCTTTCCTGTTAATCTCTTTAGAGATGAGTTCAAGATCCATTTCATTCTCAATGTCATCAAGTTCGGAGAAGCCAATAGCCAGTTCCTCCGGTTCGCTGTAATTCACTATGGTTAACTGACGGTTTTCTGCTTTAACGCCAAAAGGGCTGTCGGAGCATTTGTTGCTGTCAGGACATCTGATTAAAATGCCGTGTTTCCCGGGAATCTGACAACGAGAGTTCCGATGCCATTCGTTAAGCTGCCTGTTTATGCTGTTCCATAGATCTTTTATAAGATCATCGCTGGGTCTTATTCTGGTTTTGATAAAACCAACAAGTGCTCTTTTCCCAGATGGAAAAGAAACGTACCGTACCGGCAATTTTCACTAGGGAATCCGCTTTCCATTCGCTCTTTCTCATTCTTAAAAACTTCACAAGGTACAAAAAACTCCTTCTGTAATCTGTTTGGATTTTGGGTAAAGTTACCCTTAACTTTTTTTGCCATTGCGGCTTCTCCTGTTCGGAAAAAACGAAGCGGAGAAAACCGTTATGGCTGAATTGTCTCGTGTACATATAAGGTCACCTCGCGGGATAATCCCCGTTTCGGAAGTGACCAGTGGTGCATGACACCGGACTATTAATGAAAATTCGCCTGTTTCAGCCATGCACTCATCAGTTCGCGACCTGATGAGCTTACGCAGGCGAGGTTAAAAAATAGGTATTGCTCTTAGGTTTCTATTAGTAGCCACAAGAGCCGGTTAAATCTGACATTTTGGAGGAGTTGTTCCGTCCATTCGGTCAAGACTCATACAAAAAAAGCAGGCATCGATAAGGGTGTCTGCTTGAAAAACGCATTCTTAAAAAGTGTGATCTACTTAACAATAAATACGAGCGGCTGATTGTACACGTTTATTGGAAGTCCGTGTGAAAATAAAACGACCTTTGGGGCTAAGTGACGATTAATTGATAATTGTTAGAATAATCATTAGAATAATTATTGTACTGATTGTAAAATGTGTACAAATTTTGACATGGTGAGATGGGGATAAATTAAACTACAAATGTGATTATAGAAATTTTATGAAAGTTCAATTTAGGTGCTTCTCATTATATATTATGCAATATTCATTTTCGGACGGTTACTTGTTTAAGTTTGTATGAAGATGAGCACTGATCTGCAACGAATTTGTGTTGACAAATAATCATTTTGAATGTAGTAATTATCGTAAGATATAGGTGTTTTTGGTGAAGTAGATTTACTGTTCTATATATACTCTTGTTATATATGGCAATGACAGTTGTGTTTAAGTATTAAGGTTGTTAAAAGTATTATAAAAGGGATTGCGAAATGTGCGGTGTGAGTTCTATTGATATTTCAGAAAATGAAATTTTATATTTTGGTGAAGATATATTAAATATTCTTCTTGCTGATAGAACCGCCAATAGAAACATTTTGTGGGCTACTTCTGATTATGAAATATATGGCAAGAAATTTAATGCTCAAAGTCCTATAGAAGTTGAATTAATCACGGGGAAATATAAAAACATTATTCAACCAAGAGTGTATAAGGAAAAGGTAAATCAAACAACAAGAACAAAAGATAAGGCTGAAGTTTTTACACCATCATGGATGTGTAATGTACAGAATAATTTGGTAGATAAATCATGGTTTGGCCGTGATAATGTTTTTAATATACCTAAGGGGCAAGAATGGATTTCAACTAAAAATCCGATTGAATTTGAAAATAAACTTAATAAAAGATGGCAAGACTACGTTGATATTTTACGACTTGAAATTACCTGTGGCGAAGCTCCTTATTTGGTCAGCAGGTATGATTCAGTAACAGGTTCTCCCATTGATGTCCCAGAGAGAATTGGTTTGCTTGATCGCAAATTACGAGTAGTAAATGAAAATACAATAACAGAAAAAGATTGGATAAAATGGGCAATTCGTGCATTTCAGAGTATTTATGGTTTTGAGTTTCAGGGGGATAATCTACTCCTTGCTAGAGAAAACCTACTATATACATTTATAGATTATGTTAACTATAAGTTTAATAGAAATCCCACCCATACAGAAATAAAAAAAATTGCAGATATAATTTCATGGAATATATGGCAAATGGATGGTAAAAAGTTTACTGTTCCCTTTGAATCCACACCGACGCAATATACCCAGTTATCCATTTTTGACAATGATGTCAAAAAAGAACGTTATTGTAAAATTAAAGATTGGCGTTCCAAAAAAGTTTTAACTTATGTTTCATTAATAAATGCAGAATAACTGTGTAAATAAGGAGAATTACAGTGAAAACTAATTATGATTTATTGGATGCTGTTATAGTTGGACGTGTAAAACCTCGTATTTATGCATTTACAACAAATACAGTTCCTAATTATCTAAAAGTTGGTGACACGTACCGTCCTGTATCAGTTAGATTACAGGAATGGATGCGGTATTTTCCTAATCTTCAAAAAGAATATGAAGAACTGGCAACTATTGACGATTCTGTTTTTTTTAGGGATTATTCTGTGCATTCATTTTTAGAAAATGATTTGGGTAAACATAGGCTAAAACCAGATGAATTTCCAAATTTGTATTATTCAAATGAGTTTTTTAAGGATGTAAAGCCACAGCAAGTTGAAGCTGCTATAGCTGATATTAGACAAAACTATAAATGTAATTCAGGAAAATATAATTATTATGATTCAAACACCCAACTTCCAAAAGTATATTCATACGCATCGACTGGTGTATGGAAACCAAGGCCTAACCAACAAGCTACAATCGATAAATTTGTAACAGCAGTAAATTCTGGGCGAACTAACCTCCTTATGTATGCTGTCATGCGTTTTGGCAAATCATTTACTTCTCTATGTTGCGCCAAGGAGATTGGTGCGAGAGTTGTTTTGGTTGTTTCTGCTAAAGCTGATGTCAGAGAAGAGTGGAAAAGAACGGTTCAAAGTGCTGATAATTTTAATGATGATTATGTATTTATCGCAAGTAATGACCTGCTTGATGAACCAGCAAAAATATCTTCTGTTTTATCAAACGGCAAAGGTGTAGTCGTTTTTTTAACATTACAAGACTTACAAGGCGATAATATCAAGGATAAACATCAGGATGTATTTGGGCAACAAATAGATCTTCTCATTGTTGATGAAACTCATTATGGAGCTCGAGCAGAAAGCTACGGAAAAATTATAAAAAACGCTAGTTATGTTAGTGATGTAAAAGAAAAATATGCAGATGATGATTTCATAGAATTTAGTGAAGCAGAAGAACAGTTAAAATCGCTATCGGTAAAGGTTACACTTCATTTATCAGGCACACCATACAGAATTTTGATGGGGAGTGAATTCCAGAAGGAAGATATAATCGCATTCTATCAATTTTCAGATATTGTAAAGGAACAGGAAACTTGGGACGAACAACATTTACTAAAAGACACAGAAGATGTTAAAGAATGGGATAACCCATATTATGGATTCCCACAGATGGTTAGATTTGCTTTTGTACCAAGTAAGTCGGCTATTTTAGTCCTTGAGCAACTAAAAAAATCAGGAGTTGCTTATGCTCTATCAGCTCTCTTAAAGCCAAAATCTATTCGTAAAGATTCTAAGAATTTTGAACATAAGAAATTTGAACATGAACAAGAAGTTCTAGAATTGCTTGAAGCTATTGATGGTTGTAAAGAAGATGATGGACTTTTACCTTTCCTCGATTATGAAAAAATTAAAGAAGGTTCAATGTGTCAGCATATTGTATGCGTATTGCCTTACTGTGCCTCTTGTGATGCATTAGAGTCTTTGATTATTAACAATATTGATAAGTTTAAAAATTTGCAGAACTATACGATAATTAACATTTCGGGTGTAGATCGACCAAATGAATACAAGAATATTCAGGCTGTCAAATCAAAAATTAAGCAGTGTTCTACTAAGAATATAAAAACTATGACACTTACCGTTAATAGAATGCTAACTGGCAGTACTGTCGAAGAGTGGGACACAATGATCTATTTGAAAGATACGTCGTCTCCTCAAGAATACGATCAGGCGATATTCCGTCTGCAGAATCAATACATAAAAGAGTACGTTGGCCCCAAAGGGGATACCATCAAATATAATATGAAACCTCAAACATTGCTTGTTGATTTTGATCCGCATAGGATGTTTGTAATGCAAGAGCAAAAATCTCAGATATATAATGCGAATGTAGAATCTTCTGGGAATGAACATCTCAGTGAAAGAATAAAAGAGGAACTTCGTATTTCGCCAATTATTACACTCAATAAAAATACAATAAAGCAGGTTGACGCTACTGATATCTTGTCTGCGGTTAGTGAGTACTCAAGCAGTAGAGGTGTGTTAGATGAAACTAAAGACATTCCTGTAGATATGTCATTACTTGATTACGACGAGATCAAAGCGGTGATTGATAGACAGTCTGAATTAGGTTCTCGCTATGGGTTGTCTGTTGAGGCGCATAAGGGCGATGGCAATGACTATGAAGAACCTGAAAAAGATGATGAATCTGAAGTTGGGAAGAAGCACGAATATGAAAAAAATAATGATACTGATAACTCTGAAGAAGATCAAAAATCATTAGAAAATAAGTTTAGGACTTACTATTCAAGAATTTTATTTTTTGCTTTTTTAACCAAAACAGTGGTAACTTCTTTAGATGGTATTATACGGTCTATAATTCTAGGAGAAAATTTAAGAATAGCAAATAACCTGCAAATAGATAAAAATGTTCTAATTCTTATTAAGAAACACATTAATATTTTTGTTTTGCGTCAACTTGATTACAAAATTCAAAATATTAATAAATTGGCTCGTGATGAAACTGTTGATCCTATTAAAAGAGCTACTGTAGCAATATGTAAATTTGGAAGAATTTCTGATTCAGAAATAACAACACCTGAGAATGTTGCATCTTCTATGATCGACCTGCTACCGGATAGTTGTTTCATTAATTTGACTAAAGGTTCAGATTGCAAAATTTTAGATGTTGCTAGTAAAATGGGGGAATATGCTGTCTCTATAGTAAAACGATGTAAAGCTTTGGGATTATCAATAAACGATATAAAGAACAGCATTTTATCAATTCCTACGTCTTCAATAGCATATGAGTTTACACGTAAAGTTTACGATGTGTTAGGTTTGTCTATTGATACTATAGCTGAGAAGTTTACTAGTTATGATCTCCTGGGAATAAGATTGGATAATTCTGAAGGGAAGAATGATAATAGTTTAGATTATGAAAGAATTTCTGATATTCTTTCTCAAAAAAAGTCACTTTCGTCTATATCTGTTGAGGATATTGTTGTTCCAAGCAAGGAAAATAATAAGATGAAATTTAATGCCGTTGTAGGAAACCCTCCATATCAAGAAGCAGATGGAGGGGCAAGAGCTAGTGCTGCTCCTATTTATCCGTACTTTGTAAATATTGCTAGACATTTAAATCCAGATTTGGTTTCACTAATTATTCCTACCCGATGGTTTACCGGGGGGAAAGGTCTTGATAGTTTTAGATTATCAATGTTAGATGATGTTCATATCAAAGAATTACATGATTGTTTAAATCCTGAGGATGTCTTTCCTTCTACGAATAACAGAGGTGGTATTTGTTATTTTTTGTGGGATAAATGCTATAACAACAAATGTGATGAAAGAGTTAATGTTATCACACATAAAAAAAATAATGTTACTACAAAGTGTCGTCGACCTTTAAGGACTAGAAATTTAGATATTTTTATAAGAAATAATAAGTCGATTAGTATACTCGACAAAGTGGTACCCATTAATCAACATGTAGAAGTTATGGAAGGTCTTATTTCATCTAGAAAACCTTTTGGAATTGAAGGAGTTTTTGTTAAGTCTTCTGAATTTAGAAGTTCTGATGTTGGTTTACAGAAACCAATAAAATGTTACGGAAAAGCAAAGTCAGTTGGCTATATAGAGGAGTCAACGATTAAGATAAACCGTGATTGGATTGGCAAATGGAAAGTTTATATGCCATATGCAAACAACATAGGTACTGAATTAAATGACGATAATCAAAATAGTTTCATAGGTGAACCAAATTCTGTATGTACAGAGACTTTTTTGGCTGTTGGTTGTAATAGTAATTTAACGGAAGAAATGTGCAATAATTTATCAAATTATTTAAAAACAAAGTTTGCAAGATTTCTTTTGAGTATTGTAAAAAATAGTCAGCATGGTACTAAATCTACATATAGGTTTGTACCTGTTGTCGATTTTTCACAAAGATGGGACGATAAGAAGCTATATAAACATTTTAACTTAACAAAAGATGAAATTGATTTGATAGAAGAATCTATTAAATCAATGGCGTAACTATTTTATTGTGTAGTGTTTTGAATTGTTCCTATGTGAAAAGGAATTAGTCATGGACAAAATGTACAATTTTTTTATAAGTTCTACTTATAAAGACTTAAAGGAAGAAAGACAAGAAGTAATTACGGGTGTATTGGAAACTCGCAATTTTCCAATAGCAATGGAAATGTTTCCTGCCAGTAATTTTGATCAGTGGGACTTTATCCAAAAAGAAATTGATAGCGTAGATTATTACATTCTGATTGTAGGAGGTAAATACGGGACAATTCCTGCAAATGAACAAATTAGTTACACTGAAAAGGAATTCGATTACGTGCTACAGAAAGGCATACCTATAATATCTTTTGTTATTGAAGACATAGATAAATTACCTCGCGAAAAAACTGAAACGGATAGTAAACTCAATAGATTACTTGAAAAATTCACAGATAAGGTAAAATCTGGAAGAATAGTAAAATTTTATAAAAATAAAGAAGACCTCAAAAGTAAAGTAGTCGTAGCCATCCCTCAAACAATAAAAGATTTCGAAAGACCTGGTTGGGTTAGAGTGACGGATGAGGATAAGGGTACTAAAAGAGAGAAAGATATTCATGTTTCCAAATCAGAAAATGAAAGGCAAACGCCATTGCAAAAAATAATGAAATTTTTGGAGAATCCCAATGATTGGGAAAATGTTCCGGGCGGTGAAGAAAAAAAGTATTACAAATATGCTCCTGAATATACGATTACTTTTTCATGGAATGAGGATGATCCTCCTACTAGATGTGAATATTATTTCTTTGATCATCCTGATCAATCACCGCATTGGGGGTGTATAAAAATCGCATTTAATCAAACTGTTTTAAAAGAAATTACTGGAATAGGACTCGATGGATACAGATTTTCCACAGCTGTACCCATAACAGAAGGTTTGTTTGATCATTCTACACATGGTGAACAAGTTTGGTATAGGTACATGATTAAGGGGGAATTTAATTATTTGGTGCATAGGTTTTATGCTGATCAAGATGATAATTCTTACCACGATGTGTGTCGTATTTACGAAAGTGATATTCTAATTTTTGAAAATCAAAGGGAATATCAAATGTTCCTATCTTTTGCTAGAAGAAATTGGAAAAACAAAGATAAGTTCTCAGAAAACATAATTCCTCCGTTCTTTCCCCAAATCGCAAATTTGGTAATGGAAAAGTTTAAAGAAGATTATGTTAACATGAAAATTTTGAATAGAATGCTTGACGCTTTTAGGCATCAAGATAATTACAAAAATACTGATACGTTTGATTGTCGTCAGCAAGTGTTATCTCCAGAAGAGAATTTTTTACTTTTACTGAATGATGTTTCAAATTGGCAATCAAAGCAAAATACGCAGGGATTATACTATTACCACAAATATCATCCTGAATTTTGCATGGCTCAAGTAGCTGAATTTACAAAAGTAAAAAAATCTGAACCTCAGGCATTCTTTTATTCAAATCATGATATGTACATATCTAATTTTCACATTATGTATAAATCAACTGTCCTTGAGGAATTAGAGGTTTGGGCTTTGGATGAACAGAGACTAATTTTACCTAAACCCCAAGTTTTTAAAATTCCAAATAAACATGATTTTTGGTATTCGTATTATTTACTAAATTCTCTCGAAGGTAAAGTCATGAAACTTTTGGGAAAAGGCTCTTTTGATACCTCAAGTAGGGGAGTAAATTTACATCCATTTTTAGTTTTTAAAAATCTGTCTGACAAAAGCTCTTTTGACTTGTATTTGGAATCTAATTTCAATAAATATTCAGATGATAAGATTTACGAGCTATACGGTGTATTCATTGATGAAGAGAAAAATGGACGTGTTTATTCAGCTTTTCAGGTTGCCAAATGTTCAAAGTTATACATGGATTGGCTCAAGGAAACAGAATATTCTGGTTCTTTACAAGAATACACTAAGATTTGACCTTGCCTTTTGAGGGATAATAATTGGAGTTTCTGACAATAACCGAGATCGCAGAAAAGTGGAAAATCACAAGAAGACGTGTTTCCAAGCTCTGCAGTGAAGGTCGAATCAAGGGAGCGGAGCTTCAAGGGTAATACTTGGCTGATCCCATCAGATGCCAAAAAAAACGGAAGATCCGAGACGGCTTAAGCAGGACAAGGCGCAGAAGTGGCAGTAGCAGATTACCAGTTGTGTTTTCAGAAAATGAACTGTTGCAGATTTTACAACAGTTCAAATAGCTACTAGATGTTTTTCTGTTTACAGAAAAATTTTCAATTGCCCTTTGTTGCAGATGGAGTTCGAATAACTTCATACGGTACGGCGTGCCTATATCTTTCCAGTTTTGCCTTAAATTTTTCCTTTGCGGCACATGTATAATAACGTATGTTTTTTTCAAAATAGGATTTTGCGCCATCCACATCACCTTTTTTAGCCATTATGATTGAGGTGAAGCTAATAATATTATTTTGATATTTGTTTTTGTCCTGTTGCTTAAAAAATTGGAGTATGTTATCCATTTCTTCAATCATATCGAATCGATCACAGATATCAAATTTTACCATTCTTGCGTATTGAATATCGGGGTTGATATTAATTGCTTGATCTATCATGGCAATTGATTTTTCTTTATCTTCTTCATAAAAAGCTAACATTTGAGCTTCGCATCTTAATGTCATCTCTTTAGCAATATCAGTATTGATATTTTTTAACGAAGAAAGTAGTTTTTCTAATATTTCTTTGTTTTCTTTATTTTTTTCTGATTTTATAACACATGCGAAATAGGCCTGTATGTGATATGGATTGTCCATATAGTTATTATAGTTCTCTTTAGCCAAGTCTTTTGCACTTTGAAATTCTTGCATGGCAATATAGACTTGTACTTTTTCTCTTTTGGCTTTTGAAAAATTAGATCTTTCTTCCATGCATTTATCTAACATTTCTAATGCTTTATCAAACTGCCCAATTTGCCTATAGTAAAAGCCGTACAGAAAAGAGTAGTCTGCACCTTTAATCTTATATACCTCAGATGTGAATTTTTTGTCTTTTAGTTTTGCGAGAGCAGAACATAAAAGATATCTTATTTCGAATACGATTCTACGGTCTATATAATCCTCTTTCTCTAATGCTTTATATGCAAAAGATACCACTTCCTTATTTTTTCTTTTATTATATAACTCTGTCATTGTTTTCAGATAAATAGAAGGAACCAAGAAGCGTTCATCTATATTTTCTCCTTGAGTCAGTGCTTGTTTTAATGAGAAAAAATACTCAGGAACATCATATTCATTCATCGATACACTGCGCAAAAATTTTTTTAAGTGATTATCGATGTTAGATTTATGTTTAGCATTTATTGTGTAATTACTACGTGAAATGTAGTCCTTAATCGCCTCATTTACTCTTATGTATTCTTTTAAAGCTCCAACATATTCACAAATAGATTTAGAAACAAACTCTTCCACCATGTTTACATATTGATTGTCTTTTTCTACAATTTCGCATATAAATGTTAAACTAATATAATCAAACCGTGAAAGAAGTGCGAGCATAGACATCTTTTTATCATCTTTTTCTATATCTCTTAAAAGTATATTCGCCTTTCTATTACTAAATTCAACAATTTCATATGTATTATCTCTTAAATATAGTAAGCCCTTCTTTTTAAGTAATTCTACAGCATAATATACTTGTTCTGGATATCCAGATAGTAACCCAGATATTAAACGCATATCATTGACTTCAAGTTCTATTTGTTCAAAATTTAGACATCTTTGAAGTAGTCCAGTTCTCTCTTTTTTATTAAGCTCAGGTACCTCGAATGCAACTATCTTTTGTTTAGTTTGGTATGAAATTACCCCTCCCCCTCCAAAATGTCTTAACTTATATCTGGAAATAATACAAATTGTAAATTTGTTTTTAATTAGGTTGGATTCAATCATTTTCCAAAACCATTCAGCAAATACCCCATCTTGACTAATAATGGAGCCACTATCTTCAACAAAAACAATATCTGATGATGTTTGTAACGTTGAAAGTAGTTTTGATGAAATTTGGATCTTTTCATCCATATCTTTGTGCATCAGATTGTCGAGAGACATTTCGGGTTCAAAACCAAGGTCATATATTTTATATATAAAATCTTCAATGCTATCAGCATAATTTAACGTTATTTCTGGAAAAGGGTAGCTTGATTTTTTAATATTGCTCTTATAAATACATTTTTTTAATAAAGTCTTTCTTCCAATGCTGTCAATTCCTGATGCCACCATACAGATTGGTTTACATTGTTCATAGTCATCCATTCGTTCCTCAAATTGGCCGATTAATTCATTTCGTCCAACAAAAATTTCATCCCTTTCTCTTATACGAGGGTGTTTTTCAAAACATAGTTCAATCATTCTTTGTTGAATAATTTGCGTTGCTTTAGTTGGTCGGCTGATATATTGTAAGTTGTAGTTGTCTCTTAGCCACTCAGGTATTTCTGGGGAGTCATAGGTTATTTTTTCACTAATGATAATTGGGCATATCTGAAGCAATTTTTTGTTGTCCCATAATTCCTTAGCCCTAAAAACTTCTGTTTTTACCCACTCGGATTGTAACGATGTTTCTGAAAGAAAAATAACAAACAAATCTGTTTCATTTAAGTTTTTTTCAATCTCTTCTAATGTCCTGCGACCTTGCTGAAATGTTATTTCATCTAATATAACATGGTCTTCTCCCATGCTTTTTATCAGTTTATCAGCAACTATTCTTACATATGATTTTTTATCTGCACTACTGTGTGACAAAAAAACTTTCTGCATTTGTTTATTCTCCTTTACGCAAAATGTATTTACGTTAATGTTTTCTATTGCTTTTTAATCTCTGTTCTGACTGTTAAAAACAGTGTCGACTAAAACGTTAATTTGTAGTGGTTAATCCTTGTAATGTATAAGCATCAAATTCATGCTCATAGTTTTGCTTTGTTCTAATATCTCTCCGATGGAAAATATTCAAAGATATTATATCCTTGAATAAGTTTTTATTCTTGCTTTCTCTGCCTACTTTGTGTTTTATATACTTTTTTAAATGGTAAGCCAATAAAATCGGAACTTTTTTCTTATTGCGGGTAACACTAAAGCTCAAATATGTCTGGTCATTTTGGTTTAATGCAATAGGTACGAAAGGGGGGCTTGATACTATTTCTCCGCATCCAAACAGCAGTTCCTGTATCTCCACCATACAAGATAAATGATGCATATACTGAACTGGAACTCCGAGGGCATAATTATCCGAGGTTTCGGCCGTATGACAAAGTATGCCGAATGGCACATGCTTTTACTCATTGAATCAAAGTAAATGCAACCGCACAGGGTATCATTGACCACGGTAATGGGAAGGAGCCAACGGTGATATAAAAGGTTCGTAACAAGGACGGCAAGAAGGATGTTGCTGCTTTCTGGCACCAAACCTGCGGTGTTAACGTATCACATAGGGATGAACGACCCCACACGATCCCGTGCAATTAAAAAGTTGATCTGACGTTTTCCTGTCCTCATTTGCTTATGCATTAATTTAAGGCATCATCATTACAGGTACACTTTCACCATATCAACTTTTGTCAAACTCTGATGCATAGAGCAGAGCCATGTCCATGTAGTCACATCTTTCGAAGTTAAAATCAGTATAATGATTAAGCATGGTATTTAACGGAAAACTGTAAAGATGGCGTGATAAAGTCTCAGGTCTGAACTGTCGAGTGTCCTGCCTCACAATGAGCCGATTCCTCTAATTACCCGCAATACACGCATTCTGAACCGAAAAAGGCCATGGCATAGGCCTTGACCTGTTTATCCTTGAACTCAAGTGAGGACTTGTAGATTTGTACCTGTTCGGTTTTTTCTACTTGTACTTTGTGGAGATGATGAAGAAAGGAATGATTTGCTACAGATATTAGCACAGCACTCTCGACCTTACGGACTAAAACGTCAGTGCTTATGTTTTCACGTTACCACTGCCACGAGAACTGCCGTTAGGTTGATACGTTAGTGCTAATGAATGTCAGACATAGTCAGTAGGGTGTCATCACACGTCAAGACGGTGGTATTACTATCTAAAAACCTGTAGAAGTGCTCTAAAAGTCTGTAAAATCAATGGTTTGGCGAGTTTTGAATTTTTGAATAGTTGAAGAAAATTCGGAATTTCTGAGTGTATCTAAAAACACACTTTAACCGCGAGATACAGAGGTTGTGGCTACAATTTTATTATCGTGGTAGGGTTGAAGCTACAGTTTTGTTATCTTTTACGATCAAATTCACTGATGGTACAGATTACATAAATAATGATATTAGGGATGCGGACAATATCCTGGACACCCAAAAGAGGTGATCTATGGCGTACACGGTACAGCAAATAACAGCAGCTTTAGAGCTTTATGACAAAATAAAAAAAATTGTTTCAACCGTTAGACAATTAGGATATCCGTCTGTTCATACTCTGTATGAATGGATCAACCAAAGAGAAGCAACAGGAGGTAAGTTTCCTAATATCGAACAAATAGGTGTTAGAAAACGCCATCTTAAGGTAAAAATGAATCATGAAGGTTACTCTG
>JAEEGL016446418.1_pt1 | contig 15014 bp, 17 predicted proteins | sample 9134231 | NCBI WGS metagenome assembly JAEEGL01 (sample SAMN16246548, study PRJNA631951) | gut metagenome | biome: gut microbiome; feature: rumen; material: fiber-attached | host: Bos | place: Iran: Karaj | collected 2018-10 | reverse complement strand
TATAGCCTTTTCTGATGATGTCCTGCGTAAGAACCACCCCTTTTTCAGCTTCTGGCATCATTGTAAAGAAACGAAAAAAGAAAATATATAGAAAACTGTTCGTTTTACTTTGATTTTGTTCGGAACTGTGGTAAAATTTCAGATATCAAATTTGTGCAGATTGTCGAGGTGCTGATTCGTGATCTCTATTTTTGATCTGGAAAAGCTGCGGGGACTGCTGATGGACTTCTACGCCATCAGCCACATCCGCATCACCGTCTTTGACGAGAACCTCAGCGAGCTCGTTTCCTACCCGGAGCGGGTCGCTCCCTACTGCGCTGTCATCCGCGGCACGTCCAAAGGATTTGATGCCTGCATGGCCTGCGACCGCGATGCCTGTGCGTCGGCCGCCAGAAAGCACCGCACCACGATCTATCAGTGCCACGCCGGGCTCACCGAAGCCGTCACCCCGCTCTATGTGGGGGAGATCTTGGTCGGTTACCTGCTTTTCGGCCACGTCTTTTCCTATTCCACCCACGAAGAAGGCTGGGATGCGATCGAGAAACGCTGCGAAGCGTACCATGTCAATGAGCGCATGCTGAAAGAAGCCGTTTTCGCTGCGCCGATCATTGAAAAAGACTACGTCCGCTCCGCCGCGCAGATCCTGCACGCGGTCGCGTCGTACCTGATCATCGAGCATGTGGCCTCGCTGAAGGAGGACCTTGTCGCGGTTCGGCTTGATGCCTACCTGAGAACACATTTTACGGAAGCCCTCAGCGCTCCGCAGATTTCGGACTATCTCGGTATCGGCAAGACGCAGCTTTATGAGCTTTCCAAACAGCTTTATGGCTGCGGCATCGCGGAAAAGATCCGTCAACTGCGGATGGACAAGGCCAAACAGCTGCTCTTGGAACACAAAAAAATGCCGCTCTCTGAGATCGCCTCCGAGTGCGGTTTTCAGGACTACAACTATTTCATTACGGTGTTCAGCCGCGAAGTCGGCCTCTCCCCGGCGGCCTGGAAGAAAGCTCAGCAGTCATAAAAGGGCTAAATAAAGCCAAATCGCCGCCAAAATGCATATTTTTTTGAAAAAATGATAAAAGGCTGATTGACAATCACAATACCTCGCGTTATGATGTATACCATGAAAGGAGGTATTCGATGGACATTCAGTTAAAACGCGGACTGCTTGATGTATGTGTGCTGGCCGCGATCAAGGATGAGGATTCCTACGGTTACAAGATCATCAAGGATATGAAACCTTATCTTGAGCTGTCCGAATCCACCTTATATACGATTCTCAAACGGCTCGAGTCGGGCAATATGCTCTCCGTCTACAGCATCGAGCATGACGGCCGGCTCCGCAAATACTACCGCATCACGCCAAGCGGCCTTCAGCGGATCGAGGACTTCAAGGAAGACTGGAAGGAAATGCTCTCGATCTACCGCTTTGTTACCAAGGAGGATCAGCATGAATAAACAGGAGTTTCTGGATCAGCTCAGGCTGGAACTCTCCGGCCTGCCCAAGGAAGACCTCGAAGAGAGGCTGAACTTTTACGCAGAGATCATCGACGACCGCATCGAAGACGGCCTTTCCGAAGAAGAAGCGGTAAATGAGATCGGCCCTTCCGAGGAGATCGCGTCCCAGATCATCGCGGAGACACCGCTTTCCATCATTGTCAAAGAACGCGTGAAGCCAAAACGCCGCCTGAAAGCCTGGGAGATCGTTCTCCTGATCTTAGGCGCACCGCTCTGGATACCGCTTTTAATCGCGGCCTTCGCGGTTCTTTTCTCCCTCTACATCGTCCTCTGGTCACTCGTGATCGCGCTGTGGGCGGTCGACGTCGCGTTCATCGCCGCTTCTGTTGCCGGCATTGCAGGCGGCTGCATCATGCTTATCAAAGGGAAAAGCCTCTCTGCTCTGATGGGGTTCGGTATCGGAATGATTATGGCAGGGCTCTCGATCTTCCTGTTCTTCGGCTGTAAAGCTGCAACAAAGGGAACCGTGGTTCTGACAAAGAAAATGGGTCTTGGCATTAAAACACTCTTTCTCGCAAAGGAGACAGAAAAATGAAAAAATCAACCAAAGTGTGGCTATTCGTGGCAGGTATCGTATTTTTCATCGGATTGATCGCGCTGATCGTTTCTCTGGCGCTTGGTTGGGACATGGTGAAATCCACATCCAAAGATCTTGAGACGCAGACCATCTCGATCCAGCAGGATTTCGACCGGATTTCCCTTGAATGCGATACACAGGATGTCTATCTCCTTCCCTCCGCCGACGGCGAGTGCCGCGTCGTGTTCGTGACGGAAGAGTATTATGATAATACGGCCGAAGTCGAAAACGGATGTCTGCAGGTCAAATCCATCGACCGCAGCTCCTTTATCGATCATGTTGGCATTTCTTTTGGCGAAGCGTCTTCCATCACCGTTTATCTTCCCAAGCTGGAATACGACGCTCTCGTGATCAACGCGGACACGTCCGATATCTCGATTCCGAAAGAGTTTTCGTTCGGGACCGTTGATATTTCCCTCACGACCGGCGACACCTCCTTCCTTGCTTCGGTCACCGGCCTGCTGCGGATCCATGCCACGACCGGCGATATCCAGCTTGAAAACCTCTCTTCCGGAGAGCTCGATCTTTCCGTCGACACCGGAAGGATCAACGGAAACTCCCTTGACTGTGCCGGGGCGTTTACGCTCTCCGTCACTACCGGAAAAGTCGTCCTTGAGGATGTTTCCTGCAAGAGCTTTACCTCCACCGGAGATACCGGTTCGCTCTCGCTCACGTCGTTCCTTGTCGATGAGATGATGTCGATCCGCCGCACCAGCGGCGATGTGAAGCTCGATGGCTGCGATGCCGCTGAGCTCCAGATCGAGACCGACACAGGCGATATTACCGGCAGTCTCCTCACAGACAAGATCTTTATCGTCAAAACGGACACCGGGAAGATCCAGGTTCCCGAAACCACGGCCGGCGGCACCTGCAAACTCACGACCGACACCGGCGATATCAAGATCGAAATCAAATGATCACTTTCGTCTTAGACAAACAAAAAAGGACCTCTTCGGAGGTCCCTTTTTCATGTATCAACTTACTTCAGCTCTACGATCGCTTCGATCTCAACCGGCTGGTTGCCCGGCAGGGAGACCATGCCGACGGCCGAGCGGCTCGGTGCTTCGCCAAACAGGTCAACAAGAACCTGGCTTCCGCCGTTCGCGACAGCCGGCTGATCGTAGAAGTCCGCGTCGGAGCCGACAAAGGCCAGGATCTTGACAAAACGCTTCACATTCTCAAGACCGCAGTTCGCGTCTACGACCGCCAGGAGATTCAGCATCGCGTTGCGCGCGCACTGCTGACCTTCCGCAATCGAAACTTCCTTGCCAAGCTTGCCCTTGATGGCCTGCGCAGGAATGCCGGTCTCTTCCGCATACTTGATATCGCTGCCGCATCCGGAGATGTAGACAAGCTTCTCGCCAAAAGGCATCGCCTGCGTGTAAAGACCGCCCTTCGGAGGTGCCGGAGGCAGGATGATGTTCTTTTCTTTCATAACTTCGTAAATGCTCATGGGAAACTCCTTTCTGTGCAGGTTTCACCGCGTTTTTCCCGCGGCTTCCCCCGCTGTCTTCTCAGATTTGCTTCATGATGCCTGGCCGTTTTCAGAACAGCATGCCTCGGCCAGCGACCTTCTCCTTGCGGATGGTGCCTTTTTCGGAATCGTAAAGATAGACCTGGTTCTGCATGTTGATCGCCGTGCAGACGTGGATCGGGACAAGTTCGAGAATGTCTCCGACCTTCAGATCGACCTTGCCTTTGGTCGATATTAAAATGCCGTGCTCCTCGTTCATGCGGCGAAGCTCCAGATCAGGCCGTCCTTCCACCATCGCGTAGGAATTGTAGTAATACGGTGCCTGATCGAGGAGAATGTCCATCGGGAACGTCTTGGTTCCGCCGTCGATGACTGCGTAATCGTCCGCGGGAACGCTGACGACCGTCGCAAAAATGCGCACGGCGATGTCTTCCGGCTTGGCCGCCTTCTCCTTCGTCAGCATGTAGTCGTTGAAAATGTAGGTGCCGGGACGGATCTCATCGACCTTGCCGGTCCGAGCGACCTGCAGCCCGGTCGGGGTCGATCCGCCGCTCACTTCAAGGTTTTCAAACCCAAGCTCCGAGAGCTCTTTGCGGATCTCTTCCAGCATGAGCCCTTCTTCCACGCCGGCCGCTTCGTTGTCCTCCGTCGGCTTTTCATCCAGAATCAGACTTTTGAAGGTGTAAATGCCCGTCAGCTTCAGGTTCTTCATGTCCTTCAGCGCTTTGGCAAGCGCAAGGCGTTTTTCTTTCGTCACACCGGTGCGCTTGGCTCCGGTATCGACCTCCATGCGAACCTCCTGCACGATGCCCGCTCGGCCGGCCGCCTCATTCAGCGCCTGAGCCTGCTCAACACTGTCGACCGCCAGGATCAGCCGCTTCACGCGCTTGGAAAGCAGCATCGCCCGCTCCAGTTTCGGCCGTCCCACGAGCGGATAAGCAAGAAAAATATCGTCCAGCCCGCCGTCCGCCATGACCTCGGCCTCGGACACCTTACAGCTCGTGATGCCCTTTGCGCCCGCTTCGACCTGAAGACGCGCAAAATAAGGCATCTTGTGAGTCTTGATATGCGGCCGCAAAGCCACTCCGGCCTTGTCGCATTCCGCCTGCACACGCCGGATATTCTCCTTTGCCAGTACCTCGTCGATCACCACGCAGGGCGTCTCAAGGTTTTCGAGCATACATTCCGGAAGCTTCATCGAAAACTCCTTACTCGCGTCCGTTCCAGCAGTAAGTGCAAAGATCCTCTGCGGGAAGCGAGATCGCGTCCGTCACCATCTTCAGGGACGGGAATTTCAGACTCGTAAAGTGCATTTCCTTGCGGATCTCTTCGACCATCGCCGTGTACTCAGGCGTAGTCTCATCGAGATAGAGCTTCAGTCTCTCCTCGCTCGGAACTCCGCCCTCAAGACGTACGATCATCCGCCTTGCAATCAGGTCCATCTCCGAGGTGGAACGCGAGAAATTGATATATTTGCAGCCGTACATGATCGGCGGGCAGGCCGGACGAACGTGGACCTCCTTAGCCCCCTTCTTGTACAGCAGGTCCGCCGCGTCGCGAAGCTGCGTGCCGCGGACGATCGAATCATCGATAAACAGCAGTTTTTTGTTCTGGATCAGCTCGTGCACGGAGATGAGTTTCATGTGCGCGATCTGGTCACGGACCGTCTGGTTCGAGGGCATGAAGCTTCTCGGCCAGGTCGGCGTATATTTGATAAACGGACGGCGGAACGGGATTCCCGACTCGTTGGAATAACCGATCGCTGCCGCAAGGCCCGAATCCGGAATACCGCCGACACAGTCGATATCTTCGACCTTCAGCCCGTCCTCCCGGTCCTTCTTTGCCAGCGCACGGCCGACACGGTAGCGGGATTCCTCTACGTTGACTCCGTCGTAGGTTGCCGTCGGATACCCGTAGTAGGTCCAAAGGAAGGTGCAGACACGCTTCTCCTTAAACGGCTCGCGCTTGTCGATAATACCCTTTTCCCCGATAAAGACGATCTCCCCTGGCCCGAGATCACGAACCGGTTCATAGCCAAGGTTCAGATAGGCGTGCGATTCAAAGGAAACGCACAGGCTTTCGTCTCCCTTTTGCCCGATGACGACCGGCGTTCTTCCGAAGCGGTCGCGGGCGCAGTAAATGCCTTTTTTGTTCGCGACAAGAATACTCATCGATCCGTCGATCAGCGTCTGCGCATAGCGAATGCCCTCGCTGATCGATGTCTTTTCATTGATGAGGTTTGCGACAAGTTCTGTCTGGTTGATCTCGTCGCCGTTCATGTTCATGAAGTGACCGCCCTTATCCTCCAGGATCAGTTCGATCAGCTCCTCCATATTGTTGATTCGGCCGACCGTGACAATGGCAAAGTTTCCAAGCTTGCTGCGGATGATCAGCGGCTGAGGATCGGTATCGCTGATACAGCCGATGCCGACATGAACCTCCTCCTCGTGAGCCATGCGGTTCACCGCGTTTTCAAATTTTGCCCGGAACTGGGCGTTCTGCAGTCCGTGGATCGATCGGTCCCAGCCATTACTGGTGTGAACCGCCATTCCGCCGTTTTTCGTGCCAAGGTGGGAATGGTAATCGATACCGAAATACAGATCAAGCGCGCAATTGTTCTTGGAATAGACGCCGAAAAAGCCTCCCATTTAGATCTCCTTTACTAACTCTGCCACTGCGGCGTCCTTTTTCAGGACTTCTTCCTTCATGTTTTTACGTTCGTTGCGAAGCTTCTCTGCGAGCGCTTCATCCGAAAGTGCGAGCATCTGAGCCGCAAGATAGGCTGCGTTGCCCGCTCCACCGACCGCGACGGTAGCGACCGGGATGCCGGTCGGCATCTGCACGGTCGAAAGCAGTGCGTCCAGTCCGCCGAGCCCGCCCGACGCGACCGGAATACCGATAACGGGAAGCGTCGTATTCGCGGCGATCGCACCTGCGAGATGCGCTGCCATGCCGGCTGCCGCAATGATCACACCAAACCCGTTTGCCTCTGCCGCTTTGGTAAACTCAGCCGCCGCTTCCGGTGTCCGATGAGCACTCATGATATGGACCTCAAACGGGATCTCGAGCTTTTTCAGAACCTTAACACCCTTCTGAACAATGCCCCAATCGCTGTCGCTGCCCATAATGACCGCTACTTTTTTCATTTCGTCCCCTCTTTCTCAGTCCGCTTCCTCAACCGCGGACAGATCCGGTTGAATGGTCATCAGGATCTCGCCCATCCGCCGCTTCGGCACATGCAGGCGCTGATCCTGATCCAAATAGTACTTGATCGAATCGCTGTCCTTTTCCTCCCAGACCGGCTCTTCCGCGGGATGTCCGAGCGCAACGACCGAATGAATCCGAAAGCCTTCGGGAATTCCGAGAAGCTTAGTTACCTTTTCCCGGTTGACCGAGCCGATCCAGCAGGAGCCGAGCCCGAAATCGACCGCACGAAGCAGCAGATTCTGCACCGCAGCGCCCGCATCGGTATCGCTGTTTCCTTTTTTCAGCGATTCATCGATCAGCACCACGATATAAGCGGTAGGACGAAGTCCCTTCGGCGGCGCGTAATCTTCCAGATAGCCGGCCCACTTCGTACACGCGAACATCTTCGGAAGCAGCTGTTTCTGATGTACGATCATGTACTTCAGCGGCTGCACGTTCGATGCCTGCGGCGCCAGTCTCGCGGCCTGAACCAATTCATAAAGCCAGTCCAGTTCGATCGGCTGCGGTGAAAAACGACGGATGCTGCGCCTTTTCTCAATGGCCTCTTTCACTTCCATAGGGACCCTCCTTTTCACTTGTTTTCATGTAATCTCTGCTTATATTGACATCCAGCGTCTGTGAAAGCTCCTTTTGGATCTTTCGCTCTCAGCTGAGATGAAAAAACTCCTTCAGTTCCTGAACCTTGTCAAGCTTTTCCCAGTTCACGCCAAGATCTTCACGTCCCATGTGACCATAGGCCGCGAGCTGACGGTAGATCGGCTTTCTCAGATCCAGATCGCGGATGATCGCAGCCGGACGAAGGTCAAAGATCGACTCCACCGCCTTCTCCAGCTCACTCTCCTCGACCTTGGCCGTGCCGAAGGTCTCGACCATGATACTGACCGGTTTGGAAACACCGATCGCGTACGCAACCTGCACCTCGCACTTATCTGCAAGACCGGCGGCAACAATGTTCTTTGCCACGTGACGGCAGGCATAGCAGGCACTGCGGTCCACCTTTGTCGGGTCCTTGCCCGAGAAGCAGCCGCCACCGTGACGGCCGTAGCCGCCGTAGGTATCCACAATGATCTTGCGTCCGGTCAGTCCGGAATCGCCCATCGGACCGCCGATAACAAACCGTCCGGTCGGGTTGATAAAGAACTTTGTCTCTTCATCGACCATCTCCGCAGGCAGTACCGGCAGAATGACCTGCTCCTTGATCTCCTTGCGAAGCTGCTCCATCGGAACGTTCTCGCTGTGCTGCGAAGAAATGACAACGGTATCGATGCGGACCGGCTTGCCGTCCTCGTATTCGATCGTGACCTGGCTCTTGCCGTCCGGTCTCAGGTAAGGCAGCGTGCCGTCCTTGCGCACCTTCGTCAGCTGTCTGGCGAGCTTGTGCGAAAGCGAGATCGGAAGCGGCATCAGCTCGGGCGTCTCGTTGCAGGCAAAGCCGAACATCATGCCCTGGTCGCCGGCACCGAACTCATCATCTTCTCTTGTGGAACCTTCCTTGTTTTCGAGCGAATGATCAACGCCAAGCGCGATATCCGGCGACTGCTCATTGATCAGGGTCAGCACCGCACAGGTGTTGCAGTCAAATCCGTAATTTGCGTTATCATAACCGATGTCCCGGATCACGTCACGGGCGATTTTCGGAATATCCACGTAGCACTCCGTTGTGATCTCTCCCATGATCATGACCATGCCGGTCGTTGCCGCAGTCTCCGCCGCGACACGTCCCATGGGATCCTTGCGCATGATCTCATCGACGATCGCGTCCGAAATCTGGTCACAGATCTTATCGGGATGTCCTTCCGTTACCGATTCCGATGTAAATAAAGTGCGATAAGCCAATTGTTGTTCTCCTTCAGTGTTCATTTAGTTCATCCAGCGTTACATTAAAGTCCGGAATAAAGACGCGCATAAATTCATCCACGACCGGCATGTGCATCTCATCGATCGTTTTCCGAAGCGCCTTTTCCGCCATCGAAAACTCTTTGTTGCCGCTCCGGATCTCTTCCAGACATTTCGTATAAGCCGCGATCTTATCCGCAGCCTTGACGATTCGCTTCTCTTCTTCATCCTTCGGCTGGATCAAGGCGCGATAATCCTCCCGCATATCTTCCGGAAGCATGGAAATCATGCGGTCTTCCGCGATCGCCTCAATATTTTTATACGCTGTTTTGATGTCTTCGTTGAAATATTTGATGGGAGTCACAAGATCCCCGGTGATGACCTCGCCGGTCTCATGATAGACCGCGATCGCCATGATGTGCTCCGGATCCAGCGTTCCTCCGTAATGTTTGTTTTGAAGCAGCGCCAGCGCATGAGCGATCATTGCGACCTGCAGCGAATGCTCCTGAATATTTTCCTCACGGCTTGAGGGCATAAGTCCCCACCGCTTAATGTGTTTCATGCGTGCAATGTACGCAAAGAACCGACTCATTGAATTTCCTCTGTTCTTTCTTTTTCCACCTGTCCCTTCAGGACGTGGAACATTCCTTCCGCCTCCAGATCACGAATACTGTCTTCGATGCCTGTGCAAGTCAGAATCGTCTGGTTTTTCCGAATATACGAAGCGAGCTCTTTCTGGCGGCTGACATCGAGCTCACTCATCACATCGTCAAGAAGCAGCACAGGCTCATCGCCGAGCTCCTCCCGCATCATCTGCATCTCCGCAAGCTTCATTGAAAGCGCCGCGGTCCGCTGCTGTCCCTGCGATCCGAAGGTCCTGACCTCCGTTCCGTTCAAAAACAGGGTCATATCATCATGCTGCGGCCCGATCCCGGTCGTTCCGAACCGAAGATCCTTCTCGAGCTGCGCTTCAAGCTTACCGGCATACTCCTCCGCATCCGAAGGAGCACCCTGATCATAGCGGATGGTCAGCTGTTCCTTTTGGTTCGTAATGCTTTGATGAATCTGAGCCGTGTAGCTTTCAAGCTTTTTGACGAACGCCGCGCGCTTCTCCATGATCCTCAGACCATAGTAAACGAGCTGCTGATCCCAGGCAAAGATCGTGTCCGCGACCGTTTGAGGATTTTTCTCCACCTTCAAGAGCTGATTGCGCTGTCTCAGGACATGGTAATACTGCTGCAGGTCATGAAGATACACCGCATCCACCTGCGACAGCTCCATATCCATGAATTTTCTGCGGTACTGCGGGCCGTTTTTGACAAGCGACAGATCCTCCGGGGAAAAAACGACAACATGAAAACGCCCGATCAGCTCGCTTCGCTTCGAGGGATAACCGTTGACAAGGATCGTCTTGTGCCCGCTTTTTTTGAGATGGATCTCGATCTTCTCTTCTTTTCCGCGCACTTCATAGACGATCCTGATCAGCGCTTCCTCCGCCCCGAGGCGGATACACTCTTTATCGTTGGAGGTACGGTGTGATTTTCCGGTGGCACAATAACAGATGCCCTCGAGCAGGTTGGTTTTGCCCTGCGCGTTGTCACCGTAAAAAATGTTGATCCCATCCGTCAGCTCGATCGTTTCACTTTCGTAATTTCGAAACTGCTTCAGCGTCAGCTGTTTAACCACCATCGACCGCTTTATTCCTCTGCCTTGATTTGATAGACCGTACCGTCGATCTCCACCGTATCGCCAGTACGAAGCTTTTTGCGGATCACGTTGGTGACTTCACCGTTGACCTTCACTTCCCCGTTTTCGATACGGCTGCGGGCATCTCCCCCGCTCATCGCAAGATTCTCCAGCTTCAGAAACTGGTTCAGCTGGATGAATTCACCCTTTACTTCACAAATGATCATTGTAGCTCCAATCTGACTTACGAATGCAGACGGATCGGCAGAATGAAGTATTTGTAATCACTGCCTTCGGTCGCTTCGATGATGCACGGTGTCAGCGCGGAGGCATAGTTGATAACGACCTCATCGCCCTCAGCTGCCTTCAGCGCGTCGAGATAATACTTCGGGTTGAATGCAATTGTCAATCCCTCGCCTTCGATCTTTACCGGAACTTCTTCACGGGAGCTGCCGGTCTCGGCGTTGGAGGTAATGACGATCTTCTCTTCATCGATCTCAAGACGGATCGGGCTGTTCTTGCTCTCACGGCTGATGAGGGCGGCGCGGTCCACACTGCTCAAAAGCTCACGGCGGTCCACGGTGACCTTCGTCTTGAACTCCATCGCGAGATTGCGCTCATAATTCAGGAAGTTTCCTTCAAGCAGTCTTGTCAGCACTACCGTGCGGTTCATCGTAAAGAGCGCATGCTTGCCGGTAAAGACGATCGTAGCGATCGAATCCTCTTCGGTCTCAAGGATCTTGTTGATCTCGGACAGCGCTTTTCCGGGAACCGTTACTTTAAAGTTCTGATTGCACTGAACCATCGTGCGGCGCATCGAAATACGGAAACCGTCGACCGCGACAATGTAAAGATAACCGTCACGGATATCGAACAGCTCGCCGGTCAGCACCGGACGGCCGCTGTTTTCAGGAGCGATCGAGAAGATCGTATTGTTGATCATGGAACGAAGGATCGACTGGGAAACCATGATCTCCTTCTCATGCTTAATCTCCGGCAGGCGCGGGAAATCACGTCCCGGCAGGATGCCGATCGTAAATTTGGAACGGGCGCACTCGATGGTCATGTGATTATCGTCCGTCGTTTCAAGCTTAACGTCCTCATCGGGAAGACGGCGGATGATCTCACTGAACATACGCGCGTTTACCGCAGCGGAACCTTCCGCGCGGACAACGGCTTCGATGCTCGTCTGGATTCCCATCTCCAGATCATTGCCAAGAAGCGTCAGCGTATCGCCTTCGGCGTCAAGCAGGATATCTTCGAGGATCGGCATGGTGGTACGAACGGATACAGCCTTGGAAACAATGCCGACAGCCTTTAACAGATCATTGCGGTTGCAAATTATCAACATAGCGAAGCTCCTTTCGGAAAAGGGCCTGGGATGAATGATATCCCATCCTTTTCTTTTTGTTTTTTAGTCGTTTTAGTAATAGGGGCTGTGATAAAGTGGAAAACCATCTCAAGCCCTTATGAATGCTGGCTTTCGGATGTGAAAACCGCCGTTGACAATCGGTTGAAAACCTTGCCCTGTTTCCACATTTTCAACGGGGGGAGGGATGAAAGATACTTTTGTTTTTCTTTCTCCACTTTTCATCCACTGTTTATAAACCGGAAAATCACGGGGTTATCCACATTTTATCGGACAATTTTGTTCATAACTTTGCATTTATTCAGGTAAAACTGCGGTTTTGAACGTTTTTGCCCGTTTTTCGCCGGTTTATTCACCGTTGATACGGCGTTCCATATCTTCGATGGACCGACGAAGCTCTTCTCCGCCCGGTCCTTTCAGATCATCCGCGATCTTGTTGCAGGCGTGAATGATCGTGGTGTGATCGCGGCCTCCGAAGTAGCTTCCAATCGCGGAAAGAGATTCCTCCGTCATTTTGCGGGAGAGATACATGGCGATCTGTCTCGGATAGACGATCTCCTTCGGCTTCTTCTTTGAGCGGATATCCTCAGGGCGGATATCGTAGCGTTCACAGACGATATCAATGATCCGCGGCACCGTTATTTCCTTGGAATTTTCATTTCCAATATAATCCTTCAGTGCTTCCTGAGCAAGGGTAATATCGATTTTTTTATTCGGGTAAAGACGTGCATAACCGTTGACGCGAGTCAGGGCTCCTTCCAGCTCTCTTATATTGGAAGAAATATTGTTGGCTATGTAGCTCAGAACCGAGATATCGATATTGATATTGTTGAGTTCAGCCTTCTTCTGAAGGATCGCGACGCGGGTCTCGTAGTCGGGGGCTTTGATATCCGCGACCATGCCGGATTTGAAACGGCTGCGCATTCTTTCTTCAAGAAGCTGGATCTCTTCCGGAGGACGGTCTCCCGAGATAACGATCTGGTTGCCGCTCTCATAAAGCGCATTAAAGGTATGGAAGAATTCCACCTGCGTCTGTTCCTTGCCGCCGATAAACTGAATATCATCGATCAGCAGGACATCGATCTGACGGTATTTTTTGCGGAAATCCGCGGTAGTGCTTGTCGCGATCGCGGAGATCAGCTCGTTGGTAAAGGTTTCCGACGTCACGTACAGGACTTTTTTGTCCGGATCGGTCGTTAACACACGGTGCGCGATGGACTGCATCAGGTGCGTCTTTCCAAGACCGGGCGCTCCCCATATGTAGAGGGGGTTGTAAGTCTGTCCGGGAAGCTCTGCAACGGCCAGCGCCGAGGCAAAGGCCAGGTTGTTGTTGGATCCGGAGATAAAGTTTTCAAACGTATAGCGAGGATTCAATCCGGCTGTCTTGGCTTTATCGTGGATAACAACTTCCTGCTGCAGCTTTTGAGCGGCCGCGCTGGTGTAGGTTCCTTCATTATATATTTTGAAGGTGAGGGGAAGGCCGAGCTCATCGAAACACATCCGGATCATGTCGGAATAGCGCTTTTCAATAATATCGATGGCCATGGCCAGAGGTGTTTCCATAATGAGGATACGATCGTTTTCGATCGTGACCGGCTTTAAACCGGAAAACCAGGTATTGTAGCTGATCTCGGAAACTCGCTGCTGCAAGAGTTCCATCAAATCAGCGCATACCTTTGATGCGTCTAAATTCATATAAAACCTCCAAAACCGGAAGAGTTGTTAACAAAAAATCGTGGTAAGTTGTGGATAACTTGCAAGATTTCTGTCATTATCTGCCAAATTGTGGACAGAATGGAACTATGATAGCAAAAATAGGGAGAGTTATCAACAATTTTGGAGAAAATTGAAACTGTTTACAAAGTCGGTGGATATTGTGGATAACTCGTTTTTTTAATGCACAGGTTTAAAAAAGCCGTAATCATGCAAGAAAGACAGCGCCCCGTCAAAAACATTTTCACCGATTGTCAACAAAAGTGGAAAAAAAGTGGATAATTTTGTGGATAACCCGGTTTTTCGCAAATTTAACCAAACGGGGAAAACGTAAAAAATCATAAACTTTGTGGTAGAAGGAAAGGTAAAAATACAAGATATTGTGGATGGGGAAATCTTGGAAACAACCTTTAGAGGGTGGCCCGGAAATCCCCATTTTAAGCCATTTTCACCCGCTTTAAAACTAAAAAAAATGCTTGACGGAAGGGGGGCGTTTCAAATATAATATCAAGGTGCTCTAAATGAAGGAGGTGTTCACCCATGGTAACTACGTTTCGTCCGAAGACCAAGCAGCGCAAGAGAGAGCATGGCTTCAGAAAGAGAATGAGAACCGCTAACGGCCGTAAGGTTCTTTCCAGAAGAAGAAACAAGGGCAGAAAGGTTCTGACGGCCTGATTTTTCCATACTCGGATCCAATTTGAATCGGCGAACGGCACAGAAAACGATTTGTGCCCGTTTTCCGATTCAAATTTTATCTTTCGATATCTTTCGGAAAATCCTAAAGAATGGAAAGTCTAAAAAACCTAGATTTCAGACGGATCTACCACGACGGGAAATCTCGTGCGGACCAGATGATCGTGATGTATGTTTTGGAGAACGATTTACCCGAGAACCGTTTGGGTATCACTGTGTCGAAAAAAATCGGAAACAGTGTCATCCGGCACCGCGTCAAGCGTATCATCAAAGAGGCCTACCGCCTTCACGAGGATGAATACAGATCCGGATGGGACATAGTCATTATTGCCCGTAAAGGCGCCATTACAAAAAAGAGCACCGATATGGAAGTATCGCTGCGCCGGCTGGGCAAGGGTCTTGGCATTGTTAAAGAAAAAATATGAAAAAGCTTTTGCTTGCGGTAATTACTTTCTACCGAAAGTATATCTCACCGCTGAAAAAGCCGTGCTGCCGTTTTTATCCGACCTGCTCTACGTATGCGTTTGAAGCAGTTTCGAAATACGGTGCGGCCAAAGGCAGCCGTCTGGCTGTCAAACGTATTTTGCGATGTCATCCATTTAATCCAGGCGGATACGATCCTGTCCCATGATCGCAGACCGCAAACAGTTCAGAGAGAGGAAGATTCCGATTCATGAAGATTGTGTTGGCGGCAACGACTAACTGGTTACTCAAGCCGTTTGCCCTTTTGCTTTCCCTGATCTTCAACGGTTTGTTCGCTGTAATCAGCGGATGGACAACGAGTCAGGCACTCGCCATTACGATCGTCCTGTTTACCTTGATCGTGCGTCTTGCCATGATGCCGCTGATGCTTAACCAGCAGCGTTCTTCCAGACGAATGACACGCCTTCAGCCGAAGGTCCAGAAAATACAGGAAAAGTACAAAAACAAAAAGGACCCTG
>JAEEGL014085565.1_pt1 | contig 15014 bp, 5 predicted proteins | sample 9134231 | NCBI WGS metagenome assembly JAEEGL01 (sample SAMN16246548, study PRJNA631951) | gut metagenome | biome: gut microbiome; feature: rumen; material: fiber-attached | host: Bos | place: Iran: Karaj | collected 2018-10 | reverse complement strand
TTGCCCAAAGGAACTTTCACGATGTTTTCTCCTGCATGGAGGGTGTAGCTGTCAACCAAGGTGCGCGGTGAGCCCTTGCGATATATCTGAGCCTGAATCATTTTGACGGAGTGCATGAGCGTGTCAGCCACGCGGAATACAATCGTGGCCGTGTCGGACAAGGAACGGCTCAGTTTATACTCCAAAACGCACTCCTCTATGGGCACAGGCTGATAGGTGACATCGGCGTTATCAATCTTCAGGTTAAAATGAACCTTACGGTTATTGGCAAAGTCGTTGTCGAGTGTGTATTCTGCCTGGCTTGTTGCCAGAGGTGCCAGATAGTTGTGGCGATAGACTTGGGTGGTGCCGGCGAACTCGTGTTCCCATCCCCATACAGCGGATGAGGCACGGCGCACACGGTAATAGACGGGCTGGGCTGGCATGATGCAGTTGTTGGCTGTCAGCTTCAGCTTCATCCTGTAGAGCTTGGTGCCATCGGCATCGGTCAAGATATAGTTGTCATCAGAGACCTCATAATTGACATTCAAGGTGTCTGTTTCGGTATGTCGGTCTTTCCATTCTGTGCGGCTGTTGTCGGTGTATGAGTACTCGCCTGTGCCTCCGCGTTGCATAGCGATGACATCCAACGTTTGTGCATCAGAGTAGTCGCTCTTGAATGCGCGTTGTACCTCAAAATAGTCGTTCTCCACCAAGTCCTTTGCCGAGGGAGTGCGTATCATCCAGCTGATGGTGTTGGCTCCAGTGAGGCTGCCAGACTCGTCTGTCTGCTCGGTGGCCTTCAAGTCGTAGATGCGATGGTAGGCAGGCACATCAACGGGCGAGGTGGTGACCTTGCTCTTAGTGCCTAAAGACTCATCCCGATAGACCATGAAATCAGCGGTAAAGTTTGGCTGCACAGAGTCCCTGGTATGGACGAATATGCTGCCCGAGCGCGAGGAGGTGTTGACCTGGCGCATGGGGTCAAGAGACGTGACATAGCTGACAGGAGTCTGGAAGGTGACATAAGGGACTGCGGCCAGCCCGAATCCGGCGTTGCCTTCCTCGTTGATGACGTAGAGGTAGGGTGTATAGAGCTGAGGAGCCGCCAGGTTGTCGCCGCCGGTGAAGACGGTGGGGAAGGCGAATTCCTTGTCATCGAACTTCACATTGGGTGAGTATTTGTTGATGGTCAGATACAGCCCCAGCTTGAACTGCTTGCCGTTCAGTTGTTCGGGGGGATACCAGTCAAACTCTAAAGTGGTGAGTTGTGAGCAGTCGTTGACGGCGCCTTGCTTGACCAGGAACTTCGTCCAGCCTTCGGACTCATTTACTTGCTTTGTCACACCATCGTAGGTGTTCGTGATGACAATAGTGCCCATGGCTGGATGAACGAATACCTCGCCACTACCCTTGCCATCATCTTTTATGTTGCTTTCCTGGCGATCGGCACGAATCTGGACTGCCACTTGTTTCACCTTTTCGTTGCTGGTGAGCGAGAACCAGAGGGCGGTGGAATCGGCCAGGTAGTAGTTATTGATGCGGCCATAGGCCCAAATGGGTATCTTCACGTGGATGGCGTCGCGGCCCGACGAATAAATGGAATAGTTGCTCTGCACCTCGAGATAATCATTCGCCTGAACAGAAGAGAAGAGAGACAAGAAACCTAAAAGAGCGAATGCGACAGTCATTCTTAATGAGGGTTTCCAAGACCCCTGAAGGGGAGTGTAAGGCTTATTGTGAGTAACCATCAAGAGAAAGTATTTTTTCGTTAGTAATCATCTTTGGCGACGGTTCCGCAAATGGCGAAACGGGTACTATACCCAAGATGGGCGTGTCCTGAATCTATCCTCCTTTTGTTTAAGTTTTCCAAACATTAGTGAAAAAGGAATAGAACAATCTAACGCCTTCTTGGAATCTGTGGCGGGTTTCCTGTGGGGGAACACATCACTTTGGCATTGCAAAAATACAGTTTTATCTTGGCTTATCAGCATCTAAAGTTCATTTTTTCGGCTTCTCCCAGCTTTTTTAACAAATCTTATTGAAACTGCAGGAAAAGAAAGAGGGAAAACGTCCTCTTTCTTTTAATTTTTACAAAAGATCGCTTGAGTTTTGTTGCGAGCTTGGGGATTAGTTCCCCATGCGTCCTCCCACACCACTCATACCGCTTCAGCAACTTCACATGTCTTCTCCTCCTCGGCAAATTCCTCATCCAACTCGGCCATTGCCTCATCGAAATCTTGATACTTACCTTCTGCAAACTGTTGTTCGCTCATTTCAATCCTTGCCACCAGTTCTTCCTTTGTATAGGGCTTCAGCTTGACACTTCAAGAAAATTATAAGAAAATTGTATCAAAAAATTATAAGAAAAGCTTTGCGGGCGGGATGGCTCAGACGCTGTGGTGCACTATTGCAGTATTAGCCATCCCTTCCGAGTACAATCAAATCTGTGTAATCTGTGAGATCTGTGAGACCTAATCCCTCCCAGATTCCGTGCCAGGTGGGCTTGCCGTCAAGCTGTAGTTCCTTAAAGATTATTTAATCACCAATTAAAACACTTCAACATCCGATCCATCTGCGATATGGCATAGAGCGGACAAATCTGTATGTGGCGAACGGCTCCGCTGACCTCCGGGTCTTGGTGGTCGAAGGCACCAAAGTTTTCCAGGGAACAGCGGATGGCGTTCGTAAGTTTCTTCTCGCGCATAAACATCCAGAGACTCTTCATGCCACCTTGCCTTTCGGCTTTCACTTCGATAGGTAATACCGTCTGACGATAGCTGGAGAGATAATCCACTTCGGCCTGTGCGTTCTTCGCCTGGCGCTGCCAGTAATATATCTCGTGACGGATGTTGGGTGTGCGATAGTGCAGCAATTCGAGTCCGGCCAGCATTTCGGCCATCGGTCCCTTGTTAACCAGGTCGGTGACATCGCTCGTCAATATCTGTTCGGTAAGTTCTGATATATCCCCTGTGGTCATGTTCAGCAGACGTAGCAGCAGCCCCGTATCAAGCAGCAGCATTTTCTGATATGCCTTGTCTGCCTCGCTCCCCAGTGGCAATCCGTTGCCATTGGTATGTGTTACTGGTATCACTATTCCTGCCTTGGTGAGCATATCCAGTGCCTTCTTCACCTCGGCAGACTTATAGTTACCTTCCACGGCAGAAAAGACGAACTTGTCCGTAACCTGCACAGCGACACTTCGCATGGTGTTGCGAAGCAACGTGGAGTCGATCTTCTTGCGGTATTTCGGGAAATCATCTTCGTAGGTTACGACAATATCATCCTGTATCTCCTGACAGGCCAGATAGTCGTGCGTCTCCACCCACTTAGCCACAGCCTCGGGCATACCGCCTACAAGCATGAAAGTCCTTGTGAGTCCCACCAACTTCTCATAGAGGGGGAGTGGGAGTGGCCGGGATGAAGAGGCATCGTTTCGGGCTTCCATCAACAGCTGTTCGCCGTTGGCAATGAGGAATTCGTCGAAAGTCATCGGGAACATGAACATGGAATGGATGCGGCCCACGCCGAACGATGACAGCTCTTCAAGTGCAAATTCCAGCAGCGATCCGGCAGCGACCACATGCAGTTCAGGCAGATCTTCCTTGAAGAACCAAAGCGACATAATGGACTCTGGACAGGCCTGAACCTCGTCCAAGAAAAGCAACGTCTTGCCTGGCACAATGCGCTTTCCTGCCATAGCTGCTATCTGTGAGACAATCTTCTTCACGTCGATGTCTTTCACCTGAAACAGTGGGATGTAGGACGCTTGTTTCTCGAAGTTGATCTCCACATAGCTCTCGAAATGTTCTCCCAGATGACGCACGGCAGTCGACTTGCCCACCTGACGTGCGCCACGGAGTAACAGCGGCTTATGAGTCTCACGTGAGGCCCATTCCGCAAGATAACTATCTATGAATCTTGGATAATACATCTTTTACTTATCTTGTTTTATCGGCTGCAAAGGTATACAAAAGATATTTTCCAAACAAATAATTGGGCGAAAAACAACAAAATCCAAGAAAATAATTCGTCGAAAACAGACAAAATCCAAGGAAATATTAAAACAGTCAATCAATCGTAAATAGTAAATCGTCAAATAGTAAACGCAGAGAAAGCTCAAGACCTCTCAAAGCCATCCAAAACTAATTGATAGTACCCACTTGAATGGAATCATTGTTTTCTTCATCCTTACACTCTTCTAAATAATCATTTGTAATTTATATGATTAATTGCAGTGACGGGTATTTTCATCCTTACACTATTTGGGGTGATTTTGGAATTTTTGATGTAAAAGTTTGATGGTTCGGGAAAAATATTGTACTTTTGTAGCGACAAAAAGACAGCGCACCATACTACAATGAACATCACACTCATCAACATCAAAAGACGAGAAAAGAGGTACGCGCGACTGTCGCTGGAGCAGTTCGTGGAGCGTATGCAGGACGGCGACTCCCGCCACAGCTTTGCCGAAGACCTGGACAGGCAGGTGTGCTTCGCCGCAGAATGGATGAAGCGCGACGGCACGCCCGAACTCAGACAGCGCAACGCGCTCGTCCTGCTCTCGTTAGAGAACCTGCGCGATCTGGCTACTGTGCGGGAATACAAGCGGCAGGCGGTACTGTTGCCCTACACCATGCTGTGTTTCCTCGGCCAGGACGGCCATTCGCTGCACATCGTCTGCACATACACGGTCGCTGACGGCGACCTCACGGACGAGGCCCTGCTCAATGCCTTTCGCAAGTACCATTATATCTATTCCTCGCAGCTCGGCACCCCGCTTGCCGAGCACGAACCGACGTGGGACACCGTCTGTCCCGCCAGCTACGACCCCTGGCCCTACTACAACCCGTCGCCCGTCGCCGTAGTGGTGTCTGCCGGGCACGAGAAGAGTACGGCGTTCCGCCTGCAGCAGGAGGAGATCAGCGACTACAACTTCCCCGAGGAGGTGCCCGGCCTCAGCCTTCATGCCAGCCGCGTGCGACGTTTCCACGACTGCCTGGATGCGGCCATCGAAGCTTGCCATGTGCTGCGCGAGGAAGATGAGGACCTGTTCGCCACCGCCGTGCTGGAACAGCTGGCCGACGGCTGCCGTGAGATGGGACTGCCGCAGGCATGGAGCGCACGCCTCGCCACCTTCATACCCATGCTTGGCGGCTTAGCGAACAGCGACACCATCAACAGCGTGTTTCAGACAGCTTACCTGCGCGAGACGCTGAAGACCATACCCCTGAAGTTCACACGACCGTCGGCATTGCTCACCTACAAGACCGAGGCTTACATGAAGGAGCACTACACGCTGCGCCTCAACGTCATGACCGGCACACCCGAATACCGGCTGAATGCCGTGGGCTATGGCTTCATGCCTCTGGATCAGCCTGCGCGCAACACCATGGCCATCAAGGCGTTGAAGGCCGGTGTGGATTCGTGGGACCGCGACCTGAGCCGTTTCATCGAGTCGAACCTCATCCCCAAGTACTACCCCATGGAGGACTATCTCAGTCACCTGCCTCGGTGGAATGGCAAGCACGACTACGTCGGCGAGCTGGCACGCCGCGTCAAGACCGATGCGCCGCACTGGGAGGAGGACTTCCACAAATGGATGCTATCCATGGTGGCGCAGTGGGTAGGCAAGGACCGGCAGTACGGCAACGCCATCGTGCCCCTGCTCATCGGTCCGCAGGGGTCGGGCAAGACCACCTTCTGCCGGCGCCTCCTGCCCGGCTTCCTCCGCATCTACTACAACGACCGTCTGTCAATGAAGAACGACAACGACATCTTCATCGCCATGTCGTCCTACGCTTTGATCAACATCGATGAGTTCGATGCCATGTCGAAGAGCCAGCAGCCGCTGCTCAAGTACCTCATCTCCAAGCAGGACGTCAAGTTCCGTCCGCCCTACGGCAAGGTGATGGTCGAGCGGCAGCGCTTCGCCTCGTTCATCGCCACCACCAACAACCGGCGCCCGCTGGTCGATCCCTCCGGCTCGCGCCGCTTCATCTGCGCCTATGCCGAACAGATCGACAACGACGGAACGATTCCCTACAAACAGCTCTATGCCCAGCTCTACCAGGAGCTGCAGGAGGGGCGACGCTATTGGTTCGAGGACGAGGACAACGCACGTATCATGCGTCAGAACGAAGCCTTCCAGCAGGTGTCAAGCTATGAGAAGATGGTGGAGCTCACCTACCTCAGCCCCGACACCACGCCCGACGCCGCCGACTTCATCCCCTTGCAGCAGATCCTCAGGCAGCTGGCACTGCTGTTCCCCAACTTCAACGTGACAAAAGGCACCGATGCCGAGCTCGGTAAACGCATGTCAAAGATGGGTTACGAACGGAAGCGCACGAACAAAGGGACATCCTTCAAGGTGGTCAGAGCATGATGGGGAGGAGTAAAACAAGTTGTTTTACCTTCAACCACATAGGTGAAACGGGTCACGCAGTTAGCTCGTAGGAAGTAAAACAAGTTGTTTTACATGCAGTGAAGGTAGTGTAAGGACAGAATCACCTTACACTCACTTTAACAACTGATATGTCAAAAGGTTACAACGAAAAGTGTAAGGACAACGAAAATCATTAAAAATTATGGCGATATATGTCAAGCTGATCAGGAACAACATCAAGCGTAGCAGTTCCTACGGAAAATATTTTGCTAAAGCCGTGAGCCACGGCGAAGTAACGCTTGAGGAAATAGCAGAAAAAGCCTTTAAGCATACGAATATGTCAAAGGGAACCATTGTGTCGGTTGTCACAGATTTACAAAACATCATGAAAGAAAAGTTGGCCGACGGGCAGACCATCGTGCTGCCCGGCATCGGTCGCTTCAGCCTCCGCGTGGAGAGCGAAGGTGTAGATGATCCGAAACACTTCAAGCTACGCCGTCACATCACCCGCATCATCTGCGGCTTCCTGCCCTCCGGTCATCGTGTCCAGGGCCGTCGCATCAGCTATGAGTTCAGTGAGGATGTGGATGTGGTGTGGGATACCTGATCCCTCCCGACTGCAATCAAATCTGTGTCATCTGTGCGATCTGTGAGACCTTTGCCCGAGTGTGGTGTTTTTATGGCTAATTCGTGTTAAAGAACCCGATGACCTGCGGAAAAGCTTTTTAATGTTTTTGCCTCAGTGAGTGTCAGTGTTTCTTTAGAAACTGTTATCAACTTGTACATGAGTGCGAGAACTTGTTCTCAGACACTCAGGCACAAGCTGAGAACGTAGGCCATAGGCCACTGACACGCGCTGAGGTGTTTTTTATGTTTTTTATTCGTCGGTCCAGTCATCTTGCCAGACGTCATAGACGCTGCAACCATAGTTCGAAGAAGCGATCGTACACAAAATAGCCAGAAGGGCTCCGATAGACGAGATCCTTATCAAGGAGTCCATCTATCGCAGTCTTGATACTGCTTGCGCCAGGCAACTCATAACGTTTAATGAAGTCGCTGCTTTGTGGACTCGCAACCAATTTCTCCTTGGCTATGGCCTTCACGACGGCAAACTGATTTTCAGTCAGGAATCCTATCAGTTCTTCATACTGCATGGAATTATGATTGACGATATGCCTTATGGTTTCATCTACCTGCTCCGTCTTTTCGACTTGTTTCTCGGTTTCATACAGGCGGTTCAAGACAAGCTGAATATTCCGGGTGACACCGTCAAAACGCTCGTAGATGTATTTGAAAGTCTCCTGGCTGATACTACCCTTCTTATCCTCAAAGAAGCGATGGGCAAACACATAGTATATCTCCTCATGTAACGGCTCCAGCCCCATGGATACAGTGCTCTGATAGAAAGGCCGGTCGGGAGAATAGAAAATCTGCGACATCAGATGCCGTTTGCTACCGGCAAACACAAAATGGACGTTTGGTGCGAACTGAATATAGGAACGCAAGAGTGCTTCCGTTCCCGTCTCAGGATAATTGGTAATCTGCTGGAACTCATCGATGGCAACATACACCTGATGCTTGCTCTGTGTGAGATAACCGAAGATACTTTTCAACGTCGTTTCCGTCAGGGCCGGCTCTATGCTGACAGAGACAGTAGGCATACCTGTCAGGGGGTCGGTGCTGAATACAGGACGCCAAGAGCCAAAGAACTCCAGAAGGCGTTTTATGGCTTGCCGTTCTCTTGACATCACTTCCTGGGCGATAGCCGTCCCTAATAGTTGCACGAAATCATGTTGATTCTTGGTGGCAAAGATGTCAATATAAATGCATTTTGCATCCTTTTCAAGCTCTTTAAGTCGGAAAAAGGCATTCTTTATGAGCCCAGTTTTGCCGATTCTTCGTGGAGAGATGAGCACCGTATTCCTTCCATTTTGCAAATTGGCAATCAATTCCTCTGTCTCTTCGGTACGGTCACAGAAATAGTACGGACTCACGTAACCTTGATAGACAAAGGGATTCTTTAGGAACTTCTTCGATATTTTGGGCATACGACAGTTTGTTGTTGTTTAATCTTCTATGATGCTTTTTATGACGGAAATTCCGTGACGGGAATTATGTGATAACTATTTCGCTTGCAAAAATACAATTTTCCAATGTAACTGCCAAAAAAACTTCAATTATTATTTAATTCAAGTTTCTCATGTCTTGTTTTCACCACGAATTACACGAATTTCATGAATTTCATGGATTCTTGCTATCTGTCTTATTGTGTCGAATTACACGAATAGGTGTGCGAAGCGCTGCGCAGGCTTCGAATGCTCGGCATCGTGTTGGCATTCAGCACCCGCGTAGCGTGCTGCCCTAATTCGTGTAATTCGTTTATAATTCTTCATATCAGAGGACATGAATTCGTGTAATTCGTGGTTTTTATATCATTTGCGAAAGTTGAATTATTTAATCACGACCTTGTGGCCATTATTGATATATATTCCGCGCTGGGTGGGCTTGCCGCTGATTCGGCGGCCGTCGAGGTCATACCAGGAGTCTTCACCTTGAACCTTGAACTTTGGACCTTGAACCTCGCCGACTCCGTCGGTGGGTCTTTCGTCTCCGAAGAACATCTTCACGTTTCCGGCCGGGAGGTCGGTGGCGCTGATGCCGTTGAGCTGGAAGTAGGCGCGGAAGGCATCGATGTAGGCGCCGGGTCGCGGATAGTAGAGGGTGTTGCCTGCGCCGAGGAAGAGGATGCTGCGGTTGTCGGCGGCGAAGGACATCGCGTCGTAGGTGCCGGTGAAGGTGACGTTGGCGGTCTCCACGTTTCGGGCTGTACAATCGATGGAGACGTTCTCGAAGAGTGGGTCTGTGATGTCCCAAATATAGGAGTCGCCTGCAACGTAGCCTTCAGCCTTCTCCCAACGAATAATATAAGGTGAACCTGCTGTGAGGGTCTCTACAGGCTCGCTGAAGTTGAGGGTCAGCTCGCCGTCAGCGTACGATGCACTGCTGAGGGTACGAGCCTCGGCACCGGCCAAGGGGCTGGCAGCAATCTGCTCGGCTGTCAGTGAGAACGGCAGGCACAGCGTGTTCCAGTCGCCGTCCTTGTAGAGCGTGCGGTCGGCGAGCTGGAGGGGGAACTTGCCGGGGCCCCAGCCGAGGTCGAGGGGCAGAAGGGGATGGGCGGCATCCGCCTGGGCAAGGACGGCGAGGAGGGCGATGGCCTGGGTGTTGGAGGCCTGGTCGCGCAGAGCTGGCACGGCCCCGTTGTTGGCGGTCACGTCGTGGCGCGCAGGGTTGTAGTTGTCCATTCCGACACCGATGCCGCTTGCTGTCGGTGTGCCGCCGAGGGTGCAACCGCTGTAGAAGTTATTGGATAAAACTCTGGAGCCGATATAGCCTGCGATAGCACCTGAGTCTGTCACATTGGGAATGGCAACGCCCACGGCAAGGCAGTTGGATATGTTGCCCTCATAGCCTACGATGCCGCCGTAATAACTGATGTTGGTGAGGCCGCCGGCCACAGTGAGGGTGGCGGAGCTGACGCAGCCGCTGATGGTGCCTCTATTACAGTAACCTACCACACCGCCGTGAAAGGAGGCACTGTTGGCAACGGCATGGATGGTGACATCATTGCCTACGCGGCAGTTCTCCACAATGCTGCCATTATCGTCGTATGTTGCAATATATCCCGCAATGCCGCCGACAAATTGATATCCGGTGATGCGGGCATCGGCGAGGTTTACGTTCCTGATGGTGGCACCACGAGTATTACCAAAGAGGCCCTGATAGCTGTCAGCTTCGGTGGCGTTGCCTTTGTAGATGCGGATGCCGCTGACGGTATGGCCCTGACCGTCGAAGGTGCCACGGAACCAGCAGTAGTCGCTATTAAAGTAACCGCCTATCGGCGAATAATTGTTCTCCTTGCTGGTGGCATCGTTCCAGTCGGTGGTGTGGGTGTAGGTGATGTCGGCATCCAGCACGAAGAAATAACCGTTGGGATGGCTTGCGTCGGGGCCAAAGTCGTTGCCGCTATTGACGCGCTCTGCCAGCAGGTTGAGCTCTTGCGTGCGAGTGATGACGTAGGGATGCTCTGCGCTGCCGTCAGCACCTTTGTCTGTGCCCCAGGCGGTGAAAGCGCTGGCGCTCACGGTGGCATCGGCGGCGGGCATGGTGAAGCTGTTGCCGCTCAGTTCATTGTCATTGAGCGTGAAGACGACAATTTGGCCGTCAAGCAAGCCGCTATAGCTGAGTGTTACGGTGCTTCCTGCTGGAACACTGATGGTGCCGCCTTGGTTGAGGAGTGCGCCAGTGGCAGTGATATTCTCCCCCAGCGTGAGTGTATGCAGCGTCGTGTAAGGCACGGCCCCGTTGTTGGCGGTCACGTCGTGGCGCACACTGTTGTAGCTGTCACGGCCGACACCGATGCCGCTTGCTGTCGGTGTGCCGCCGAGGGTGCAACCGCTGTAGAAGTTATTGGATAAAACACTGGAGCCGATATCGCCTGCGATAGCACCTGAGCGTGTCACATCGGGAATGGCAACGCCCACGGCAAGGCAGTCGGACAGGTTGCCGCTAAGGTAGCCTACGATGCCGCCGTAAGAATCGATGCCGTTGAGGCCGCCGGCCACAGTGAGGGTGGCGGAGCTGACGCAGCCGCTGATGGTTCCGCCATTACAGGCACCTACCACACCGCCGTGATTGTAGGCATTGTTGGCAACGGCATGGATGGTGACGTCATTGCGTACGCGGCAGTTCTCCAGGGTGATGCTATTATTGTTGTATGTAATAAATCCCGCAATGCCGCCGACATCTTTATTACCGGTGATGCGGGCATCGGCCAGGATGACATGCCTGATGGTGGCACCCTCGGTCTTACCAAAGAGGCCCTGATAGCTGTCAGCTTCGGTGGCGCCGCCTTTGTAGATGCGGATGCCGCTGACGGTATGGCCCTGACCGTCGAAGGTGCCGCGGAAGTATATATTGTTATCGTTAAAACGTCCGCCTATGGCGGTGTAGTTGTTCTCTGTGCTGGCGGCGTTGTTCCAGTCGGTGGTGTGGGTGTAGCTGATGTCGCTATCCAGCACGAAGTACTTGCCGTTGAAGTCATTGGCGGTGTAGCCGTCGGTGCCGTTCACGTTCTTGGCCAGCAGGTCGAGGCCGGCGGTGGTGGTGATGACGTAGGGATGCTCCTGGCTGCCGTCGGCATAGTTGGCGATATTCCAGACGTCAGTCAGTGTAACCGTGACGGTGGCATCGGCGGCTGGCATAGTGAAGCTGCTGCCCTCGATGGGTGTGCCGTTGACAGAATAGGCTACATGATAGCCTGTGGGCACTTCGCCGGTGTAAGTGAGCGTGACGGTGGTGTTGGAGGCGTAGTAGGTGGTGCCGTCAATCACTACGCTCACTCCCGTGGCGCCGACGCCGTCGGGCAGGGTGAGGACATGGACGCTGCGGGCACCGTCGAGGTCGGAGATAGAGTTGCCACCAGATCCAATGTTGGTAGTGCTGGTGGTGCCGCCTTTGGTGAGAGAGCAGTTGTGGTAATAGTTTGCGGTGAGGGTTCCGCTGTTAAAGCCAGAAATGGCACCGACATTACTAGAATTAGCATACGTAGCAATAATAGCAGTATTGAGAACTAAACAGTTCTTGATAGTAGCAGAAGACATTGAACCCGTGATGCCTCCCACCTGATTATAGCCTATGATGTGGGCATCATCGAGGATGACGTTCTGTACTGTTCCCAAAATACCGACATTTCCAAACAGACCCTGGCATCTATCGGCATTGGTGGTGCCGGTCTTGTTGATGCGTATGCCGCTGACTGTATGGCCGTCGCCGTCGAAGGTGCCGCGGAACCCGTAGGTTCTATTGCCGATGGCGGTGTAGTTCTCGCCGTTGGCATCAAGGGCGGTGGGATCGTAGGCGATGTCGGCACCCAGCTTGAAGAACTCGCCCCTGTATTCGTTGCCGCTGTTTACGCGGGTGGCGAGAAGGTCGAGCTGGCTGGGATAACTAATGATGTAGGGGGTCTTACTGCTGCCGGTGCCGCTCCAGGGGACAACTTCCCACTGGGCATAGAGGGTGAGGGTGGCGCCGTTCTCTGCGGTGAGGTTGTTGATTTCCTGTTGATTGGTGTAGCTGTCGCCGCTGCCGTCAGCATTGGTTGTCCAGCGATAGAACTGGTAACCCACCGGAGCGGTGAAGGCGTTGGCGGTGAGTTGATGCGACACACCGTAGGTGAAAGCCTGATCAGCTATCGTGCCAGTAGCGCTGTCGCTATTCTTGTCGAAATGAACACTATAGGTGTGCGCCGTCCAAGTGGCGGTATAGCTGCGGTGTTCTGTAGATCCTGTGGGGATAGTAACCTCCATTGTCGGTTCATTGAGGTCTGTTCCCGTCCATCCGGCGAAGGTGTAACCCGTCCGTGTGGGATTCGCAAGGGTGAAGTTGTTGCTCTCGATGCTGTAGCTGGTGGGATTGGCTGTTGCCACAGTGCCGCCAGCGAGGTCGTAGGTGATGGAATAGGTGATGGCCGTCCACTGGGCGTAGAGGTCAACGGTGCCGCCGTCGGTGGCGGTGAGGTTCGAGACCTCCTGCTGGTCGGTATAAACCACGGCACCATCTGCTGTTGTGCTCCATCCGTCGAAGGTGTAGCCGGTGCGGGAGATGCTCTGGATGTTCTTCGACTGGTCGTAGGTCATGGCCATATCGGTGTAGGCTCCCGTGCCGTCGTTATGATGGAGGCGCAGGGTGTAGGTGATGGGGGTCCACTGGGCATAGAGGTCAACGGTGCCGCCGTTGGTGGCGGTGAGGTTGCTCACGCTCTGCCCGTCGGCGTAGCTGGTGCCGCTGCCGTCAGCCGCCGTGTTCCATCCTGCGTAGGTGTAGCCCTCGCGGGTGAAACCGTTGGCGGTGAGGGCCTGGGCGGTGTTGTAGGTGAAGGCCTGGTTGGCCATCGTGCCCGTGGCGGCATCGTTGTTCTTATTGAAGCGTACGGAGTAGGTGGCCCAGACGAGGGTGTAGTTGGCGCTGACGCTGGTGCTGGAGGAGAAGATGCCCGAGCCGGTAGCCTTAACGGTGGCCGTGCCGGCGGCGGTGTTGTTCTGATAAGATAAGGTATAGTGCGTACCCGAGGTGAGCGTCGTGCCGTGCCAGGTGACGGTGGGCGTGGGCATTATTGCGGTGTTGCTGACGATGTACTGGCTGCTGAGGCCCGTGATGACGGCATCGGTGATGGGGATGGCGGTGGCGTAGCTCACCTCAATCTTCGAGAAGAGGATGCCATTGGAGAAGGTGTGCGAGAACGACTTCGTCATGTTCCAGTAGTCGCACTCCGCCACGCCGTCGTGGGCCACGGCCTCGCCGTTGGCATCGAGCTGGATGACGTTGCCGCTGGAATCCAAGATGCGGACATGGTAGATGTACGTCGTACTGCTGACGGTGAGCGTGGTGCTGCCCCGTCCGCCAATGGTGTTGTTATTACTGACGGACAGCTGTTTGGCGGCGTCGCTCAGCTTGAGGGTGAGGCCGCCCGGGAGGTTGAAGGAGATCTCGGCGGTGGAGTTGTACGTCCAGTTGACTTGGCCGGACGATGTGCTGCCGTCGGAGAACTGGGCGTAGAACTCAGTTGGCGAATTGCCTTGTCCGCCACTCACGGTGTAGGTCTTGGTGGTGGCGCTGGCCGTCCCTGCGAATGTGCAGAGGAGGGCGATGAGGGTGATGATACGTTGTTTCATTTTATATATTTTAAACTGAATCTGAAGTACTAAAAAAACAATAAAAACACCTCGTCTGATGTCTGCGGTCTTTCGACCCTCGTGCTGACTTCATGGCCTTGTGCCTGAAAGCGAGCTTTCGCACAAGCCCTGAAGTCATCACGGTTTTGCAGGCAAAACGCAGACATCATCTTCGGCAAAAACATCGCGCTTTGCGCTAAAAAACTTGTTCTCGAGACAGAAACCTGTAAATAGGAACATGTTGTCCATAGGAACTGCTTTTTTATGTTTTTGCCTCAGTGAGTGTCAGTGTTTCTTTAGAAACTGTTATCAGTTTGGACATGAGTGCGAGAACTTGTTCTCAGGCACTCAGGCACGAGGTGATCACATAGAGCGTAGCTCACTGACACTCCTGGAGGTGTTTTTTATGTTTTCTTCTGTATTTTATCACGACCTTGTGGCCTTTATTGATATATATTCCGCGCTGGGTGGGCTTGCCATTGATTCGGCGGCCATTGAGGTCAGACCAGGTGTCTTCACCTTGAACCTTGAACTTTGGACCTTGAACCTCGCCGACTCCGTCGGTGGGACTTTCATCTCCGAAGAACATCTTCACGTTTCCGGCGGGGAGGTCTGCGGCACTGATGCCATTGAGCTGGAAGTAGGCGCGGAAGGCACCGATGGAGGCGCCGGGTCGCGGATAGTACAGCGTGTTGTCGGCGCCCATGAAGAGGACGCTCTTGTCCGCTGCATCGAAGGTGATGGGGGCGTAGGTGCTCTTGAAGGTGACATTGCCGTCGTGGGTGTAGTCGTCGCTGCCTTCATAGGTGGTTTGATTCATCCAGTAGGTGTCTTTGCTGATGGTGACGCCAGTGAAGACGGGATTCACGATGTTATTGGTGCCGTCGCCGTCCCACTTGACAAGAACGGGCTCGCCG
>JAEEGL010538114.1_pt1 | contig 15014 bp, 16 predicted proteins | sample 9134231 | NCBI WGS metagenome assembly JAEEGL01 (sample SAMN16246548, study PRJNA631951) | gut metagenome | biome: gut microbiome; feature: rumen; material: fiber-attached | host: Bos | place: Iran: Karaj | collected 2018-10 | reverse complement strand
GAATACGGTCATGTTTCGCGTTATGACGAAAACCGCAAGGAAGCGATCAAAATGATGCAGGATGTGGAGCGTCTCTTTGCGACGCTGCCCGAACTGGACTGCGGCTCCTGCGGGTCTCCCACTTGCCGGGCATTCGCTGAAGACGTGGTACGAGGCCATGCCAAACTGGAAGACTGCATCTGTGTGATGCGTCAAAAGCTGCAGGAAACTCAGAAGGAGAATCATCATGACGGTTCGTGAACTGGTCGACAGGACCGGGCTGACCGTGCTGGTTCTGCCGGACGGTGATCATGAAGTCTCCGGGGTTTATGCGGGAGATCTTCTGAGCTGGGTCATGGGGAGAGCTAAAGAAAGCCAGGCTTTTGTAACGATCATGACCAACATCAACGTGCTGGCCGTGACCGCATTGCTTGATCTCTCGTGCGTGATCATCTGCGAAGACGCGGAAGTTCCTCCGGAACTGATCCGGTCTGCAGAAGAAAAAGGGATCAACCTTTTGAGGAGCGATGCGCCTGAATATGAAACGTGCGTCAGGCTCAGTTCGGTTTTATGAGTCAGTATTATTACGACCTTCACGTTCATTCCTGTCTCTCGCCTTGTGCCGATGATGACATGACCGTCCACAATATTGCCGGCATGGCTGCTCTGAAAGGACTTCAGATCGTGGCCCTGACCGACCATAACACGTGCGGCAACTGCCGGTCATTCTATGCAGCCTGCAAAAGGCAAGGCATCATACCGATCGCAGGTATGGAACTGACGACGGCAGAAGAGATCCATCTGATCTGCCTTTTCGAAGAACTTGAATCTGCTGAGGCTTTTGAAAAAGAATTCAAAGCCTACAGACTACGGGTTCGGAACAGGGTCGAGATCTTCGGACATCAGTACTATGTGGATGAGAACGACGAAGTGTGCGGCGAAGAACCGGATCTGCTGCCGCCTGCGTCTGCGCTTTCTCTGGAAGAGGCCTGCCGCCTGGCCGGATCCTTTCAGGCATTCTGCTATCCTGCGCACGTAGACAGACCTTCGAACGGAATCATCAATATACTGGGCGATTTGCCGGAATCACCTGCCTTCTCTGTGATCGAATATTCGTCACAGGCCGATGTGGCAAAGATGGAAGCGGATCATCCCTCGCTTCGAGGAAAGAAACATGTCACGAACAGTGACGCCCACCATCTGTGGGATATCAGCGAAGCTGAGCATGCCCTCGAACTGGCGGATGAGCCATACAGCAGTTCTTTCGTACGCCGCCAGCTGTTCCGGTATCTGAGGGAGGGCACATCGTGAAGGAATTGTCTTTGAATATTTTGGATCTGGCCCAGAATTCGTTGACTGCGGGTTCTACGTGGGTCATGATCGATTTGGAAGAGACCGAAGACACGCTCCGGATCACCTTGAAGGATAACGGGTGCGGCATGAGCGAGGAGATGGTCAGGAACGTGACCGACCCCTTCTGCACGACCCGCAAAACAAGAAAAGTCGGTCTGGGCATCCCGTTCTTTCAGCTGGCAGCCGAACAGACGGGCGGATCGCTGACATTGAGCAGCATACCGGCTTCCGTATCTCCGGACAGCCACGGGACGGTCATCAGTGGCCTCTTCTACAAAAATCATCTGGATTTCACACCGTTGGGAGACGTGGTCTCGACCCTTTGCACCCTGATCCAGGGAGCAGGGGACGTAGATATTATTTTCAGCCACAAACTTCCCGGAGGAGAAATCTCACTGGATACCCGGGAAATCAAAGAAGTATTAGGCGGGATCCCTTTGTGCGAACCCGAAGTGCTGGTCTGGATCAGAGACAATCTGACCGAGCAGTATGACGAGGTCGGACAAAATCACTAATTTCGGAATTAAAAAAAATAAATGGTTCTTTTTTAGTCAACCAGGAGGAAAACAAGTATGAAATCATTGGAAGAGCTTGCTGCCATCCGAGAAAAAATGGCCAGCAGATTGGCTCTCCGCGAAAATGCAGGAGAGATTAGAATTGTCGTTGGCATGGCCACATGCGGCATTTCTGCCGGAGCCAGACCCGTTCTGAACACTTTTGTCGAAGAAGTGGCGAATCAGGGCCTTACCGGAAAAGCAGTCGTCACACAGACCGGATGTATCGGCATTTGCCAGTTTGAACCTGTAGTCGAAGTGTTTGAACCTGGCAAGGAAAAAGTGACCTATGTCAAGATGAATCCGGAAAAAGCCCGGAAAGTCGTTGAACAACATATTAAGAATGGTAACCCGGTTGCGGAGTATACCATCGGTAGCAATCAATAAATTACGGAGGAAGAAAAGTAATGATTCGTGCTCATGTATTAGTATGCGCTGGTACGGGCTGTACGTCCTCCGGAAGCGCGGCAGTCCGCGAAGCGATGACCAAAGAGCTGGAAAAACACGGGTTGCAGGATGAAGTCAAACTTGTCCATACCGGCTGTTTTGGGCTTTGCGCTCTCGGACCGATCATGATCGTTTATCCGGAAGGAACGTTCTATTCCCGCGTGAAGCCGGAAGATGTCCCTGAAATCGTTGAAGAGCATCTGCTGAAGGGACGTCCCGTTCAGCGTTTGATCTACAATGATCCCGGAGAGAAAGCAAAAGCCGAGGAAGTCGTGACATCTCTCAATGAAACCGCTTTCTACAAAACGCAGAAGAGACTGGCTCTTCGCAACTGCGGTGTCATCGATCCTGAAAATATCGAAGAATATATCGCTATGCGCGGCTATGAGGCTCTGGGCAAAGTTCTGACCGAAATGAAGCCTCAGGACGTCATCGACGTCATCAGCAAATCCGGTCTGAGAGGCAGAGGCGGCGGCGGATTCCCGACCGGCCGCAAGTGGCAGTTTGCCGCTGATCAGCCCGCAGGCAAAAAGTATGTCGTCTGCAACGCCGATGAGGGTGACCCCGGCGCTTTCATGGATCGCTCCATTCTGGAAGGCGATCCGCATGCCGTGCTGGAAGCTATGGCGATTGCCGGCTATGCTATCGGAGCCGATGAGGGATACATTTATGTCCGTGCTGAATATCCGATCGCCGTCAAGCGTCTGTCCATTGCCATCGAGCAGGCCCACGAAGCCGAATTGCTGGGCAACAACATTTTCGGAACCGGTTTCAACTTTGATATTCAGCTCCGTCTCGGTGCCGGCGCATTCGTGTGCGGCGAGGAGACAGCTCTGCTGACATCCATCGAAGGCAACCGCGGCGAGCCTCGTCCGCGTCCTCCTTTCCCGGCCGTCAAAGGTCTGTTCGGAAAGCCCACGATCATCAACAACGTCGAAACCTATGCCAACATCTGCCAGATCATCCTGAACGGTGCTGACTGGTTCAACCAGATCGGAACCGAAGGTTCCAAGGGCACGAAAGTGTTCGCATTGGGCGGCAAAGTCAAACATACGGGTCTTGTGGAAGTTCCTATGGGAACCACCCTTCGCGAGATCATTTACGATATCGGCGGCGGTATCCCGAACGGGAAGAAGTTCAAAGCCGCTCAGACCGGTGGTCCTTCGGGCGGATGCATTCCTGCACAGAACCTCGATACTCCTGTGGACTATGACTCGTTGAAAGCAATCGGTTCCATGATGGGATCCGGCGGTATGATCGTCATGGATGAAGACAACTGTATGGTCGATATCGCCAAGTTCTTCCTTGAATTCACAGTCGATGAATCTTGCGGCAAATGCGTTCCTTGCCGTCTCGGCACACGCAGAATGCTGGATATCCTGACACGGATCACGGAAGGAAAAGGCGAGGATGGCGACATCGAAAAACTGGAAGCTTTGGCCGAAGATCTCCAGAACAGCGCACTTTGCGCTCTCGGACAGACGGCTCCGAACCCCGTTCTTTCGACATTGCGTTATTTCCGCGACGAATATGAAGCACATATCTACGAGAAGAGATGCCCGGCAGGCGTCTGCAAGGCACTGCTTCAGTACTATATCGATCCTGAAAAGTGCAAGGGCTGTTCGCTTTGCTCCAAGAAATGCCCGGCCGGTGCCATTTCCGGAGAGATCAAGAGCCCGTTCAAGATCGACACGTCCAAATGCATTAAGTGCGGCGTCTGCATGAGTACATGTAAGTTCGGCGCAGTGGGCAGAAAATAAAGAGAGGAGAATGAAACCATGGAAACAAAAACTGTCACTTTAACTATTGACGGCGTTCAGGTTACTGTTCCGTCTCATTACACCATTCTGGACGCTGCCCGCGAAGCCGGGATCAATATTCCGACGCTTTGCTATCTGAAAGACGTCAACGCGATCGGCTCCTGCCGTCTGTGTCTGGTCGAGATCCAGGGTGCCCGCGGTCTGCAGGCTGCCTGCGTTTCACCCGTTGCCGAGGGTCAGGTCGTCAAGACGAATACCGAAAGGATCAGAAAATACCGCAAGACCAATCTTGAACTGATCCTGTCCAATCACAACCGTGAATGCACATCCTGCGTCCGCAGCGGTAACTGCGAACTGCAAGCGCTCTGCAATGAGTACGGCGTTGATCAGTACCGTTTTGACGGCAAACTGTCCTCAAACCGCTATGACGACGTGAGTCCTTCCATCGTGCGCGACAACTCCAAGTGCATCAACTGCCGCCGCTGCGTGGCAACATGTAACAAGATTCAGGGGATCGGTGCCATCGGTGTTTCCGGCCGCGGATTCCGTTCCGAGATCGGCAGCATCTACAAGATGAGCCTTGCTAATAGCCCTTGTATCTATTGCGGCCAGTGCATTCTGGCTTGCCCTGTCGGCGCTCTGAAAGAGAAAGACAGCATTCAGAAAGTTTATGAAGCTTTCGCTCAGGGCAAATATGTCGTGGTTCAGCCTGCTCCCGCAGTGCGTGCCACGATCGGAGAAGAGTTCGGCTATCCCGTGGGTACCAGCGTGACCGGCAAACTGGCCACCGCGCTGCGCCGCTTGGGCTTCGCCAAAGTCTTTGATACGGATTTTGCTGCTGACCTCACTATCATGGAAGAGGGAACCGAACTTCTGGGCCGCATCAAGAACGGCGGCGTTCTTCCGATGATCACCTCGTGCTCACCCGGATGGATCAATTACTGCGAAAAGTTCTATCCCGAATTCCTGCCCAACCTGTCCACATGCAAATCTCCGCATGAAATGGGCGGTGCAATGATCAAAACGTATTTTGCCGAAAAGGAAGGCATCGATCCGAAAAACATTTTTGTCGTTTCGGTTATGCCTTGCACAGCTAAGAAGTTCGAAGCTCAGCGCGATGAACTCGGTCATGACGGTTTGCAGGATGTTGATGCTGTTTTGACAGTCCGTGAAGCAGCCAAGATGATCAAGAGCGCCGGTATCGATTTCTGCCGTCTGCCTGATTCCGATTTTGACAGTATGCTCGGTGAATCCACCGGTGCAGCCGTTATCTTCGGTGCGACCGGCGGTGTTATGGAGGCTGCTCTCCGTACAGTATACGAAGTCTACACCGGCAAAGAACTGAAGGATGTCAACTTTACGGCTGTCCGTGGAACGGCAGGCGTCAAAGAGGCCGAGATCGATCTGAATGGAACGAAGATCATGGTCGCTGTTGCCAACGGCACAAAGAATGCATCTGAAGTCCTGGAAGCCGTGAAACGCGGTGAAAAGAACTACACATTCATCGAAGTGATGGGTTGTCCCGGTGGTTGCGTCTGCGGCGGCGGTACACCGATCGTTCCTGCCAAGGACAAAGCCTATATGGACCTTAAGGCAGAACGCGCAAAGGCGCTTTACAACGAAGACGCCGGCAAAGCTATCCGTAAATCTCACGAAAACAGCGAGATCAAGCAGATCTACAAAGATTTCCTGGGCGAACCCAATTCACATAAAGCGCATGAACTGCTTCATACGCATTATGCCGCTCAGCCGAAATACAAATTTGAGAAGAAATAAAACTGATCAATTCTCAATCGCAAGCCCGGGACGAAAATCCCGGGCTTTTGTACGTCCGTTTTTGTAGAAAAGATTGACAAAAAGTATGATATACGCTATAATAAAAGTGTTCCAAAAAGAACACATTTGAAAAAAAAGGACAAAACATGTTCAACCTAAAAGATTTGTTTCTCTTTCAAGGGATTGCGGATGAAAAAGTGGATAAGATGATCAAGGCCCTGTCCTCACCTGTGTCGTATCGGAAACACGATATCATATACGATACCGACAGATTCGACCGTGCTCTCGGCGTCTTTCTGTCAGGGGTCGGATGCGCGGAAAACGAGGGATCAGTATTTCTGAAACGGAATTTTACAGAGGGCTCCGTTTTCGGGGCCGCTGCCGTATTCGGCGAAATGTCGGGATATGTCAGCAGGATCCGGGCGAGAAGCGATTGTATCGTTTGCTTTATTCCGCAGGATGTTTTGGAAAAATGGTTTAAACAATATCCGAAAACAGTTGTCAACTATGTGTCGTTTCTCTCCGAAAGGATACGTTTCCTGAACAACAAACTGAGCCAGATGACGGATAAATCCGTTTCTGCCCGACTGTACCGGTACATCTCGGACAGCGCAGATGAAAACGGAGTTTTGACGGTCAAAAACATGGCCGAACTGGCCAGGATGACCCGGATGGGACGAACCAGTCTGTACAGAGCCTTATCTGAACTTGAAGAAAAGGGCTTTATTTTAAGAGAACATGATTTGATTACTTTGCTGTAATGCGAGGAGAAAAAGATATGAAAAAACTGATTGCAATATTCTTAGTTGCTGTGATGGTTCTGACCTTTGCCGCCTGCGGCTCAGAGCAGAATGAAGGCACAGAAACCAAGGAAGACACGACGCTCGAAAACTCTACCGGTGAATCCGGTGAAGAGTCAGAAACAGGGGCCCGTGAAAAAACAGACGTGAACGTTTATGTCATCACAGGTCCGACCGGAATCGGCGCTGTTCAAATGTGGGACAAAGCAGAAAACGGCGAGGGCCTTGAAAACTACCATTTTACCGCCGTAACCAGCCCTAACGAGGTCGTTTCCCATATATCGAAAGGTGAAGCAGACATCGCAGCAATTGCTACGAACCTGGCGGCAAAACTGTACCAGGTTACAAGTCAAGGTATCCAAATCCTTGCGGTCAATACACTGGGTGTCCTCAATGTTTTGACTTATCAAGGCGAACAGGTCAGCAGTTTGTCGGATCTGAAAGGACGGACAGTCGTCACGACAGGGCAGGGAGCCAATCCCGAATTCATCATACGTCATCTGATGACTCAGTCCGGAGTCGATCCGGATCAGGACCTGACCATTGAATACAAAGCTGAAGGGACCGAGCTGGTCACCGTCTGGGCAAACAACCCGGAAGCCGTGATCATCGCTCCACAGCCTGTTGCAACATCAATTACAAAAAAATATGAAGGCTCAGCCATCGTTTTAGACCTGACAAATGTTTGGGATGATTTAAACTCGGGCTCTGCTCTCATGATGGGATGCATCGTTGTCAGAACCGCTTTTCTCAACGAACATCCCGAGGCTGTCGAGAATTTTCTGAAAGACTATCAGGCATCTGTCAAGTCGACTAACGACGATCCCGCAGGCACAGGAGAACTCTGTGCGAAATATGGAATCGTGGGGCAGGCTCCGATTGCAACCGCTGCCATTCCGAATTGCCATATCGTATATGTGACAGGCGATGAGATGAAGAATGACCTAAACGGATATCTGAACGTCCTTTTCGAGGCTGACCCTTCATCAATAGGCGGCAGCATGCCCGATGATGGTTTCTACTATGCTTCTTAAAGAGAAAAATGGGGATAACCGTTTTTGGATTTTCATCAAGTCGGACAAACCGTTAGCACGGCTGATCAGAACGGTTCTGGCCATTGCATTCTGGATAGTTGTCTGGCTGATCGTTGCCTCTTTGGCAAACAGAAATCTCTTGCTGAAGATCCCTCTTCCAGGCGAAGTGCTGACGACTTTATTCGATGATTTGAAACTGCAGGAGTTTTGGAAGGCGGTCGGCACTTCCGTTCTGCATATCGTGATCGGATATATCTGTGCATTGGCGGTCGGATTTGCCGGCGGCATGATTTCCGGGATATCCGGATGGTTCCGCTCCTTCTCAATGCCCCTGATGCACATGATCCGGGCGATACCGGTCGCTGCTTTCGTGATTCTGGCATGGCTGTGGGTCCCCAATTCGGTATTGCCTTCCGTGATCGCCTTCCTGATGGTTTTGCCGATCGTCTGGGGGCATGTCGACGCTGCGCTGCTGGCCATCGATAATCATTTTATCGATCTGTCCAAAATGGATGGCGCCAACCGGATCCAAACGGCTTTCTTCGTTCAACTTCCCATGATACATGACCCTCTCCGTACCGGATGCCTGAACGGCTTTGGCATCGCCTGGAAGGCGGGAGTGGCTGCAGAGGTCATCTGCAATCCGACAGGGACGATCGGGTCTATCCTTCAAAAGGCCAAAACGGGTATTGATTATCCGCAGGTGTTCGCTGTGACCGTTGCCATCGTACTTGTCAGTGTGGCTTTGGAACAATTGCTCCGCCTGATTTGGAGACCTGTTTTAACTTGATGATTAAGCGCTGAAATCAGCACGGTGAACCGGCTGTTTTCGGCGCTTTTCGTCAAAACGCGCCAAATGATCAAAAAAGTCTATCGGTTTGGTAAGAAAATGATTTTTGTTTGCTAAATCGTATACAAAATATGATATAATACGATATAGTGGGAAGAAGGTTTTCCCGCATGATTGTTAAAAAACCCAAATTTGAAAGACCATTCTGGAGGGGTTTATGGATCAGAATATTGGAGCCGGAAAGCAGAAGATCTGCGCATGGTTCGATGAAGGGACTTTCGTTGAACTTGGTGCGAAAATCAAGAAAAATGACCGGCAGGACAGCTTGATATGCGGATACGGGTCGATGAACGGCAAACTTGCCTATGCATTTTTGCAGGACGGAGATAATCAAAAGGGCGCTTTTGATGACATGGGTGCCGCCAAGCTTGGCAGACTTTATGAAATGGCTGTGTCGAACGGGGCGCCTGTTGTCGGCGTTTTTTGCAGCTCAGGTACCGTGATCTACGACGGGATCAAGGCCATGTCCGCATACGGCAAGTGGATGAAGCTGGTGGCAAAAGCCTCCGGAGTCGTGCCTCAGATCGCTGTGATAGACGGTGTTTGCGCCGCATCGGCAGCTGCTCTTGCCGCTATGATGGATTTCACTTTCTTCAACAAAGAGACAGGCAGCCTTTACGTGAGCAGTCCTTTCGTGCTGGGTGACCAGACTGGAACTTCCGCTTCATGCGAAACAAACGGACAAATCGCGAAATCTTTCGATCACAGAGAGGATTTGATCTCTTATGTGAGGAATTTTGTCTCGGATCTGCCTTCTTATGCCGGTGATACAGCAACGGATATTCCTCAGGATGATATCAATCGTAAAGTTCAAACCGACGGACTGTCAACCGTCCAGTTGATCGAGGCCATTGCGGATGATGCCGCATTCATGCCTCTCTTTGAAGGCTATGGAGAAACGGTCGTGACAGGTTTTGCACGGTTGGGCGGATCGCTTTCAGGTATCGTTGCCAACGTAGGCGAGAACCAAAAAGGACTATTGATCCCCGACGCCGCACGCAAAGCAGCGAAGTTCATTCGCTTCTGCGATGCGTTTGGACTTCCTGTCATCACACTGGTCAATTCAGAAGGGGTCAAGGCGGACGTGGCTTGCGAGAACGCGCCTTTCTCGTCTGAACTGGCAAGGCTTGCGCAAAGTTACGCATCGGCTACGTGCCCTCTGATCACGGTATATGTCGGGAACGCATTCGGTCCCGCCTACATCGTCATGGGCTCCGAAGCTCTCGGAGCAGACGTGACATACAGTTTGCCTGATGCCAAATTCGGCATCCTTTCTCCCGAAGCCAGCGTGGCTTTCCTGAAGCAGGATGAACTCAACGCAGGATCCTCTAGGGATCAACTGATCAAAGAGTGGACCGAACAGTATGCAAGCCCGGAAGTCGCAGCCTCCATGGGCGGCGTCGATGATATCATCGATCCAGGCGAAATCAGGCAGCGCATCATTTCAGCCGTGTATATGACAGCGGAAAAGGGTCGTGCAGGGAAACATGCAAAGCATGCGAACGACCCGATGTGAGGTGGCATATGGAAACAGTTGCAGAAACAGGCATGTCTTTTGCTGAACGGCTGTCCATGTCCGGCCAGATGACGCTGCTGGGGCTTGGAACGATTTTCCTGGTTCTTGCGCTTCTGTGGGGAGCCATGGTCATTTTCAAGTTGCTCTTGCATGATCTGCCGGCCCGCCGCAGCAAAGCGAAAGAAGATCCCGGTACCGCCGAGACAGCGGCTTCAGCCGAGCCTGAGGCCATCCAACCGTCTGAGGATGCTCAGCTGGTCGCTGTGATCACAGCGGCGATCGCGGCATTCCGAACTCAGGAGGGAATCCCACCGACCGAAGGTTTCAGAGTCGTATCGTTCAAAAGAACCCATCATTAAGAGTATTTGAAAGGATTGTATCATGAAAAACTATAAAGTAACCGTAAACGGCGTCACATATGAAGTATCCGTAGAGGAATGCGGAACACAGGAAACCGTACAGGCAGCAGTTCCTGCGCCTGCACAGAAACCGGCCGCCCCGGCACCTGCAGCAGCTTCCGGAAAAACGCAGGTCAAAGCGCCCATGCAGGGCAATATCATGAAGATCAACGTCAAACCCGGTGATGCGGTGAAAAAAGGGCAGGTCCTGATGGTCCTTGAAGCCATGAAGATGGAAAACGATATCCCTTGTCCCGAAGACGGCGTGGTTGCTTCTGTCCTTGTCGCGCAGGGGGCCACAGTCAAGTCAGACGACGTACTTATTACACTTCAGTAAAAACGACCCACTGTCCTGAAAGGAAGTATAAGCATTATGCTTGAAAGCGTACAAAACTTTCTGCAATCAACGGGTATCTACAACTGGTTTTCGCAGGGTGACTGGTGGAAAACACTGATCATGATTGCGATATCGTTCGCGCTGTTTTACCTCGCTATTGTCAGAAAATACGAGCCTTTGTTGCTCCTTCCGATTGCGATGGGTATGTTCCTGACCAATCTGCCCGGCACCAATCTTTTCCACCCGGATTTCTTTATCACAGGGGAAGCTTCCTTCGGCGAGATCCTTTCGCACGGCGGACTTCTGGACCTCCTGTATCTGGGTGTGAAATTGGGCATTTATCCTTGTCTGATATTCATTGGCATCGGAGCCATGACGGATTTTACGCCTCTGATCGCCAATCCGAAAAGTTTTCTGATCGGAGCAGGCGCTCAGCTGGGCGTGTTCGTGGCTTTTTCAGTCGCATTGATGACAGGGCTGTTCACTCCGCAGGAAGCCGCTTCGATCGGCATCATCGGCGGCGCGGACGGGCCGACCGCTATCACGGTCACGAAGATCCTGGCCCCCAAACTTCTGGGTGCCATTGCGATCGCAGCGTATAGCTATATGGCTTTGATCCCGATGATCCAGCCTCCTCTGATGAAATTGCTGACGACCAAAAAAGAGCGTTCGATCAAAATGACAACTTTGCGTACGGTCTCCAAGACCGAGAAGATCCTTTTCCCGATCGTGGTGACGCTGGTCGTTTTCCTGTTCGTCCCCGAAGCGGTGCTTTTGGTAGGTTGTCTGATGTTCGGTAATCTGCTGAACGTTTGCGGAGTCACGGAAAGGCTGTCCAAAACCGCTCAGAACGAATTGATGAACATCGTAACGATTTTCCTGGGTATTTCTGTCGGTGCTACGGCAACTGCCGAGAATTTCCTGAGTTTACAGACGATCGCCATCATCTTCTGCGGTCTGGCTGCTTTCTGCGTCTCTTCGATAGGTGGATTGCTGACCGCCAAGCTGATGAATGTTCTGACTCACGGAAAGATCAATCCGCTGATCGGTTCTGCCGGTGTGTCCGCTGTCCCGATGGCGGCCCGTGTTTCTCAGATCCAGGGTCAGAAAGAGGATCCCACGAACTTTTTGCTCATGCATGCCATGGGGCCCAATGTGGCTGGGGTCATCGGTTCGGCTGTTGCCGCCGGTGTGTTCCTCTCCTGGTTTGCTTAATCGACTGTGAGGTATGAGATATGGCTAAAGTAAAAATTACAGAAACCGTGCTTCGGGATTCCCATCAATCCCTGATCGCAACACGGATGACGACGGAAGACATGCTGCCGATCCTGGAACAGTTGGACAGCATCGGTTATCATTCTCTAGAAGCATGGGGCGGAGCCACATTCGACTCCTGTATGCGGTTCTTGAATGAAGATCCATGGGACCGTTTGCGTACGATCCGGAAGCATGTGAAAAATACCAAACTGCAGATGCTGTTTCGCGGGCAGAACATTCTGGGCTACCGTCATTATTCCGATGACGTGGTGGAATATTTTGTTCAGAAGTGTATCGCGAACGGGATCGACATCATCCGGATCTTTGACGCTTTGAACGACCCCAGAAACCTGAAGACCGCGATCGACGCGACAAAGAAAGAAGGCGGACACGTTCAGGCTGCTTTCAGTTATACGACAGGGCCTGTCTACACGATGGACTATTATGCGAAATACGCCAAGGAACTGGAAGAGATGGGCGCAGATTCCATCTGCATCAAGGATATGGCCGGTCTTTTGAAACCCTTTGACGCATATGAACTGGTCAAAACCCTGAAAGCCAGTGTTCAGGTTCCGATCCAGCTCCATACCCACTATACGGCGGGCTTAGCTTCCATGACGATCCTGAAAGCCGTCGAGGCCGGTGTAGACATCGTGGACACCGCGATCTCGCCGATGGCCATGGGCACGTCTCAGGCGCCGACGGAAACGATCGTGGCCGCGCTGGCAGGGACAGAATACGACACAGGCCTGGATCTGTCCAAGCTGGATGTCGTGACAAAGTACTTTACACCGCTGCGTGAAAAATATCTCAAGAGCGGTTTGCTCAATCCCAAGGCTCTCAAAGTGGACGTCAACGCGCTGCTTTATCAGGTGCCGGGAGGCATGCTGTCCAATCTGATGTCCCAACTGGACAAGGCAGGGAAGAGCGACAAACTGACCGAGGTGCTCGAGGAAGTTCCGAGAGTCCGTGCAGACGTCGGATACCCGCCTTTGGTGACCCCTTCTTCACAGATCGTAGGGACTCAGGCCGTTTTCAACGTTCTGATGGGACGCTACAAAATGGTCACCAAAGAATTCAAGGATATCGTTTTGGGCAAATACGGAAAAACCGCCGTTCCGATGGATCCTGATTTTGTGAAGATGATCGTCGGCGATGAAAAACCGATCACGTACCGGCCTGCAGACGATCTGCCTCCCGAACTGGACAAACTCCGTGCCGAGATCGGGGAAAACATCGAGCAGGATGAAGACGTTCTCTCGTACGCATTGTTCCCTGAGGTTTACAAAAAGTTTGCATCTGTCCGCGCCCAAAAGAAATGCGGCTTGGACGGCACTCATGCAGATCCGTCGCTAGGCATCCATTCGGTCTGAACCCGGAGGTTTCCCATGAGAATATCGACAAAAGGCAGATACGCATTGAGGATGCTGATCGATCTCGCGGAACATGAAAACGAAGGATTCATTCCCCTGAAGGATATCTCTGAACGACAGAATATTTCAAAGAAGTATCTGGAGCAGATCATTCCGGTTTTGAACCGGGAAGGAATCTTGCGAAGGACGCGCGGTCCTCAGGGCGGATACAAACTGGCTGTCACGCCGGACAGGCTGACTGTCGGCACCATTCTCAGAGCGACGGAAGGTTCGCTTTCTCCGGTCGATTGTGTGGACCAGGACGAGGCGGTCTGCGTCAGAAGAATCGATTGTCCGACATTTCCAATCTGGCGCGGATTGGCCAAAGTGATCAACGAATATTTGGATCATATTACGCTTCAGGACATCTTGGATCAGCAGCAGGAAAAATCAAATGATTATGTCATTTGAATTTTTGGAGGGAAAACGGGTGTAATCACGCCCGTTTCTCATCACAGAAAAAGCCTATCAAACTGATAGACAATTTAGAATACTTGATCATTCCGGGGGTTTGGAAGCCTCGGGATCCGATCTGAAAGAGGTAAAGAAAATGGAATATAAAAGAATTCTGACCGTTCAGGACATCTCGTGCGTCGGACAATGTTCTCTGACCGTGGCACTTCCGATTTTATCCGCTACAGGGCATGAGACCGCTATCATTCCTTCGGCCATCCTGTCGACGCATACAGCAGGCTTCAAAGGGTTCACATGTCATGATCTGACGGAAGACATTCCGGCCATCTGTGCGCACTGGAAGAAAGAAGGAATCTCGTTCGATGCGATCTATACAGGTTATCTGGGTAGCGCCGAACAGATCAACGACGTATTGGATATGTTTCAGACTCTCTGCAAACCGGGCTGCGTCAAATTTGTGGATCCGGCTATGGCGGATAACGGGAAACTGTATCCGGCATTCGATTTGGATTTTGTCAAAGAAATGAAAAAACTGACTTCCGCTGCAGACATCATTCTGCCCAATATCACGGAAGCCTGCTTCCTGACAGGCCATGAATACAAAGAAAAATATGACGAGGCTTATATTGCGGAACTGCTTGCGAAGTTGAGACGCGAAGGCGCCAAAACCATTATTCTGACAGGCGTGAGTTATGACGATGAAACGACAGGGGTTGTTGTCCTGGAGGGAGATACATGTCAGTACTACAGACACCGTAAGATCTCCAAGAGCAGTCACGGAACGGGAGACGTGTATTCTTCCGCTTTTGTGGGGGCTTACATGCAAGGCAAATCCGCTTACGAATCAGCGGGCATAGCCGCCGAATATACGGTTCGCTGCATCGAAGGCACCATCGACGATCCGACCCACTGGTACGGCGTCAAATTTGAGCCCCAATTGGGCTATCTGATCGACTGCTTGAAATAAGCAGGGGTGAACCACTCATGACTAAAGTCACGAGCTTCGTGTTGGGTTACCAAACACGGGGTGGACACACACCCACTATTCCCTGTTACGGGAACTACTTTATGATTGTGCATATTATACCTCGGCAGCAATTCTGAGGTTGCGTTTTGCTGATCGGTTG
>JAEEGL017072138.1_pt1 | contig 15015 bp, 10 predicted proteins | sample 9134231 | NCBI WGS metagenome assembly JAEEGL01 (sample SAMN16246548, study PRJNA631951) | gut metagenome | biome: gut microbiome; feature: rumen; material: fiber-attached | host: Bos | place: Iran: Karaj | collected 2018-10 | reverse complement strand
TTCTTTCTTTGAAGGAATAATTATTAAAATGTATGAATTATCAATTAGCAAGAATTTTTATACATTAAGTAAAAAATTTGAATATTATAACTACAATTTATTATATGAATTTACTCAAAATCTATTTCGAAGCATAGTAGTATTTTTACTATTTATTTCTAACTTTAACATAAAGAATATGGTATATATTACACTATTATTTATATTTATAGGAGTTTTCTTACAAAGAAAGAATACAGAAGTAGATAAACAATAAAGTCATCAAATTGGATAGCACAAGGGGGAAATAGCTATGGATATATTGATTTCAGTAATTAAAATGTTTGGCGGATTAGCAATACTAATCTATGGAATGAAATTACTAAGCACACAATTAAAGAAATTATCTGGTGGAAAATTAGAAAAAATATTGGCTAATTTTACTAATAATCCTGTAAAAAGTTTATTAGTAGGTTTTTTTATAACCGTAATTACACAAAGTTCAGCTACTACAACAGTAATAGTTGTAAGTCTTGTAAACTCTGGTATACTAGGACTTAGAAATTCTATTCCTATTATAATGGGAGCAAATATAGGAACCACAATTAACTCTCAAATATTAAGATTAGCAAATGTAGGAGGGGATAGTTGGCTTGCATTAGTATCTCCTGGAACATTGGCACCAATAATTTTAGTTATTAGTTTGATAATAATGAGTAAGGGAAAGAAGCAAAAGACGAGAGATATAGGTCATTTATTACTAGGACTTGGTTTGCTATTTACTGGTATGATTACAATGGTTGGTATGGCAAGTTCATTTAGTGATTTACCAATATTGGCAACTATTTTAAAGAAATTATCAAATCCATTTTTAGGAGTATTAGCTGGCGCTGTCATAACTGCCTTAGTACAAAGCTCTGCAGCTACAATAGGAATTCTGCAAGCTATATCAACAACAGGTATTGTTTCATGGTCAAGTACTATTCCTATTATCTTAGGACAAAATATTGGAACATGTTTTACATCTATATTAGCTAGTCTAAGTGGTAACAAGAATGCCAAAAGAGTAGCTTGTGTGCATTTGTATTTTAATTTGATTGGAACGATTATTTTTCTAATAGGAATATATACATATCAAAGATTTGTTGGATTTTCATTCTGGAATGATAGTATAAATATGGGTGGAATTGCAAATTTCCATACTATATTTAATGTAACTTCAACATTGTTACTATTTCCATTTATTAAACAAATAGAAAAATTAACAATATTTACTATTAAAGATGATCCAAATGATATTGATGAAGATGAGGATGATAATATTTCAATTTTAGATAAATTAGATGATAGAATCACTACAATTCCAAGTATTGCATTATCTAATTCTAACTTAGTTGCTATTCAAATGATTGAAATGTCCAATAAAAATTTTACTAAATCAATACAACTTCTTGAAAAAGGATTTACAGATAATAGATTTGAAAAAATCCAAAAAAGAGAAGATTCAATTGATAAAATGGATGAAAAGCTTGAAAAATATCTAGTTAAATTAGGCAGATTGAATTTAAGTGATGTTGAGAATAACAATTTAATATCAATACTTAAACTTGAATCTGAAATAGAAAAAATTGGTGATTATGCATATAAACTTGCTAAATCAATTCAAGCAATGAACGAGAACAATATAAGCTTATCTCAAACGGCAATAGAAGAATTACATACAGCATATGAAATAACGTCTGAAATTATAAAAGAAACTCAAAAAATTATAAGTACTAGAAATATAGATCTTGAAATAAATGCTATAGCATTGAAAGAAGTTTCTGAAATGAAGAGAGAACAATATAAATCTGAACATATAGATAGATTAAAAAATGGAGAGTGTAATGTTGAAAGTGGTATAGCATTTTTAGAGATTCTAACTATCTATGAGAAAATAAATCATCATTGCATAAATGCAATTATCGCTATATATAATATAGTAAATAATAAAAAATTTACTACAAAAGAAGATTTTATTAACAGAATTTATAAGAGTTATAGTGATAAAGTTAAAAATAGATTAAATGAATATTGTTTAAAATATAATTAATTCTATATTTTTTAACTATATTAACGCCAAAATAGATACGAAACCAACAAATTCATAGCAATAATTCTAATATAAAAAATAGGTACTATGCTTGTAGTATCTATTTTTTTGGCACTCGATATACATAAAAATTAGACAATAACGACAAAAAGTGGTATAATATAGGTATAGTGTGTAATATGGAGGTATATGATTATGGTAAAAAACGTAAAAGTATTTATTCAAGTGCTAATTATTGCCATGATTGTTTTATTAATTCCTAATAAGGCATTCTCAGTAGAAGCCAGAATGATTACTTTAGATAAAACAAGCATAACAATAGACGAAGGAAGCACTTACCAATTAAATGCAAGAATTACACCTAGAAGAGCTAGTGATACGAATATAACATGGACTTCACAACATGAAGATATTGCTAGTGTCGATAGTTCAGGTGTTATTAAAGGTAAAAGTAATGGTATTACACTAATTACAGCATCTACTGGAAATGGAAAATATACTACTTGTATTGTAATGGTAAATAGTGCCAATAGACCTGTTACAGATATTAAGATTAATAAAACAGAATTGTCATTAATTAGAGGTGAAACAAGTAGATTAATTGCTACCATAACACCAAGCAATGCAAACGATAAAACTATAAAATGGGAATCTTCAAATTTTGACATTGTAAGTGTATATGGTGGCTATATATGCGCTAGAAACATTGGTACAGCGACAATTAGAGCTACAGCATCAAATGGCCAAAGTGTTTCTTGTGAAGTAACAGTAAAAGAAAAAGAAGCTGTTGTTAACAAAGTAATATTAAACAAATCAACCGTTCAATTAAAAAGTGGTGAAGAAGCTACTCTTATTGCAACAGTTATTCCTGATACTGTAAAAGATAAGACTATTACATGGACAAGTTCTAACACTGACGTAGCAGAAGTTAAAGATGGTAAAATTATAGCCAAAAGTGTAGGTACATCAATCATTACAGCAAGCTCTGTTAATAATAGAAAAGCTTTGTGTATAGTTAGAGTAAAGCCAATATATGTTGAGGGTATAGCTTTTGATAAAAATAATGCAACGTTGGTTCCAGGAGATACTATGCAACTAAATGTTACTTTCACTCCGGCTGATGCTACAAATAAATCAGTAACATACAGCTCTACAGATGAAAGTATTGCTACTGTATCTAATACTGGTTTAGTAAAAGCTATAAAACCGGGTAAAGCAACAATTATTGCTAAATCTTCTAATTATAAGGAAGCTAGATGTGAAGTTAGAGTTCATATTCCAGCTAAAAAAGTAACTTTAAATAAAACAGATATAACTCTAGATATAGGAAAAAGTGAAAAATTAATAGCTACATTAGATCCTGCTAATTCTACTTCTACAATTGAGTGGAGTAGTTCAAGTCCAAGTGTAGCTGAAGTAAAAAATGGTGTAGTAACAGCTAAAAAATCAGGCTCAGCAACTATTACAGTTACAACCTCAAATGGTAAAACAGCTACATGTAAAGTAAAGGTTAAAGTACAAAAAGTAGAAGTTAGTGCTATTAAATTAAATAAAACATCATTAACATTAAAGAAGGGGGCATCTGAAAAATTAACTGCATCTATTACACCATCTAATGCTACTGATAAGAAATTGACCTGGAAATCTTCAAATACAAGTATTGTAGAAGTAAATAGTGGAACTATAAAAGCTAAAAAGAATGGTACAGCAACAATTACAGTTTCAACATCTAATGGTAAGAAAGCAACATGTAAGGTTACTGTAACCGATAAAATAATTGCAGTAACAAAGTTAACACTAAATAAAACAAGTGTAACATTAAATAAAGGAGCTACAGCTCAATTAAAAGCAACTGTATCACCTAGTGATGCTACAGATAAAACAATTACTTGGAGTTCATCAAATACAAGTGTTGCTACAGTTAAAAATGGTAAAATTACTGCAATTAAGGATGGTTCAGCAACAATTACTGCTAAATCATCAAATGGAAAAACAGCAACATGTAAAGTTACGGTAAAAGGTAATGCTAAGGCAGTAACAAAAGTTACCTTAGATAAAACAAGTGTAACATTAAATAAAGGAGCTTCTACACAATTAACCGCTAAGATTACTCCTAGTGATGCTACAAATAAAACAATTACATGGAGTACATCTAATGCATCAATTGCAACGGTTAAAAATGGTAAGATTACAGCTCTTAAAGCCGGTACAGCAACAATTACAGCTAAATCAAATAATGGTAAGACAGCAACATGTAAGGTAACTGTAAAGAATCCTTCTACTGTAAGCCCTACAGGAATTACTATGGTACAAAAAGATGTTACAGTTCCAGTAGGAACAACAAAACAATTAAATGCAAGTGTTACACCATCAAATGCAACAAATAAGACAATTAAATGGACTACATCTGATAAAAAAATTGCAACAGTATCAAATAAAGGTCTTGTTAAAGGTATTAAGCCTGGTAAAGTTACAATTACAGCTACTACTTCTAACAACAAAAAGGTAACTTGTATAGTTAGAGTAAATATACCTGCTAAAAGTATAAGTATTAGTCCAACAACTTTAACAGTAAATAAGGGAGCTACAGATAAACTAACTGTTAAGTTTAATCCAACAAATACAACAGCCAAAACAATTAAATGGGAATCAGCTAATAAATCTATAGCAACTGTAAATAGTAGTGGTGTTGTTACAGGTGTTAAAGTTGGTACAACAACTATTAAAGCTACATCAAAATATGGCAAGACTGCTACATGTAAAGTTGTAGTAACAGAAAAATTATTATATGTAGCAACAAATGGTAAGGACTCTAATAATGGTAAATCACCAAGTAAAGCATTTAAAACAATTAAAAAAGGTATTAGCAGTCTATCTCCTGGTTATACATTAATTATTAAGGCTGGTACTTATAAGGAAAATAACCTTACTATTTCTAAAAAAGGAACAAGTGCAAATCCAATCAAGATTGTTGCAGATGGCAATGTTACAATGGATGGTAATGGTAAAAAATATTTAATCACGATAAAGGATTCTAAATATGTATCAATTTCAGGAATTACTTTTAAGAATTTAAATGCTCTTGATGCTAAAGGTATTTTGATCAAAAAAGGTGTAAGTAACATTGTTATAGATAAATGTAATTTTGAAAATATTAAAACTAAGAATCCTGAGGGTGAAGAAGATGGTGCAAGTGCAATATTCTTAGATGGTTCATCATCATCTAATGCAATTAATAATATTACTATCAAGAATTGTAATTTGAAAAATATTCAAGCAGGATTTTCAGAAGCAATTTCTGTAGATGGTAATTGTACAAATATTACAATTGACAAAGTAAATGTTACATATAGTGGAATGAAGGGTAATATAGGTATTTGTATATGTGGTAACTATGGTACCTGCAGTGATAAATCTAAAGATAGACCTAGAGGAGTAACAATTAGTAATTGTCATGTAAGTAATTGTAAGAGTCCATATAAAAATAAAGGTGGTTTTGCATATGGTATATATGTTGATGGTGGCGAAAATGTAAAAATCTTTAATAATGTAGTAGAAAATTGTGAAGGTGGTATTGAGATTGGTGCTGAAGAGAAAAATAGTAAAATTCATGGAAGAGAGACAGAGAATATTCAAGTTTATAACAACACAATTAAGAATTGTGAGGTAGGTACTCAAATCGGTGGTTGGGATGGAAAAGCAACAGTTTATAATGTAACCTTAACAAATAACAAATATACAAATTGTGGCCATAATGGAGGAAGAACAATAGAATTATCTAAATGTAATAAAGTAACAATTACTAAATGTACATTTAGCACAAAAGAAAGCAAAACATATGAAAATTCAAGTATGGCTAAAAATGTTACAAAGAAAAATAATACATATGGAAAATAGATAATAATCAATACCTCTTTAAGCTCCTAAAGCTCAAGTATTTAATTGAGTTTTAGGAGTTTTTTATTATACTTGTTAAAAAATAATTGATATATTATAATAATTGAGAATGATTTTAGTGGGAGAGAGTATGAAAAAATATAGATTTGAAATAATAATATTTATTGTTGACGCAATTTGTATGATTTTAGAGCTAGTGGCATCTAGATTATTATCACCATATTTTGGTAATTCTAATATTGTATGGACTAGCGTTATTGGTATTATATTATTGAGCAGCAGCATTGGTAATTACCTTGGGGGAAAAATTGCAGATTTAAATAACAAAGAGATTAGTTTAAAAAAGATTTTAATAAGCACAACTCTATATGTTATTCTTATACCATTTATCAGTTCTTTTGCGATAAAAACTATTGCTAGTAATATCAACAATGTTAAAATTGGAGCTATTTTTTCTACAGTAATGTTATTCTTTTTTCCATCATTATGTATGGGGGTTGTAACTCCGATTATAATACGCTTAAGAATAAATGATTTGGAAAATGCAGGTAAATCAACTGGAATAATTAATGCAATTGGTACTTTGGGCGGAATAATTGGCACATTTTTAGGTGGATTTGTATTATTGCCAATGATTGGAAGCAACAACACACTATTTATACTAACAATATTACTTGCTATTTCTATTGAATTGGTTAACTTTAGATTAAAAGATAAGTCTACAATTGGTGTATTTTTAATTATTGTGTTTTCTTTATTGGCTATGATTTATTTTAATAATATAAACAATAAGGTTGGGAAATATATAGAAAATATTGAGACTGAAGAAGCTGTTAGTTATGATACTCAATATGGGAGAGTATTAATATCAAATCGCATATACAAAAATGAAAATGTTCGAGTATTAAATATTGATGGCGGTTTTGAATCTGCAACTTTTCTTGATGATAATAAGAAATATGAACTAGCATTTGATTATACAAAGTATTATGATTTAATGTTCCAATCCAAAAATAGTATTGACAATGTTTTAATGATTGGAGGTGCTGGGTATTCATATCCTAAATATTATATAAGTCATTATCCAAATAAAAAAATGGATGTTGTGGAAATTGATGGCAAAATAACCGAAATAGCAAAAAGATATTTTTATTTGGATCAATTAATTGATGATTATAAGATTAATGAAAATCATAGATTGAATCTGATTACTGAAGATGGTAGAACTTATCTAAATAAATGTAATATAAAATATGATGCCATATTAAATGATGCTTTTTCTGGTGAAAATCCAGCAAAAACATTAACAACATATGAAAATATTTTAAATATAAAAAAATCATTAAACGAAAATGGGTTATATTTAACAAATATTATTTCATCACTTGAGGGGGAGAATTCCAAGTTTATTAGAGCTGAGATAAATACAATTAAACAAGAATTTAAAAATATATATGTTCTTCCATGTCAATCCAAAGATGTTAATGAAATACAAAATATTATGGTTATAGCGACAAATGATAATATTGATTATGATAATATATATGATTTAAAAATAGATAATAATGAGATAATTATTACAGATGATTATTGTCCTGTAGATAATTTAATTCCTGAATTTGAAAATATCCATTTTAAACAAAAATAACAATTGTTATATTTGTATTTCATTTATTATACAATATAGATTTATATACATAATTTAGATATAATAATCTAGTAAGTATAAGGAGGTTTGTTATGAGCACTAATTTATTTGAATTATTAGCAAAAATAGAAGAACTTGAAGAAAGAATAGATAATAAAATAGAAGAAGGAGGAGAAAATCATGGCAATTGATTATGCTGAAACAATAAGATATATATCAGATAATATGGATAAAGTAAATCTTACCCAAGAAGATCTTGAAGCAATCAAGAGAACTCTTTCTTTAATAAAAGCTCATGTTGAACAACAAATTATTGAAACAGCAGTTAGAAATAGCCCGGAGATAAAGAGACAATTAGATGAAGCAAAAGAAAAAGTTCAAAAAAGAATGGCTGAATTAAAAGAAAAAGCTGCTGATGCACAATCAAAAATGAAATATCCTGAATATACTCCTAAAGACATTCCTGAAACGGTACCTGGTGTAATTGTTGAAGGAGTTGAAAATAAGAAAAGAGAAAATTATAATAAAAATAGAGATTTTTATCTTGCTAGTATGGGACCAGAAGTTGAAGCTGAATTACAAAGACTAAATCAATTAATGGATTTTTATGAATCTGTGAAACCATATACTGAGAATCCAGATAGATTTATTGAAGAATTTTTAAAAAATAGATTTGGTGAACAAGGCCAAGATAATCCAGAACTTCAAAAATTAGTTGATTTATGTGCAACGAATATGGCATATGGATATATGGAAATGGAAACTTCAAGAGTTGCTGATAAAAACAAAGGAGAAGAACTTCCTCCTATGGCTGGAGAACCTCTATTTATACATACTGGAAAATCAAATTCAGATGGATATTCTATTAATCCAGATGCACTATCACCGTTTTTAGATTTAATTAGAGATAACGATCTAGTAGAAGAATTAACTAGATTTGACGAAGTTTATACTAAAGGATTAGAATTAGCAAGTAGATTAACTGAAAAGAATACAGATTTAAATGAACTTAATGAATCAAAAAAATCATTAGAAAATAAAGAATTATATTCTGAATTCGAGAAAACTATTACTAGTGCTGCTGATATACTAGAGCAACAAACTTCTATAGATGAACAACTATATCAACTTGATCTACCCGCAAATTCTAATATTTTTGCAAGAGCTTGGGGATGGCTTACAGGATCATCTAGAGCGAATGACCAAAAAAGAGAAGAATTGAAAGCAAAAAAGGATGCACTTATAGAGCAATATAATAAGTTAAGAGCAGGATATATTACCAGATTAAATGAAGATGATCCAGATTTTAAAAAACTAAATGAGCTTTATATTTTTGGAATAACAGAGCATAGACCAAATGAAGGGTTCTATAGCCCTACATCTAATCCAGATTCTGATTTTTATGATTTAGCACAAGGAGTTATAAATTATAGATCATCTAAAGCTCATGAAGATGGAACCTCAATACATGCGGTTGTAACAGAAAAGAGTCAATTAGATACTAAGATATCTACTTTGCAAGAAGATATTAACCTTAATAAAAATACATATAGCCAACTTATTGATGAAAGAGATGCAATGTATGAAAAACTTTCACCAAAAGCAAAAGAATTAACAGATAAATCTCCTCGTGGAGCTGTTCCAATGATGGGCATTAAAAAAAGATATATTGAAGCAAGTAAAAACGATAGATATTCAGATGTTTCACCATTTGTTTCTTCATTGATATTAGAAGCAATTTTCAAAATGCATGATATCAAAACACCACAAGACGCAGATAAATTTGGAATTGAATTTGGAGTTTTCGATACCGCAAGAATGAAGGATGATTCAATTGCAGAAGCTATTCAAGCAATTAAAGACATGGTTACACCATTTGAAGAAAGAGAATAATGTTAAAGCCAAGGATTTTTCCTTGGCTTATTTTTATTTAAGTATTGAAAAAAAATATTTTTATATATATGATTAAAGAGATTAATTATATATAAAGGAAGATTTTAATTATGAAATATAAAAAAATAATATTTGCGCTCATATGTGCTTTGATTATTTTGAATACATTATTATTAAATATATCCAAAGCATCATATGCTCAACAAATAATAGAACCCAAGGATAACGGAATAAGTTTGTTTCCTGAAAGCTATCAAACAGAATTAAAAAAATTAGTTGATAATACAGGACATACAAATTGGAAGTTTAAACCATTCTATACTAAAATAGATTGGAGTGAACTTTTAACAAATGAAAAAGATTGTTTGCATAACACTATTTATAAAAGTAGTTCAAGTCCATATCCTGCATCATGGTATCACTCATGTAATAGGCAAGGAGATAGTAGATATTATTGTGCTTCCGAAGCAATACTTAGTTACTATTTAGATCCTAGAAATTTTTTAACAGAAAAAACAATATTCCAATTTTTAGACTTATCAAATAGCACTCCAACATCAGTAGCTCAAATTCAAGAAATAGTAGCTGGAACATATTTAGCAGGAAGTGCTAATGGAGAATCATATGCTCAAATTATTTATGATGCAGCTAACGAATCTGGTGAAAGTGCTTTTAGTATTATAGTAAGAATATTCCAAGAATTAGGAATTTCCTCTTCTTTACCATATATGATAGCAGGAACTGATCCTACATATCCTGGTGTATATAATTTCTTTAACTACGGTGCTTCAGACGGAGCAGGAAATTTAGCCAGAGGTTTAGCATATGCAAAAAATGCAGGATGGACTACACCTAGAATTGCGTTAATAGAAGGAGCTAAATTAATTGCAGGAACATATACTAAGGCAGGTCAAGTTAACAAATATTTATATAAATTTGATGTAGTTGGAACAGAGAAAAAGCAATTGTTTACACATCAATATATGACAAATGTTCAAGATCCTAACTCTCAAGCTTCAATTTTATATAATACTTATGACAGATGTGATTTTGTTGATAAGCCATTAGTATTTGTTATTCCAATATATGAAAATATGCCAGCATATATGAAATTACCACACAATGAAGATCCTAATGGTAATTTATACTACGTTAGTTCTAATTATGATTCAGTCAGATTTAGATCATCTCCTAATGGTAGTGCAATTACTACATTGCCGAAAGATACAGTTGTAACAATGCTAGAACCAAATATAGATGGATTTGGAAAAATATCATGCAATGGTGTAGTTGGCTACATGGCAATGAATTATTTATCTAAAATAAATAAAGGCCCAAACAATGTTGTTCAAGATAACACAAAAAAATATTTTGGGGGACCAATAAAATCATCCGCATTAATTTCATATAGTGCACAAGTCCAAGACTTTGGATGGACTGAGTGGGGAAATGATGGAGAAACAATTGGACTTACAGATACTACTAGAAGACTTGAAACAATTAAAATATCATTAGCAGATATCTATAAAGGTGAGAATATAAAATATAGAGCTCATGTCCAAGACATCGGTTGGATGGATTGGGTTTCTGAGGGTAATAATGCTGGAACTGTAGGACAATCAAAAAGAGTTGAAGCTATTGAGATTAAATTTAAAGATTATGCAAATTATAATGTTTTATATAGAGTTTGTATAGAGGGTAAAACATGGACTGATTGGGTTCAAAATGGACAAACCGCTGGTACAACAGGTCAATCAAAACCAATTACAGCGATACAAATTAAAATAGAGGAAGCAGGACCATTAGATAATAGAGGAGAGCAATATAAGGGTAGCAATAGCATAGATAATAATGCATCAATAAGTTACAATACATATGTTCAAAATATAGGCTGGATGGGCTGGTCTAAAGATGGACAATCATCAGGTTCTAATCTACAAAGAAGAAAAATTGAAGCTATAAAAATAGATATTAATAATTCAATACAAAATGAATCTATTCAATATCGTGCTCATATTCAAGATATAGGTTGGACTAATTGGACAAACGAAGGTCAAACTTTAGGAACAGAAAATAGTGGTAAGAGATTTGAAGCTATTCAAATAAAACTAAACAATGGAAAAATCTATGATGTACAATACAGAGTCATCATTCAGGATAGTGGTTGGTCAAATTGGGTTTCTAATGGTGCAACTGCAGGAACAACTGGATTAGCAAAACGTATTGAAGCTATCCAAGTAAAACTAATCAATAAACAAGCAATAAATTTAACATATAAAACTCATATTCAAGATATAGGTTGGATGGATTTTGTTTCTAATGGAAAAGAATCCGGAACAACAGGTCAATCAAAACGTATGGAAGCAATTCAAATTAATCTAAATGATGCACAATTAAATAAATTAATAAAATATAAAGTACATGTTCAAGATATAGGCTGGATGGATTGGATTTCAGGTGGGCAAACAGCAGGTACTACAGGACAAGCAAAGAGAATGGAAGCTATTCAAATACAACTAGATAGCAGCGTTAACAAATCTATAAGATATAGAGTACATGTTCAAGATATAGGTTGGATGGATTGGGTTTCAAATGGTCAAATAGCAGGTACTACAGGCCAATCAAAAAGAATTGAAGCTATTCAAATTGAAATTAAATAAACAACACGAAGCTGCCTCATAAATATCTAGAGGCAGTATTTTCAATATAAGAAAGGTATAAACAAAATGAAATTCAACAAATTAATTAATACTCTTATAATTTTTCTTATTATTATCATATCTTCACATATAGTTTATGCGGATTCAAATGATACTAGTTTAAAATCAATATCAATTGAGCCTTCCGGATATGAATTAACTCAAGATGAAAATGATAAAAATATATATAGAGTTAAAGTAGATAATTCAATAACATCAATTCAAGTAAAAGCTGTTCCTAATAATAAAGATGCAAAAATATCTATTTCTGGTAATGAGAACTTAGCTGTAGGAACAAACAAAGTAATTATTGAAGTTAGTGCTCCAAACGCTGAAACTTCAAAATATACCATTTATGTTAGAAGAACTAGTCCGTCTTTGGTCCAAGAGCAAATAATTCCAAATGTTCAAGAGGGATACAAAGAGGTTACACCTGAAACAAAATCAGACACACCTGAGCCTACAGTTGAGAACAATGAAATTGAGAATACTACTACTAATGAAGTTAATACTATAATTCCTCAAACCAATACAACTATTATTACAAATACAATTCAAGATAATAAAACAATATTAAGCTCTAACAAAATTGGAATTATAATATGTATTTTAGTATTTTTATTTCTAATAGTCTTATTAACAAGAAAACCTAAACATAAGAAAAAACATTAATACAAAGAAAGAACACTACCAACAAATTCTGAAGGTCCTATTCAATAAGAGTAACTATAATTAAAACAAAGAAGAAGAAATCAATAAACACAACGAAAGTGATGAATTAGATATTAATGGATAATAATATAATAACATATAAAGATTATTATAATGAAAAATATATTCAAATAATAAAATCTATAATACCAGAAAATCAATATGATGCATTTACTCCACTTGTTTATGATATATTACTTAGAAGAGCGTATACATTTAATCAAAATGAAGATGAGGTAAGATCTGATGCTCAAAAAGTAATTAATCATCTACTTGAAATTGAATTTGCAGAGCAGTCTAGATTTGATCAATATGATGAAGATAAAGATACTTTAGCTCATTATATAGCATATATCATGCTATAGCAACAAGAATGATAAATGATCGTAAATTTACTACAGGATTAACCTATTATGATAAAAATGGTTATTATCATGGGGTTATATTTAATGAAATATTTAACGAAGCGGCCGCTGATTTAGCTTCATCTAATAGAAATCTAGATAATGATATAAAAAAAGGATATCACCAAACAACTGGATATTCATCAATTACTTTTTTTGCTCCGTTGCTAGCGTATACTTTTGGAATTGAAGAAAAAGAGTTATATAAGGCTGGCATGTCAGACCATAAACAATTTTATGATTTTTTATCATCAAAGCTTCCTGAAACGGAACGAGAGAACTTTTGTAAATCTTTAGATCAAGTAGAATTCTATCTTTTTCAAGTACGAAGAATATGTAACAAGAAAGATAGAACAGATGAGGATCTTGAAATTTTAGAAGACTATTTGCAATCAATAGGAAATTTTGCATTTAAAACAATGCAGACACTTATGGTTAATGATAATCGATATTCATTTGTAAACAATAAAGATTATTTAGTTAGAGAAATTAGAATAAATGATATTTTAAGAAGTCAAAGAGTATGTGACGGATTAAATGCTAATGACTTTAATAAGAATTATTCTCCTGAATATTTTAAAACACGATATTATATAATGGTAAGATGGTATATTGCAAAACTTGATTCGTCGTATTCACAAGAAGATAGAGATGAATTATTCAAAATAATTCAAGATAATATTCTAGAAAAGGAACCAATTTGTCTTGATAGAATTGATGAATATGTTAAACTATTTGCTAAAGATAGAAATATTCCAAAATTTGAGAAGTTACTTCCAATTAACATAGAGCTATTTTTCCATTTTTATGATGTAAGAAATTATGATAATAATAAAGTATATGATAATACAGAAGTTAGCAAAATGGTTTATATAGCATATCGTGAATATGTAACAAAAAGACTTAATAGAAAAAAGAGAGCACAAAATCCAAATGATAAAAAACCAGAAGAGGTTGTAAATGATAAAGCACATAAAGATAGTGCGATAAGTATAGAGTAAGGGAGAAACAAAAAATGTCGCAATATTCATCTGAAGATCAATTTGAAGATTATATTCAAAAACTAAGACAAGAATACCAAGAAAATCCAAATCGAGCATTAAAAGAAGTGCATCGATCAGTGAAGAGATTATCTGCATCAAAAGAGCCAATAATAAATAGTGAAAATAGAAAGATATTTCTTATGGTAATATACTTCATAGTAATAGCATTAATTGGATTAATTAATTATACAAGTATGCCACTATATATAGGTGGTATTGTATTCTTTGCATCTGGACTGCTAGTAGGATTGTTTAACGGAAAACCTGGTTTAATATTTTTATTTTCTCATGGTTTGACAGGAATAGGATTAATGATTGGTAGTGAATTAGGCGGATTATTAACAAGCCCATTTATTAGTGATGCTCCAATATATATTTATGTTTTATTAGGCTGTATTTTTTTGTTAGTTATATTAGGTATAATGTCAGCAGTTCTATATAATTTAAGTGACGCAATTAAAGACGAAGAATACTCTGTATATATTCCATTTATTTTATTTGGTATGGCCATATTAATTGCTGTTATTGTTTCAAAACTTGTTTTAATTCAGTTTGGCATTCAGTCACTAAGTATTAGCTAAACAACATAGATTATAATTAGGAGAAATAATTATGCTGGATCAAAAATCTATTGAAAAGATTATCAAGG
>JAEEGL015108216.1_pt1 | contig 15015 bp, 9 predicted proteins | sample 9134231 | NCBI WGS metagenome assembly JAEEGL01 (sample SAMN16246548, study PRJNA631951) | gut metagenome | biome: gut microbiome; feature: rumen; material: fiber-attached | host: Bos | place: Iran: Karaj | collected 2018-10 | reverse complement strand
GGTCGAGCGCTTCTTCAGCTTCGTCTTGATGAAGTCCGTGTAAATCAATGCGGGCTTCTGGGTGCATATTCATAAGAAAGTTTCGGTCGTAAGTTTGTGTGCGTTTTTCCTGCTCTTCGGCAATTTTATCTTTATCAATTGTGCCGTAACGGCGAAGCCACATTTCCATCATATTTACTTTTTTGGAATTGTCGGCTTTCATTTGTGCTTCAAAATCGCGTTCGGCAGCGCGGGCTTTTTCTTCGGCTGTAGGTGCGTTTGCTTTTTTGTGAGAAACCTGATTTTTACCGCTTTCTTTTTGTTTTTTGATTTTCGCGGTTTTCATTGAATCCCATTGATTTAAAATGTCTTCCATATTCATAAACTGTCTCCGTATTTATTTTATTATATAAATATTTTCAGATGAACACCAGCCGCCAGTTTCTCCAAGTTCTACATAATACCATTTTTCGGTTTTTTCAAGGATTCTTACGCGGCTGCCGGTTTCGATTTCGGAAAAGGCTTCTGCATTATCCTGCGGAACTGAATAAATTCTACAGCCTGTGCAGATTCCATAGCGTTCGCTTCTTTTTGCGCTGCAATAAATCAAAATGCCAATTCCCAAAATCAAAAGGGTAGAAAAAAGCAAAATGCGGATTTTGTGTTTTTTTCTTGCGGCGCTGATTAAAGCAATTGTCGAAATCAAAATCATAAAAATTGAAATGTAAAGCAAGATTGCCGGAAATAGATTTTCTGTTGACGAAATAATTCCGTGATTTTTTTCAAAATTGATTCGTTCTTTGCGATTTTTTAGATAAGTAAAAAACGTGTTGCGTTCCCAAGTGTAAAGTCTTGCAAGTTCTTCGCAATCTTTTTTAGAAAGGTAAACTTTTGTTTTTTGCTGAGCGGGAAACTCTTCCTGAAAAAAGGCCGAAGAAAAAATATCATTATCTGTGCTGGAATTTTCATTTTCAGCTTTTTGAGTAAAATTAATTGTGATTTCCGGGAGCATAAGGTCGCTGCGGTAACCGCCGTAACCTGCGGCATTGAGTTTGAACTTTGGCAATTTTTGTGTGCCCGGAACTAAGCCTGTCCATTCAAAATCTGCAACTGGAATAAGGTCGTGCGAATAAACGCGCTCGCGGTATTTTATTTGCGTAAATTCATATTTTTTTGTGCACGTAAAAATAGAATTTTGTGGAATTTCCCAGTTGAATTGGACAAGTTGAATTGCGTACTGAAGATTTACCGTAAAACGCAACTTTTTTCCGGTTGGAATTGTAAAAAGCGGCGTTTTGTATTTTGCTTCATCAGAATAGACAAATGTTCCGTCTTCAAAAACAAGCACAATTCTTGGATTCATAGAAGCTGGATCATCTATGATTGTAACCGGCTCAAATTTGATTGTTCGGTTTGAATTTTGAATCATCAGCGAAATTGGAGCAAGCTGAAATGTTCCTTTTTTTGCAAAATTGTACCAGATTTCGAGCGTGGTTCCGTTTTCGTCGTAGCTTTCAATTTTACGCATAGTTTTAAAACTTATGTCGTTTTTTTGGTCTGTTGAAGTAACATGAATTTGCGAAGGGCGCACTTTTGGAATTGTAACCACGAACTTAATATCAGTTTTGGTATAGAGATTTTGGCTGGATTCTGGTGTGAGCCGGAGTTCATTTATTTGTTGTCTCGTTAATGTTTGCGCAAAAAGTTGTGGCGCACAAAAAATCAGGAGAAGTGCAATTAGAAATCTTCTGCCAAATTCTGAGTTTCGGTTGATTCGCTGTTTTTCCATTGTTTTTGATCATTCTCCTTTATGTGTTTGAAAACGGCTTTTTCGAGGTCTTGCGAAGCATTTTCTTCTTTGTTAGCTTGAATTGACTGACTTTGATTTTGAAGACTTTTTCCGTCAATCTGTTGCATTGAAAGTTCAAGGTTGATTTTTGCTTCGATTTTTGAACTGTCAATTTCCAGCGCTTTTCTAAAATAATTTTGAGCTTCTTCAAAATCAGAATTGCGCCAGGCAAGAACGCCTGCGTTGTAAAATGCAGCATAGCGAACGGAATCGGGTGCCGTAGCTGGAACTGCCTGGAATTGCTCAAAAGCGGCCGAATTTTCCCCAAGCATAATATAAGCCGTTCCTAAATCATAAAGCGCGTAGCTTAAACCAACAAGGTCATTTTTTTCGGCGGCCGTTTCGCTTGCCTGCATAAAACAGGAAACAGAATGGCGGTAATTCTTTTTGTGATACGAAACAGTTCCTCTAAAAATTCCTGAAGTTTCAGAAGAACAGCTCGAAAGCGTTGCTGCTAATAAAACAGTTCCCGCAACAGCCATTGCTTTTCTGTGGCGCGGAGTTTTTTTAGGTTTGAAAAACTTTGCGTAATTAAATTCAGTTGCAACGTAACTCAAAATTAAAAAGAGCGTTGCAATTGAAAGAAAAAGTTTGTAGCGCGGCACCGGTTTTACTTCATAAGAAGTTATAAGATTTTCGGTTGCTCCATAACGAAGTTGTGAAAGCAGTTTTGTTCCAGAGCCTTTTTCTAGCGAATTGATGTATAGCAAATTATCTTTATTATTGAAGAAATTGAATTTTCCAGAGGCTTCTTCAATTGATTTTATAAGGCGGTCTGAACGCAAGGCTGTCATCACCTGAGTTTTTCCGTCGCCAGTAGTAATTTGCGTTTCTTTTTCTGAGCCAAAGCCAATTAGCGAAACTTGGATTCCTGCTTTTTGGCATTCAAAAAGAGCCGATGTAAGCTGGCCGTCTGTTTCTTCGCCGTCTGTGAAAACCCAGATTCTTCCTGCTGACGCAAAGTTTGTGGAAAAAGTTTGTTTTGCTTTTAAGATTCCTTTTCCAATACTTGAACCGGGAACGGTCATTAAAGAAGGTGACATTACGTCCAAAAGCGATTCAGTTATTGCCATATCATCAGTTAAAGGAATGGCAGCAACTCCGTCTCCTTTTGCAAGAACAACTGCAATTGGAGTTCCCTGCATTTTTGCCAAAAGTTTTTTTGCGTAAAGAGCAGCTGCGTCGAGTCGTGACATTTCGCCCGGACAATCTTTCGCGAGCATACTGTTTGAAATATCAAAAACCATTGCAACTGAATGGCCGCTTTTTTGAACTGGAACCAGATAAGTTCCCCAAGTAAGTCCAAGTCTTGCAAGGTATAAAAATAAGAACGAAAAGAAAAGGCAAGCTGAACGTAAAATCAAAATTCTTCGGTGGCGGAAACAAACCATTTCTTTGAGAATGAGTCTGCGGATAAACCACGAAAATGCAAAAAGAATTAATGCAATTGTGAGAAACTGTTTATAAAAAAGATGATTTACAGTTCGGTAAGTATAATTTTGATTTATAGTTTCAAGTTTAGAAACTGCGGCGAGCGTTGCCGAAAGTTCATCGAGCGATTGTGCTTCAAAGTAACGGCCATTTGCTATGTTTGCAATTTTTTTAAGCGGCGCTGGATTAAAATTTGAATCAGCTTTTCCAGAGCGCATTTGGCCGGTTGCCGAGTCTGTGAATTCTAACAAAACTTCGCCTTTTCTGCCCAAGCCTACAACGTAAACGGTGATGTTGTTGTCTGCGGCAAGGTGAGCGGCGGTTTCTGGGTGAATCTCACCGGCGTTGTTCTCTCCGTCGGTAAGCAAAACAATGCATTTTTTTGGAGCGGCTGATGAAGCAAGATGACAAACGGCGGTGCTAAGTCCGTCTCCAATTGCAGTTTTGTCGCCAAATATTCCGCTTGTTAATTTTGAAAGATGTTCTGCAAAAAACACCTGGTCGCTTGTTGGTGGGACTAAAACTGCCGCATTTGTGCCAAAGGCAACAAGCCCGTAACGGCAACCGTCGTTTTGGTTTGAAAGAGCATAAATTGTTGATTTTGCGACTTCAATTCTTTTTGCTCCGTCCATATCTGCTGCGGACATAGAAGGACTTGTGTCGATAGCGAAAATTATATCTGTTCCAAGAGAAGTAAAAACTTTTTCTTGATTTGAAATTACAGGATCTGCAAAGGCGGCAACTGCAATCAAGAATCCTGAAACAAACGCAATTCTTGCAAGTGCAGAAAGAAATTTTTGCGGTTTGCCTTTCCATTCAAAACTGCGGCCTTCCCAATCAGAAAGAACTGCAGGAAAACTTATCTGATTAAAGAAATTGATTTTTCTAAGAAGATAAAGAAGGGGAATTAAGAGCAGCAGAAAAAACGCTGCGGGATTTTCAAAGCTAGGCATTATTTTCTCCTTCCGGTTTTTCTTCTTTTTCGAGTATTTCTATCCGGTTTGAAATTTGTTCAATAAGTTCGTTTTTTTCTTCGGGATTAAAAGTTCCGTTTTTACTGTATCTGATGTAATCAGTTCTTATAAAAGCGGCCGAAATATCATTCAATGCGTCCGTTTTTTCGTCTGAAAGAATTCCGCCCGTAACTTCAAGCCAACCCTTTGCAATTTCCGAGGCGGCCGCCTTTGTAAACGGGTAATCGTACCGAACTTCAAGATAGTTTCGCAAAATGCGCTGAATATTTTCAGCGGCAGCCAAATCAGAAAGTTTATGATTTTCTGCAATTTGCCGAAGCTGGCGCAAAGCCTGTTTTTTGTTCTTTTTGTATTTTCGCAAAAGTTTTTTATTATTCAGATAAAAAATAATGCTTTTTCGTTTTACAATAATCCGAATCAAAATAATCAAAAAGATGATAAAGCCGCTAAGTGAGCCATAAAGTTTGTAGGCAGTTCCGGGTATTAAAAGCGGCGCCGCTGAATCGCGCAAAGTTGTGGCGTTTGCGCCTTCTGTAGAAATTAAGGAAACAATTTGAATTGGCTGAAATTCCAGCAAAAGTTCAGTTTCGGGAATTGCGAGCGGCTCAAATTGAAGTTCGCCAGTTTTCCACGGAATAAAATTTATTGTCAGTTGATAAAAATCAACGCCGGTTTGAGAAATTGTAATTGATTTTATGTAAAAATCGTTTGAAAAAAGTTCAACCGATTCGCTGATTTCTGTTGTGCCGTTTTTTACAAGTTCTTTTAGATTTGCATCTGGATTGTTGAAGGTGCATCTTAATTCGGCTGCGTCTCCAATGTAAACTTTTTTTGGAACGAGAATTTGTTGAGCTGTGATTGTCTGCATAACTTTCCCCCGTTACCGCGCCCACGCTTTTCGGGCAAAAATCTGATTTAGAACTTGAACCGGCTCGGTTTTTGTGTCGAGAATTACCGGTGTAATTCCGTGTTTTATACAAAAATCTTGCCAGCGGTTTTGGTTCATATTATTGTAGTTGCGCCATTCTTTTTTGAACGACGCCGCCGAAGACGGCAAGTTCATTTTGAGGCCGCTTTCTACGTCTTTAAAAGTCACGGTCCCAAGTGAAGGAAGTTCTTCGTCGGCGGCGTCGTGAATGTTTATGGCAATCACATCATTTTTCTGGGCAAGCGAAATAAGTGGCTTTTCCCAACCGCCGCAGCGGAAGTCTGAAAGTATGAACACTAAAGACCGTTTGCGGAGTACTTTTGCCGCCGCACTTATTGCATTTGGAAGCACGGAGCCGTTTTCCGGATTTTCTGGAAGCCGGTCTAAGTGATTCAAAATCTGCATTGTCTGCTCTTTTCCTAATGTTGGCTCACAAGAATAATGTATTGCGCCATCAAAAATTACGGTTCCTGTTGGGCAGGAATTAATTTCTGCGGCTATTGTAAGCAAAGCTGCGGTTTCTGCGGCTGAGGCATATTTTGTGCGGCGATCCGGGCTTGTTTCAAGCGCCATTGAACGCGACGAATCAACTATCATAAACAATTGGAGCTCGCGTTCTTCTTCAAATATTTTGATGTACGGCCGCCCCATTCGTGCGGTTACGTTCCAGTCGATTGTGCGGATATCATCTCCGCGTGCATAATCGCGCACGCCGGCAAATTCAATGCCCTGTCCTCTGTGCAGCGAGCGGAAATTGCCGGTTTTCATTCCTTCGGCAATTCCTGCTGCCATAATTCTAAGATAGAGTGCCTTTTTTATGAGAGATTCGTTATTTGCAAGAAATCTTTTTTGCATGGCTTATGGAACCGGAATAAAATTCAGAATTCGCGAAATAATTTCATCAGCTGTAATATTATCCGCAGCGGCTTCATAAGAAAGAACAATTCTATGTCGTAAAACATTCAAAGCAACAGCTTTTATATCTTCTGGTAAAACAAAATCGCGACCGGCAAAAAGTGCTTTTACTTTTGCACATTGAAGCATTGCAATTCCGGCACGAGGCGAAGCACCAAAATGAATATATCTTGTTACATCATTTGAGCGGGCTGTATTTACAATTGTGCGGCCCGACTGATGTTTGCGAGAATTTTCAGGTCTTGTTACGGTCAAAATTGAAACTATGTATTCAACTAGTTTTTCGCTGCAAGTGATTTTATCAGCGGCTTCTCTTAGCGACGGTAAATCTGCGGCTTTTACAATCTGTTTTACTGGAACATAAGGTGCTTTTCCGGCTGTTTGAACAATTTTGATTTCATTATCTGTTGAAGGATAATTGATTACAAGTTTCATAAGGAAACGGTCGAGCTCGGCCTCCGGCAAATTATAAGTTCCTTCCTGTTCAACCGGATTCTGAGTTGCAAGTACAAAAAATGGCTCTGGAAGTTTGTAAGTTTCTTCGCCAATTGTAATCTGGCGTTCTTCCATTGCTTCAAGCATAGCCGACTGAACTTTTGCAGGAGCGCGGTTAATTTCATCAGCAAGAATTACATTTGCAAAAATTGGACCTTTTCTAACACTAAAAGTTCCTTTGTTCTGTTCATAAATCAAAGTTCCGGTAACGTCAGCTGGCAGTAAATCCGGAGTAAACTGAATTCTCTTAAAATCAAGCCCAAGAATTTCAGCAACTGTTTTTATAGCAAGAGTTTTAGCAAGACCAGGCACGCCTTCAAGCAAAATATGGCCGCCGGCCACAAACGCTGTGAGAATATCATCAATTAAATTTTCCTGCCCAACAAGGCGTTTAGCAGCTTCTTTGCGACAGTCTTCAATTACTTTTACAATATCTTTTTCCATAATATGTATTATAACAAAAACTGTGTTCTGTTACAAATCAAACTGGCCTATAATATTGCATAAATATGCATTTATTTACCATTTTTTTGCATAATCATTGACATTCGCTAGCGATTTTTGGATAATTAGGGCATTATGATTAATCCGTTAGCACAAGAGTTGAATGACACTCTTTCAGGTTCAGTTGTCGATGCCCTTATGTCAGATATGGGGCGACGCCTTTATTTTCCAAATGGAATTATTTCACAGGGTGGTGAGGCTGCAAAAGATGCTCACTTCGCAAATGGTACAATCGGAATGGCTGTTGAAAATGGTACTCCGATTGAGTTGGATTCTTACAAAAAGCTTATGCCAACTCTTAATCCTCGCGAGACTGTTGCTTATGCAAAAACCGCAGGTAATCCAAATGTTCGCGACTTGTGGAAATCAAAAATTATCGAAAAGAATCCTGATTTGAAAAATAAAAAGATTTCGTCTCCGATTCTTGTTCCAGGACTTACAGCAGTTCTTTCTTACGTTTCTGATATTTTTGTTGATGCTGATAAGCCTCTGCTTGCTCCTGATCCTTGTTGGGACAATTACGAACTGATTGCTGCTGCCCGACGCGGTGCTGAATTTCATCAGTTTAAATGTTTTGAAAATGGAAAGTTTAATATTGCAGGTCTCGAAGCTGCAATGAAATCAGAAGCTGAAAAATATGGTTCTGTTCGCGTTATTTTGAACTTCCCACAGAATCCTTCTGGATACAGTCCTACAAAAACTGAAGCAAAGGAAATTGTTCGCATTGTTCGCGAAATTGCTGAATCTGGTAAAAAAGTTCTTGTTCTTTCTGATGATGCTTACTTTGGCCTCAACTATGAAGATGATATTGAACCTCAGTCGCTTTTTGCTTATATGGCTGATTTGCACGAAAATGTACTTGCAATCAAAGCTGACGGTCCAACTAAAGAAGATTTTGCCTGGGGTTTTAGAACTGGTTTTATTACTTTCGCTTCAAAAGGCCTTTCAGACGAGCAGATTACAGCTCTTCAGATTAAGTTTATGTCTGCTATTCGTTCTTCGGTTTCTTGTTCTTCAACTGTTTCTCAGAGCCTTGTTGTTCATGCGCTTGCAGATGAAGCTCACGAAACTCAGAAAAAAGAACTTCGCAATATGCTTAAGCGCCGCTATGACGCTGTAAGAAACTTTGTAAATACTCATACTTCAAAAGTGCTTGAGCCGCTTCCGTTCAATTCTGGTTATTTTATGAGTTTCCATGTAAATACTGGAAAAGCCGAAGAAATCAGAAAGCAGCTTCTCAAAACTGAAGGAATTGGAATTATTCAGATTGATGCGCATACTTTGCGTGTAGCTTTTTCAAGTATTGATGAAGATAAGATTGATTCAGTTTACACAAGCATTTATAATGTAGCTGAAGCTCTTTAATTGGGCTTTGCATTATTTGCATTATAATTGTTTAAGGAACTGAATTTGATTCGTACATCGAAGTTTGTTTTTTCTACTTTAATAATTTGCGCTGCAATTTTTTTCTGCGGCTGTTCTAATTCGGGCGGCCGTCAGAAAAAGCGTTCGTCTTATCAACAGGATAGAATTGTAATTTGGACAAGTAACCGCGAATTTGTTCAATACGTTGAGCTTTATAACAAGCACCACAAAAACAGCAGCGCAATTCTTGTTTATAAAGAAAATCCAGCTCTTTCGCTTCCGCCTGCAAAAGACGAAATGCCGCCAGATATTGTTGTTGGTTCCTGGCTTAAAACTGAATCTCCAAAAAAATATTTTAAATCACTTGATTATCTTTTTGATACAAAAAAACTTTCTTCCGACCTTTTTTATTCTCAGGTTTTGGATTTTGGCCGGCACAAAAAAGTTCAGTATCTTTTGCCGGTAAGTTTTAATCTTCCTGCGATTATTTTTTCAGCCGAAAATCATGATTTAATTCCTGATAATTATGTGCTTTCGCTCGAACAGATTAGAGAAACTGCTTCTGCTTATAATACTAAAAATCAAAAAGATGCTTATACGCGAATTGGTTTTACTCCGCTTGGAAACACAAACTTTTTGTATCTTACTGCAAAAATGAAAGGCGCTGCTTTTCGTGAAGAAAAAGGCGATGTTACCTGGAATAAAAAACAGTTAGACGAAACAATTGCTTATTTAAAAGATTGGGTAAATTCTGAAAATACTTCTGCGCAAGTTGAAGAAGATTTTTCTTTTAAATATCTTTTTATGCCTTATTATCGCCAGGTTTCTTCTGGAAGAACGCTTTTTGCTTATACAACAAGTAATCAGCTTTTTAAGGTTCTTAAAGAACAGTATCTGCCAGTGGATTATCGATGGGTAGTTGAAGATAATTCGCTTTACATTGAAGATTCTTGTACAATGATGGGAATTTGTAAAAAGGCCCAAAATCAAATTGGCGCAACAGAATTTATTTCCTGGTTTTTCCAATCTGAAAGTCAAAAAGAAATTCTTGAAACTAAAGAAAAAATGGGGCTCGAAACTGATATGTTTGGAATTGCCGGCGGATTTTCTTCGCTTCGAGATGTAACTGAGCATATTCTTCCCGCTTATTATAATCAGTTGCTCACAAATCTTCCGCCTGCGCAAATGCTTGCTGTTCCGCAAAGACTTCCGGCGCGCTGGGAAAGTTACCGAACTTTGGCTGTTGAGCCTTATATTAAGGCTTGTGTAATAGCTTCTGAAAATGAAGTTCAGCCAAATTTTGATGATTTTGAAAAAGAGTGGCGCAAAAAAGTTTTTGACTAAAACAGCTTATAAAATATCTGATTATCTTGAAATCATATAAATTGCGTCTTGGCGTGCGAGGCGCATTAATTCCATATCTTTTGAAAGGTCTGCGATTCTAAAGCCAAGTTCGCCTGCTTGAACGGTGCCGTTTAGTTCTCCAGGTCCGCGAGTTTTTAAGTCTTGTTCAGCGATGTAAAAACCGTCTGTGCTTTGGCGCAAGGCCTTCATTCTTTCAATGCCGGTTTTTGTGATGTCTTTGCTGTAAATCAAAAAACAAAAAGATTGTGCGCTTCCGCGTCCAACACGCCCGCGCAGCTGATGTAATTGCGCCATTCCAAAACGGTCGGCTTGTTCAATTACCATGCAGGTTGCATTTGGAACATCAACGCCAACTTCAATTACTGTGGTTGCGGCAAGCACTTGAATTGTGTTGTCGCGGAAATTATGCAAAATCTGAACCTGTTCTTCTTCTTCAATTTTGCTGTGTAAAAGTGCGCATTTGTATTGCGGGTAAATATGTTCTTTTAGATGTGCAAAAGCGCGTTCAGCTGATTTGATGTTTTCATCACTATCAATTGCCGGGTAAACAAAATATGCCTGGTGGCCTTTTTCAAGTTCTTTGCGAACAGCTTCGTAAGCGTTTATTTCGTTGCCTTCTTTTACAAGGTAAGTTGTAATAGGCTTTCGGCCGGCTGGCAATGTGTGAATAGATGAAATGTCGAGATCGCCAAAAACAGTAAGCGCAAGGCTCTGCGGAATTGGCGTGGCGCTCATCATCAAAAGATTAGGCTCAAAGGTAAAACCCCGGCTCACAACGCGCCCCTTTTCCAAAATCGCCTGTCGCTGCAAAACCCCAAAACGATGTTGCTCATCAATAACCGCAAGTTCCAAATCTTTATATTCAACTTGTGCTGAAAACAATGCGTGAGTTCCAATAACAATATCAATTTCGCCAGATTTAAGTGCTTTTAAAAGGGGCGCGCGACCTTTTGCACGAATGTTACCCGTAAGAAATGCCGTGCGCACGCCAAGTGGCGCCAAAAGTTTTGCAGCAGTTTCAGCATGCTGGCGGGCAAGAATTTCGGTGGGTGCCATAAATGCGCATTGACCTTTCCAGCTGATAATTCTTAGACAAAGAAAAAGAGAAACGAGGGTTTTGCCCGAGCCTACATCTCCTTGCAAAAGCCGCGCCATTGTAAAACTTGGCGTTGTGGGGGGCGCAAGTCCCTTGTCTAATTGGTTGAGAATCCGCTCCCGCTCTGTGTAACTGCGGTCAATTTCCGCGTCCATTTCAAAAATTACAGCGCGCTGGTCTTGAGTGAGCGGGAATGGCAGTGCGTCGAAAAACTGCTTTTGCAGCGGAGAAAGACTTTTTTCAAAATCAGTTTCCAAAAGTTTTGCAGAGCCGTGTGCGCCGATATTTTGTAGTTGGCCGGCTTGAGCATTTTCTGTTTTATCATTATTTTCTGGCTGCGAAAGGCTTAATCGACCTTTTCGTGAAAATGCGCGTTTTGCAATTATGTATTGAAAATTAAAAAGTTCTTCAAAGGCAAGTGTGCGGCGTGCTTCTGCGGCCTGCGAAAGATTTTGCGGACGATGAATAAGGCGGAGTGCGTCTTGTTTTGAAAGGAGTTCGTGTTTTTCTATTAAAGATTGTGGCGTTTCATTTTCTATTCCGTGCGCGTATTGTTGTAGCGCCTGTGAGACGGCTTTTGTAATTGCTTTTTGGGTGAGACCTTCTGTGAGCGGATAAACCGGAAGTATTCCGCTTTCTTTTGGCGCGATTTGTGAGAGCTCTAAAGCTGTAAGTTTATGAGCCACTTCTTCATGCTTTGCAGCTTCAAAGGCTGTGCTTTGCAAGGTTCCATATTTTACAAAAAATTGGCCGGTTATTGTAACAATGCTTCCTGGAACTAAACTTTTTTCTAAAAAAGCACGATTAAAGCAAATTAATTCGGCAGTTTCTGTTCCGTCAAAAACAATGATTTTTAAGGTTCGCATTTTTGCGTAGCCAAACCATTCCTGTTTTAAAACCTGTGCAACTGTGTGAACTTTTCCGTTTGCAGCACGCTCGCGGAAAGTCACTTTTTTTGTTTTGTCTTCGTAATCTCGCGGATAATATTGAAGCAAATCACCGACTGTAAAAACATTTATTTTCGCAAGAATCTTTGTAAGTTGTGGGCCGATTCCCGAAATTGAAGAAACCGGCGTTTTAATGTCCGCGACTTTCAAATTTTCTCCATTAGAAAGGTAGTTTGTGCAAAAGTTCACTCAGATAATTTATGATGATTGTTCCGGCAATTGAAAAAATAAGCAGTGTAATCCAAGAAACTAAAAGTGAAGTTTGATAATTTATGCTTCTTCTTGCAAATGTTGCAGAAATTTTGTAAGTGAATTTGCTTAAAAATATATCAAGCTGATTCCAGCCAGAATCATAAGAGGTTTTTCCTTTGTTGATTAAAAGTACAATCCATCGAATAAAAATCAATAAAATAAAAATTCCTATTATCGAAGATAGAATTCCCCATAAAGAAGAAATTATTGTACCAAGAATTCCGCCTAAATAAATTCTTCCTGTGTGCTGAATTCCTGCTAAAATTACCGAAATAAGCGAAAGTAATCCAAGTGAAATAATCGGCGAAAAATCAATGTTTCCAACTCTTAGTATTGTGAGTTTTCTAAAAATCCCAAGATATGGCTCGCAGATTTTTGTAAGTGCGCGGCCAAATTTTGTGAACTTAGCGCCTGGAAACCAGGACATTAAAATATATACAAGGCAGCAAAGTGTATAAATGTATAATATTGCTGACAGAATCGAAAGAATTATTTGAATCATAAAATTTTTTACCTCCAGAATGAAACAACTTTTAGTTTTTTTTTGCTATTCGGTCCAGACATCTCTTACAAAATTGATTTCCCGCAGAGCATTTAAAGTTTGTTCATCTGCGCTTATAGAAATCTGGTCGTTAGCCATTACGATATAAGGATTATTTCCCATATCTATATGAAAATATACTGAACAATTGCCCATTTTATCAAATAAAAAATCTTTTAATTGTGCGATTGCAGGTTCACTTGTAAAATTTGTGTCGAGCCTTATGTGAACTGATTGAGCCGAATGGGTTTCCATTTTATCAACATCTTCAATTGCGTCTACTATTAGAGACGGTGTGTCGCGCGAGCCGTCTACTTTTCCGCGGAACGCATAAATGCCGGCATCTTGCAACTGTGGTTTTAGTGTTTCCCAGATTTTTGGAAAGAATGTTAAATCAATCTGTCCGTCGTAATCGTTTAATTTTGCAAAAGCCATTCTGGCGCCTTTTTTGGTTACGATTTCGTGAATTCCTGTAATCATTCCAAGTGCAACGTATGATTTTCCTGAATCGCGCATTTGCCAGTATTTTGCTCCGCTTGCTTCAAGGGCTGCTTTTTCTGCTTTGCTTTCTTCTGCAATTCGGTTGATGTTTCCGGCTCTTACTGTAACGGCGCGGTCTATCGCTTTTTTGTAGCCGTCAAGTGGGTGCCCGCTAACGTAACAACCTATGCATTCTTTTTCCATATTCAACTGTTCCATATTTGGAATGTCTGGAATCTTTTTGAACTGGAAGTCGGTGAAAGTTTTTTCTTCTTCTTCAAGCTCGCCGAATAAATCGCCTTGTCCTTTTTTCTGATCTTCAAGATATGAAGAAACGTAATCGAGTGCGTCTTCCATATTTGCAAGAAGTGTTGGCCGGTTAAGTTTTGTTCCGTCTTTTTCTGAAAGATTATCAAAAGCGCCGGTTTTTATAAGAACTTCTATGGCTTTTTTATTTACCAGAGTTTTTTCGCGGCCGTCTTCGTCTTTTTCAACAATGCCACAAACTCGCTTAATAAAATCCATAAATGATTTATATGGGCCGTTTGTTTCGCGCTCTTTTACAATTGCCTGAGCAGCCGCTTCTCCCATTCCTTTGATTCCTTTAAGACCAAAAACGATGCGGCCGTCTACAACGTCAAAAATTATATCGGAACGGTTTACGTCTGGCGCATCAACTGGAACGCCCATTTTTCTTGCTTCTTCAATATAAAAAGGAAGTCCGTCTGTTGAGGTGATTTCATTTGTAAGGTTTGCTGCCATAAATTCGGCAGGGTAGTGCGCTTTGAGCCAGCCTGTGCGGTAAGCAAGAACTGAATAAGCTGCTGCGTGCGACTTATTAAATCCGTAGCCCGCAAACGGAATCATAATTTCAAAGATTTCGCCGGCGTGTTCTTCTGTGTGGCCGTTTTTTACGGCACCTGCAATGAACTCGGCTTTTTTCTTCATAAGAACGTCGAGTTTTTTCTTACCCATTGCACGACGAAGCATATCAGCGCCACCAAGAGAAAAGCCCGAAATTATCTGGGCAACTTTCATAACCTGTTCCTGATAAACCATAACGCCGTAAGTTTCTTTCAAAAGTCCTTCCAAAGAAGGATCCGGATAATGAATGGTTTCCGGCTTCCATTTGCCTTCAATGTATTGAGGAATATAATCAAGCGGACCTGGACGATAAAGCGCGTTTAAGGCAACGAGCTCTTCGAGTTTTCTAGGTTTACATTCGCGAAGAATTTTCTGCATTCCAGGAGATTCAAACTGGAAAACTGCAACCGAGTCGCCGCGACAGAAAAGGTCAAAAGTTGGCTCATCTGTTTCGCTTACATCAGCTGTAACAAATTCCGGCGTTCCTTCCGGGCGGTGTTTATTTATGATTGCTTCAGCGTAGCGAATCAAAGAAAGTGTTTTTAAACCAAGATAGTCAAACTTTACAAGTCCGCAAGGTTCAATAATATCCATTGTGTATTGAACGCCAACTTCGCCAGTTTTAGGATCTTTAAAAACCGGCGCCCAATCTGGAAGTGGAGTTAAACCAATTACCATTCCCGAAGCGTGAAGACCTGTGTTTCGCTTTACACCTTCAAGGCGGAACGCCAAATCAAAAAGCTCTTGATAGCGCGGATCATCTTTATAAGGAATGAGTTGTCCGCCGTCTGGCATTTTTTCTGTAGGCTCGCTAAAAGCATCTTTTAGTTTTGCTTTTGGATTATCGGGAATGCATTTTTTGAGCATATTTACTTCAGAAAGCGGAATGTCAAGAATACGGCCAACATCGGCAATACAGTTTTTAGGTTTGAGTGTACCAAAAGTTACAATGTGGCCAACGTTTGCATCTCCGTACAAATCGCGCGTATGCTGAATAATCTCCTGGCGAAAATCGAAGTCCATATCAACG
>JAEEGL014068730.1_pt1 | contig 15015 bp, 28 predicted proteins | sample 9134231 | NCBI WGS metagenome assembly JAEEGL01 (sample SAMN16246548, study PRJNA631951) | gut metagenome | biome: gut microbiome; feature: rumen; material: fiber-attached | host: Bos | place: Iran: Karaj | collected 2018-10 | reverse complement strand
GCCCCGGCGCCCGCGGTCCCGGCCGAACTCCCGGCCGATCCGTTCCGGGACTGGGACTTGGAGGATACGGCGGGCGGCGCCTTCCCCTGCGCGCCCTAGGACTTCGGCGCCGGGGCGGGTCTCCCCGGCAAGCCGAAACGCGCGGCCGCCTTTCGCCGCGCGTCGCGAGAGCGGACGGCAACCCCTCGCCCGATGATGGCAAGCCGAAACGAAAAGTAAAAAGGAAAACGGAAATGAAAATCACGATCACCGCAATCACCGACTGGGAGGAGGACGCCGGCCAGATCGCCGGAGACGCCTCGCACGAGGGCGAACGCGCCGTCGAGCGGATGCTCGAAGAGGAGCGCGCCGCGAAACTGGACGACGAATGGACGACGGGCCTGCCGTTCGCCTGCGAAGCGGAGGACCTGGAGGACGCGCTCGACCAGTACAACGAGAAGTTCTGCGAGTACGACTACCTAAAGGCGGCCGACGCGGACTGCGACGAAGACTGAACGAACCCGGGAGAAACGAAAATGAAAACGACCAAGAACGAAAGACAGAACGCGCGCGGTGCCGAACTCGCCTACGTCAAGGGCGAAGCCGCGGCCGCGCCGAAGGCTCCGGTCGAGTTCCGGCCGGACGCGCAAGACCTCGACTACGTTCGCGAATGCACGGAGAGAAACTGCCATGAGGATGCGCGCCTGTTCATCGCCGGCTGGATGGCCGACAGGTGGGACGACATATACGAAGGCAACGGTTCCGCGACCAACGGGAACCCGTTCCGGATTCTCTTGAAGGCGTTCGAAAAAATCCAGAACGAGCACATGCGGCTCGGACACCTTCCGTTGGCCCTCTTCAAACTCCGGCTTGCGCTGACGAACGCAATCGAGATCGTCGTCTCGGGCACGCCGCTCTTCACCGCGTGGACCGACTTCCTCAAAGTCCTCTGACACGAAAGGAGAACACAGAAATGAAACTCGCAATCGACAACATCGAAGACCTCGAAAACGACCTTGCCGAACTTCTCGGCACGTGGAAGACCAAACTGGAAGGACTGAAGGCGGCCAAGAAACGGACCATCAAGTACGCGGAGTTCCGCGAACTGAGCGCGTGGGCGCTCGTCTCCCGGTTCACCGACAAGTTCGCCGCCGAAAGTCTCGGGCGGTTCAACGGCTCGGGATTCACGAGGACGCCGGCCGACAAGTCCATCGCCAAGTTCAACAAGAAACGCGACGCGCTCATCGCCAAGTACGGCGTGACGGTCAAGTGAAGGAAAAGGAGAAACGAAACATGAAAACGAAAAGCAACGAAACCAAGCCCGCCTTCATCCTACAAGGCGCCGACTCCGACCTCGGAAGGTCGTGCCCGCTTTCCTGGCCGGAATCCATCCGGCTCTCGGACGTCGGATACGACGTTGGCGTCCTGCTCTACCGCGACGGCGGACTCGATTGCGCGGGCGAGACCTTGCGCCGCTACTGGCGCTCGACGGAGGCGGCGGAGACCCTCTGCTCCCCGTTCCGCATGGGCGTGGACCTCGACCGTCTCGGCCGGGCGCCGTGGGAGTGCAAGCCGCACCGCTACCCGAAGGAGCGCGGAACCGTCGCGGCCTTCGAAGACACCGACGGATACGGCGTCTGGAACGGAGAGGACTTCGACTACGACTTCCTCCGCAAGACGGCGAAGGAGCACGGCGGAGTCCACGTCTACTTGCTCGTCCACGGAGTCCTCCGCGACATGGAACCGCACGGCTGCGACATGTCCTGCGCATGCTGGTATCACGGGTATCTTCCCGCGAAGAAGAATCCCGAATCGATCGTCCTCCGTCCGGTTGGCTTCGACGACGAAGGCGAGTCCGACTACACCCCGATGACATGAACCGAAAACAGAACGCCCCCGCCGGGACGGCGGGGCAAGGAGAAAACGAAATGAAAACGAAAGAATGGAACTCGTTCCGCTACCTCGGAAAGAACTTCACGCCGCTCTACGCCGTGGCGAACATCTGGCGCGAAGGCGCGCGCAAGTCCGGCACCGTCTTCAACGCGGACTGGGACCGGACGAAAATGAAATGGACGGGACGGTTCGCGTGCGGCGGCGGCTACACCTGGGAATCGTTCTGGAAGGCGGCGAAGGCCGCGAATCCGGCCGGGTGCGAATGCGACGTGTTCGAAGTGGACGGAACGCACGTCGTCCCGGCGTCCGTCGGACTGCTCATCTGGGAGGACTAACGAAAATGAAAACGAACGCGAAGTTTGAAGCGGACTTGGAAGCGGAATGCAAAAAGCGACTGGAGGAATACTCCGGAACGTTCGGCTTCAAGAACGGAGCGGAACTGGAGGCGGCGATGGACAAGGACCAGAACCTGCGGCAAGAGGTCGTCGAATTCGACGACGGCGACAACTTCCTCGACCTCTATCTCAACTGGTGGCCGGACGCCGACGGCTTTGCCGAACAAGACGAGTACTACCACGCGCCGCTCGACGAACTGCTGAAAGGAATCCTCTACCACTAATACCAACACAACCCAAGAAAGGAAAACGAACCGTGCAAAACGAAACCAACAACACGAACGCCGTCCGCGAACTCTGGAGTTCGACGATCGGCATCGATGCCACCGACCGGAACGACCTCGCGCTCATCGCGCTCGGCAGTCTGGAGTCGACCGCGAAAAACGCGCTGATCTCCGCCGCCACGTGGGCGAAGTCCCGCGGCCACGCGTGCAAGGCGGAGGACAAGGGCGAAGCCCTGCTCTTCGCCGTGCATCCGTTCCGCGAGGCGGGGGAGCGCATCTACAAGACGCGCGCCGTCCTCGCGGCCGTGCCGCGGGAGTCGACCCTCGACTTCCTGCAAGACACCATCGGCGGCAACGTGGATTGCCACTCGACGGAAACCGGGAACGGACCGGCCGACATCTGGGTCGCCGACGACTACGGAGACGTGAGCGGCGTCAATCCGCTCCTCTCGATGGCGTCCGGCTTCACCGGATGGCAGCCTGGAGCCGGAGTCTTCGCCGGGTTCGACGGGCAGGGAAGGACGGTCTCGATCCCGTCCCTCATGCTCGCCGCCAATCTCGCCGGAGCGTGGAGGCTGTCCGTCGAACTCGTCTACCGTGGGCTTTGCGCCTGCAAGGCGCCTGCGAGCACGCTCGACGCCGCTGGCCTGGACCTCGTGGACTTCACCGTCGGATCGGACCCGGAGGGAATCGCCATCGACTCCGTGACGCCGGAGGGTGCGCCCGCCGAACTTCTCTCCGCGTGCCGCAAGGCGTTCAAGGAGTCCAAGGGCAAACACTTCTGCTGAACATCAACCAAGCCGCGCGTCCCTCGCGGGCGCGCGGCGCAACCAACACCAACCACCAATGAACACCATCAAGAAACTCTGGCGCGCGCTCGTCTGCGCCGCCGTCCCTCTGTCCATCGGTCTCGCCGTGCTTGCGGGACTCGGGCACTCACGCGACTCCGTGGCCGGACACATCGGCCGTGCGCTCCCGCTCGTCTGGGGCGCCATCGCCGTCACCGGTCTCGCCATCAACATCAAGGAGAACTGAAAATGAAAAGATACAAACTAGAACCCGGAGACCGATACGGCAAGCTGACCTACATCGGCCCGGCCGAAAAGGTCCCGTCGGGAAAGTGCGGAGACCGCATCGTCTATGCGACGCGCGGCAGGTGGCGGTGCGACTGCGGCAAAGAGGTCGTGCTGTGGACCCGGAACGTCGTCAAAGGGCTCACGAAGTCCTGCGGCTGTCTCCGCAAGGACTCGGGCGAGGCATGGAAGAAGGGCAAGCGTGCCGTGAAGAAGACGGAAGACAATACCGTCGCCAGAAAGCCGACCGTTCCCGTGTGTCTCGTGAAGCAACATGATAGCGAGGACATCATCGAGGTCTACGACCCGGCGGAAGAGTTGGTCCTCTGGCTTGACGGGAATGGCGTGGACATCATGTACGACATGACTTCAATCGACCTCGTGTATCGCCGGAAGGACGATTGCCGTTGGGAGACCATCGGAGTTGTGGACTTCGCGGGGATTCTCCAAAAAACTCCCGGCGTCAAGGTATGGACTGGCAATACGCCTCCGCCACTCTTCGACCCGGCGACGAAAGGATGGGAAACAATCGGATAAACCACGACGAATCGTCTGACATCAACCAAAGGAGACACATGCCATGCACCACGACACCATCGAAAGACTCATCGCCAAGTGGCCGGCCGGAGCGGTCGTCTGCTTCTACCACCGCAACGGATTCAACACCGTCGTCACCGGACCCGACCAGATGGAACTCACCAGGCACGCCATCCACGGGTGCGACGCCACGGGGATTCCGTTCGCGCTCCCTCTGGGCGAGATCGTTTATGCGATCATCCGCGCCGACCGGAAGAAGAAATAATCCTGGACAAAACACGCGCCGCCCGGATAGACTCCGGGCGTACAAACAAGGACACCGCAATGAAAATCTACTGCATTTCGCACACCGGCAAAGGGCGCGGCTTCCGCTTCCGCGAAGACGACCCGCGCTTGGAAGACACGGACGCCACCTCTCTTGCCGCCGCCATCGTAGCCCGGCGGGAGTTCGGCAGGAACGGAATAGTCCGGACGATGCGCGAGGACTCGCACACCGCCGACTACACATCCTTCACGAGCGAGGCGTTCATCGGCAAGTACGACCGGAAGGGCGGCACCTGCACCGGCCACAACATCTGGCTGTTCGAAACCATCACGAAGGAGTAGAAGATGAAAATCACCATCACCGAGATTTTGGAATCGTCCGAGAACAAGGATACGGCCGCGTCCATCTACTCGCACGAGGGGATGCGGGAATACCAGCGCTGTCTCGAAGCCGAACGCGTCGAGAAAATCGACGAGGGCAGGTGGCCGGGACTCCCGTTCACATGCACGGCGAAGGACGTGGACGAAGCCATCGAGAAGTACAACGAGAAGTTCTGCGCTTTCCCGAACATCCTCCAGGCGGAGGACGTGGACTGGGAAGAAGAGAACGACTGAAGGAGGGAGCAATCGACCTTGCCAAAAAAGGAACTTGACGAACCGAATCCAAGTCTGCTAGATTCTTTGCCATGAACGACGAACCACACTTCACCGAAGAGGAACTTGAAATCGCGCGCCGCGTAGCCGCCGCATACGGACGCAAGGGCGGACTCACCAAGTCCGCCGCCCGTGCGCGTGCGTCTGCGGAGAACGGACGGATGCGAGGCGGGCGCCCGCCGACCACGCCGGACGGCAAGGCGCGTCACGCCCTGCGCGTCGCACTGGAGCAGGTCCTCGGCAAGCCGCTACCCAAAGAAGGGCCTGTCGCGAAACTCGTCCACAAGATGACGAGCGCGAACGTCATCCGGAACATCTGGCCGGACATCGAGCGGCTGTTGCCTCCGAACAACATCGAGAACGTCAACGAAAAAGTCGTTGCGCTCATCGACGTGTTGGAGCGGGACGGCGGTCCGACATCGCGTCGGCACCATGCGCCGGAGCAATCGTCCGTCTCAACCATTGACGGGCAGGAAGTCGAGTGGGACGAGCCGGTGCGCTGACCGGAACGTCCGCCAACTCCCGTTGCCACGCCCCGCCGGTTCGCCGACGGGGCGTGCTAGTATCCGGAACGAGGGTTGACGAACCTTCAACCACATCCACACCCACATCACATGAAGAAACCCACGCCGCACATGCACGCCAAGCCGTCTCGCAAGCAGAGCGAGAAGGCGATTGCGAAACAAGAGAAGGCGAAGGCAGAGGTCGCGCTCATGCCGCCGGTCTTCGAACTGCTGCACGGAAACCGTGCCGCCGAATGGATAGAGTCCCTCGAAGCGCCGGAGGTCTCCGTTGCGCCGGAGGACGAGGAAGCGGCGCGCGACGTGGTAGCCGCCGCCGTCGAGGAGTGGAACCGGAAGCACGAAGGCGACGAGAAGAAGAAGCCGTTCGCCATCCTGCCGTCGCTCGCCAAGTTCGGCAACGCGTTCGCCGCCTTGCTCGGCGGGGTCGTGCGGGGGCTCAAGCAGGACGACTGGATGGCGCGCTCCGGAATCTCCTGGTCCCGTGCGCAGATGCTCTCCCGCGTGGACAAGGACGGGTTCGGCGTGCTATGGCACACGGCCTGGCGGATGCGCGACGAAACATCATCGCGCCGCGTTCACGAGAACGCCGTGAAGCGCGCGCTCGACGGAGACGAAGTTCCTATCGTCGGCCGCATCGAAAAGGACAAGGACGGTATCATCGGAACGCGCCGGCAGTTCTCCGACAAACTCACCGAGTACTTGATGGAGGAGACGAAGCCGAGGGACGAACGCGTTGCGGCGCCGCTCGTCGACGCGTCCACGAAGACCACGCAGATCGTCGGACAACAGATCATCTACAAACTCCCCGAACTTCCGGCGTGGCTGCCGGCCGACGTGAAGAAGAAGCCAGAGACAATCGACGCGGAAGTCGTCGAGAAGCAGGATTGACCATGTATTTTCCCGCTTCCAGAGCGCGCGAAAAATTTTTCTCAAAAATCCGCATTTTCCTCTTGACAGGCGTGTGACGCCCGTGGTAGTCTATGCCCCGTTGCCACGCAAAGTGGAACTCATACAGGAAACCACCATGTCACACCAAGAAAATCCAAACATCCGGTTCATCAATGTACGGTGCAACCAAGAGTTGTACAGGAAGGTTGAACTCGAAGCGAAGTCTCGCAAGTTCGCGGACGTGTCCGCGTTCATTCGCCATCTCCTGACGGAAGCGACTATCGGAGTCGAGCTGACTAAGGCCGACCACAAAATCATCGAGGATCGCGTCGCCGAAAGGAGGATCAAGAATGCCTAACGCCAAGACCACCGTCCTCCGGGCGGCCGTGACGCAAGAACTCTTCCGGCAGGGCGAAATCCTTGCGAAGCAGGAGGGCTCTTCCCTCAACTCGTTCATCCTTTCTCTTTGCCGCAAGGCGTGTGACGCCCCGGCGAGGACGAAGGCTGCAAAGGGCAAGCGCTCCGCGTGAGCGCACGCCTTTTCTTTTGCTCGTGGGCGTGTGACGCCCGCAACCATTCCCCGCGCGGGGTTCCGCGCACCAACACACAAACCACACAAACCAAAGAAAGAAACCACACCATGCTCAAACTCACCATCACCCTCGAAGAGAACGATTCCGGCATCGCCGTCCTCGTCGAATCCGGCTCCGACGCCGAATGCAAGAAGGCGTCCGACCGCGAATACAGCCTTGGAAAGATGCTCGCGAACGCCGTCAAGGGAATCTCCCCCGTTCTCGCGTCCGCGTCCGAGTACGAACAGGTCGCGCGCATGGCCGCCCCCATGCTCAAGTCGTTCGAGAAGGCGACCGAGACCATGTTCGGGAAGAACGTGAAGGACATGATGGCCGCCGCGAAGGAGGCGAAGGCCCGTGGCGAAGACATCGGCGACTGGCTCTCCAAGACCGCCGAGCAGCACGCGGCCGAAGTCGCGAAGGACGAGACCCCGGCCGACGAGACCAAGGACGCCAAGCCCGAGGCCGAGCCCGAGGGCTAGACCGATTGCTCCCCGTGCGCGCCGCCCGTGTTTCGCAAGCCTTTCGGCGGACGGCGCGCACGCGGGGGCGCCACCCCGAAGACCCATCCAGATGAAGAACCTTCCGACATACATGACCTGCGACGCGGCAATGCACATGCTCAAGTTGTCGCGCTCCGCGTTCTACCGTGCGTTCCCTGCCGCCGAGAACGCGGCGCGCGGCATCATCGACATCGCGACCGTGACATCATACCTGAATGACCACGCCGTGAACATCGCCAAGCCGCTCCGTTATCCGCTTCCGCTCTGTGACGAGTCCGACGTTTCATCGCTCCTGCTCGTGAATGGGAGTCCGGCCACGGAGAACCAAGTCCGCAGGTTCTGTCGGAGGAAACTCTTCCCCATCCCGCATTACGCCTTCTCGAAATCCGTCGTGCGCTTCCCGAAGGGGGCGGTCGAATGGTGGCAGGACCCGAAGACGCGCCGCCTTCCCGTCGGTTCCCGGAAGTTCTCCCCCGCGGAGGTTGGCTAGATGAAGGAGTGGGGAGAGACGGAACGACGAAGCATCCTCGCCTTCCTCCGGCGCGTGATGGACGGTCCCGTCCGCTGGCTCGCCGACGAAGCAAAGTCCCTGCTCCGGTTTCTCGACCCCCCGACATCGCTCCCGAAGGAGACCGAAGACGAATCGTCGCCCGGCGGATGGCTGACGGCGGAAGAAAGAAAGACACGCCGCATGGCCCTCGTCGCCCAACTCGTCCGCGCTCCGAAGAACCGGCTCCCCGCATCCGAAATCCAGATACCCGGCATCACCGACCGAACGGCGAAAGCGAAGTTCCTCACGCGCTGCGTGAACGACGGAATGCTCACGCGCATTCCCGGCAAGACTCCCCTCTACAAACTCAACCCTGCTCCAATCCGTTAGCCATGTCCGACTCCGACCGCTACGTCGTTCTCCTCCCCCTCGACGGCACCCCCCGCATCGAGGACGCCTCCCGTTCCATCTTCGACCAGGCTTGCTCGTTCGCACATGCCGATTCGGTTTCGCAGATTCCCTGCTCCGACTGGATGGCGGACAAGTTCCGCGTCGCCATTGCCGCCCCCGCTCTCGTCGGCACGGAGAAGAACGTGAACGTCATTGCGTCGAAGGTCTTCGGCTCTCCGGTCCACGGCGACTGCATCCTGTGCCGCCGTCCGGCCAAGGACGAGGACATGTACGGACTCCCGCACCGGGCCGACCGCTTCCTCCGTCCGTTCGACGGAGACACCGCACGCACCGTTCTCGCCGCGCTCACGGCGGCCGACGAAGCGCACTGAACCATTTCACCGGAACGAATCCGGTTCTGTCACACACACACAAGGAAAACACGATGAACACAAAAAGCAAAACGCGGGAGACGCGCCGCATCCAATCGCGTGCCACGTATCTTGCGCACATGATCGCGCAAAAAGTCGTCGACGGAGAGACCCCGACGAAGACGGAACTTTACGACTACAAGAAAGCGATGGACAAGTTCGTCCGTCTGCGCGACGCGCAAGCGGCGGAGGACTAGCCTTGATCCTCTCGGCCGCCGCTCTCGACTGGGAGCCGCTTCCGCCACGCTTGCCTTTCTGGCTTCGCGTCTACGGATGGCTTCTGTCACGCGCCGAGTTCGTACATCGTGCGCTTCGCGACGTGTACAGGACTCGCATCGGCTTCATCCTCGTCTGGGCGAACATCATCCTCTGGTCGCTCGACCTCATCAACAGGGCCATGCCATGCTGAAGGTCGCCGCAATCCTCGTCGCCGGCGTCGCCGTGCTGTTTCTGCTTGCCGCACTCGAAGACGACTGACATCCACATCAACCAACACCCACATCCACACCATGCAAGACTACCCGCATCCGTTCATCTGGGTTCCCGAAGGGGAATACCACGCAGCATCCCGCCGCGGCGAATACGTGTCGAGCCACCTGCTTGCCGACTTCCGCCGCTCGCCCGTCCTCTACAAGAGGGAGATAGACGGCATCATCCAGAACGCCAAGTCCGAGGCGTTCTTCTTCGGTTCCGCCGTCCACAAACTCGTGCTCGAAGGCGCTGAGGCGTTCAATGCCGCCTACCTCGTTGCCGAGGGTCCGGTCAATCCGAAAACCAATGAAACCTTTGGCCCCAATACGAAGGCGTATCGCGAGTGGGCGGCCGCGCAGGCGCCCCGGCTCGTCGTTTCGCCGAGGGACATGATGAAAATATCCAACATGAACCTCGCCGTCCAGAACCATCCGGACGCCGCGCGGCTCCTGTCCGGCGGGTTCCCCGAGGGGACGGTGCGCGCGAACTGGGAGGGCGTAGCATGCCAGATTCGCATCGACTGGTTCAACCCGCAGGAGGGAATCGTGGACTTCAAGTCCTGCGAGGACCTCGACCGGTTCGAGTACGACGCCAAGCGCTACGGCTACGGACACCAGGGCGCGTTCTACCGTTCCGTCCTCGGCGCCGCCGCCGGCACGAAGGAGGAAGACATCCCGTTCCACATCATCGCGTGCGAGAAGTCCGAACCGTTCCGGTGTGGAGTCTGGAAGGTCTCCGGCCTGTCGCTCGACACATGCACCGAACAGAACCGTGCGGCCGTGCATCGCCTCATCGAGTGCCGCAGCAACTCCTCGTGGCCGACCGGCTACGAACAGCTCCGAATCCTTTCCGACCTGTGACATAGAAACACGGGTCTCTCACACACAACCCAAAAGGAAAACACACAATGCTCACGCAAGGTAAACCCGCCGTCGCGTCCGGACTCATGCAGTCCGTCACCCACGGCCTCACGCCGCGCCCGCCGCGCGCCATCATCTACGGCACGCAGGGCGTCGGCAAGTCCACGTTCGCCGCTTCGGCGCCCGACCCCGTGTTCATCCAAGTCGAGGACGGTCTCGGCCAGATCGACACGGCGAAGTTCCCGCTCGCCCGCTCCGTCAAGGAGGTCATCGACCAACTCACGGCCGTCCGGGACGAGCCGCACAACTTCCAGACGCTCGTCATCGACTCCCTCGACTGGCTCGAACGCCTCATCTGGGACAAGGTGTGCAAGGACTGGTCCGTCAACTCCATCGAGAAGGTGGACAAGGGATACGGCAAGGGCTACGTGTACGCGCTCACCGAGTGGCGGCAGATCGTCTCCCTCCTGGACGAAATCCGCGACCGCAGGAACATGATGATTCTCTGTCTCGCGCACGCCAAGACCGAAAAATTCGAGGACCCCGAGCAGGGCATCTACGACCGTTGGTCGCCTCGTCTCCACAAGTCCGCGAACGCCCTGTTCTACGACTGGGCGGACATGATTCTCTTCGCGTCCTCGCAGTTCACCGTGACGGACAAGGGCAAGGCCCAAGCCGTCGGCGTGAACGGCGGCAAGCGCGTCCTCCGCGCCATCGGAGGTCCGGCCGTCATCGCCAAGAACCGCTATGACCTGCCGATGGAACTCCCGCTCGTCAAGCCGAACGGATGGAAGATCGTCTCCGACGCCATCTTCAAGGACAAGGAGTAGACATCAACCGGCGACGTTGACCTAGCGGTTGGGCTCTGGCCTTCCAAGCCAGCCAGATCGGTTCGACTCCGATACGTCGCTCCAACTTTCAAACCAACCCAAGACAACAACCATGAAAAACCAAAAACTCATTCCGCTCTTCATCGCCGTTTCCGTCCTCGCCGCCGGGTGCGGCCAGATCGAATCCGGCGAGGCCGGCTTCTACACCCAATGGGGAGAAGTCACGTCGAACAAGCCGCTCGAAGAAGGACTCCATTTCTTTGTGGCGCCGGGCAAGGACCTCATTGTCTACGACATCCGAAATCGAATCGTCAAGGTCAAGACGCCGGTCTTCACCAAGGACGTGCAGACGATGGACATCGAGATGACCGTCACCTACAACCTCGACCGCGAGAAGGTCATCGACCTGCACAGGTCTACCGGCAAAGGGTACGAGGACATTCTCATCGTCCCGTCCGTCCTCGGTGCCACCAAGGATGCGCTCGGCAAGATGGAAGCCGGAGACATCGTTGCGTCGCGCGAGAAGGCGACGGACTCCATTGCCGCCGAGATCACGAAGCGTCTCGCCCCGCATGGAATCAACGTCACGCTCGTGAACCTTACGAACATCGACTACTCGGACGCGTTCGAGAAAGCCGTCGAAGAAAAGCAGGTCGCCCTTCAGCAGTCGCAGAAGGAGAAGAACAACACGGCACGTCTGCGCGAGGTCGCCGAACAGGCCGTCGTCAAGGCGGAGGCCGACGCAAAGGCAAAGGTCTTGAACTCCGAGGCGGAGGCCAAGGCGATTCTCGTCAAGGCCGAAGCCGAGGCGAAATCCATCGAGATGCGGAACGCCGCCCTCGCTTCGAGCCACGCGCTCATCGAGTACGAAACCGTGAAGGCGTGGGACGGGCGGCTCCCCGTGCAAATGCTCGGCGGCGCTCCGGTTCCGTTCTTGAACATCTATGGCGGGGAGAACAAGTAATGCTCGCTCTCCTCTGGCTCGTGGTCGTCTGGGCCATCACGATGGCGACCATTCATTATTTCCGGAAAGGAGACCGGAAAGACAAATGATTTCGCGCAAGGTACTGCGCAACTGAAAACAACCAACCAAAGAAAGAACCAATCCAATGAACGAAGAATTCGACTTCTCCAATTTCGACGCCACGAGCATCGACACCTCGTACACCGGCGAGAGCCAGCCCGTTCCTGCGGGAGTCTACGAGGCGATGATCACCTCGTCCGAGATGAAGCGGAACAAGTCCGGCACCGGCTCGTACCTCTCCATCGGACTCACCATCGTTTCCGGCGAGCACGCCAAGCGGATGGTGTTCGACAACCTCAACATCGTCCATCAGTCCGAGCAGGCCCGCGAGATCGGACTGCGCACCCTCGCAAAGATTTACAAGGCGTGCGGCAAGACGCGCGTTCGCTCGCACGAGGAACTGCGCAACATCCCGATGCTCGTCAAGGTCGCCGTCCGTCCGCCGGAAGGGCAGTTCGCCGCCAGGAACGAAGTCAAGGACTACGCGCCCGATCCGAACTACGTCCAGACGCCGGCGCCCGCCGCGCCCGTCGCCCCGGCGCCGGTCCCGCAGCCGCAGTTCACGGCCGTCCAGACGCCGGCCGTTGCGGCCACGCCCGTTCCTCCCGCTCCTCCCGCCAATCCTGCCGGACAGTACCCGTCCGGCCGCGCGCCGTGGGTCCGATAGAGTTCGAGTTCCCGTTCCCGCCTTCGGAGAACACGTACCGCAGGCATGTCGGCCACATGGTCGTCATCAGCAGGCAGGGTCGTGTCTTCCAGAAGGCGGTGCGGGCCGTCGCACTCGCTTCCGGTTTCGTGCCGGAAGGGAGGGAGGCGCCGCCCGCGAACATCATTCGCGTTCCGGTCCACGTCCGCGTGGAACTCTTTCCGGCGGACGCCCGGAGGCGCGACTTGGACAACTACCTCAAGGCCCTCTTCGACGCCATCACCGCGGCGCAGGTCTGGGAAGACGATTCGCTCGTCAAGGAACTGCACGTGAAGATGATGCCGAAGGTCGAAGGCAACGCCTTCTGCTACGTCCGAATCTCGGACCTCTCCGAATGAAACTCCGCCCGTACCAACTCGAAGCGGTCGCCGCGACATACGACCACCTCTCCAAGAAAGAGACGAACCCCTGCGTCGTGATTCCCACGGCCGGCGGGAAGAGTCTCGTCCTCGGCCAGATTGCGGCCGACGTGGTTTCGCGTTGGAACGGGCGGGTCCTCATCCTTGCCCACGTCAAAGAACTTTTGCAACAGAACGCCGAGAAGGTGCGGGCCATCTGCCCCGACATCGAGGTGGGCATCTACTCGGCAGGTCTGAATTCGCGCGACACGGACACGCCCGTCCTCGTGGCCGGCATTCAATCCGTCTATCAGCGAGCGCAGGAACTCGGCACATTCGACCTCGTGATAGTCGATGAGGCGCACCTCATTCCCGAAGACGGTGACGGAATGTACCGGACATTCCTCGCCGCAAGCAAGGAACTTTGTCCCCATCAGCGAGTCGTCGGATTCACCGCCACGCCGTACAGGGTTCAGGGCGGCCTCATCTGTAAACCGGAGAACGTGCTGAACGAGGTTTGCTACGAGGTGGGAGTCCGGCGCCTCATTGCCGAGGGGTACATCTCCAAGCTCACGGCGAAGGCAGGACATTCGACGATCGACCTCACGGGCTTGCACGTTCGCGCCGGCGAGTTCGTGGCCGAGGACGTGGACAAGGCGGTTGGCAACAAGTCTGCCGTCGATTCGTCCGTCGCCGACATGATCGAGAGGGCGAAGGGGCGCAAGTCCATCATCGTCTTCTGCTCGTCGGTCGCACACTGCTCGTCCGTCGCCGACCGCATCCGGGAACTCACCGGCGACCGCGTTGCCGTCGTCACGGGCGAGACGCCTTCGCACGAGCGCGCGAAAATCATTCAAGAATTCAAGGGCGTCACACAGACCGACTTGTTCGGAAACACCGAGCCGTCGATCCGGTGGCTCTGCAACATGGGAGTCTTGACGACCGGCTTCGACGCCCCCAACATCGACTGCGTGGCGTTGTTGCGCCCGACGAAATCGGCCGGGCTCTACGTGCAAATGGTGGGCCGCGGCTTCCGGCTCTCGCCCGAGACCGGCAAGCAGGACTGTCTCGTTCTCGACTACGGCGGGAACATCGCTCGCCACGGGCCTGTGGACGCCGTGACCGTGAAGGAGAACCGTGGCACCGGCTTGAAGGACAAGGAGACTCCAATGGCGAAGGAGTGTCCGAACTGCGCCGAGATGGTCCACCCGGCCGTGATGGTCTGTCCGGCATGCGGCTTCGAGTTCCCAAAGCCGACATCGGAACTGGACGACCGCGCGCGCAACGGCGGCATCCTGTCCGGAGAAGTCTCGTTCGACGACCACCAGATTCGTCGGGCCGACTACGACGTTCACGTCAAGCGCAACGCCGAGCCGGGCGCTCCGCGCACTGTGGAATGCGACTACTTCGACGCGGACGACTTTCGCGTCATCCATCGCGAGTGGCTCTGTCCCGAGCACACCGGATACGCCCGGCAGAAGTTCGAGCGTTGGTGGCACGAGCACGCGCGTCGCGACATCTACCCGCCCTTCAGCGCGGAAGAAGTGGCGGCGCTCTGTCGAAACCCGGCCATCGTCCGGCAGCCGAGCGCAATCACGGTGAAGACCGTGGCGGGCGAGAAGTACCCGAGGGTGGTCGGGTACGCCCTCAAGGATTTCGCCGACCCGATGCCGAACCCGGCCGAACCGCCGGAACCCGGCTCGGACATCGGCGTCGCTTTCGAACCTTCTTCCCAAGACGTTTTCGACGATGACGACAATCTCCCTTTCTGACGCGGAGAATCTCCGCTCCGCAGGGCTCTCCGTCCTGCCCGCCGACCGTGCGCACAAGCGCCCGGCTGTCGGCGGGTGGAAACAATACCAGACGCGCATCGCGACCGCGCAGGAACTCGACGCCTGGTTCGCCCAACCGCGCGACGGCGTGTGCGTCGTGTGCGGGCGCGTGTCCGGCAATCTGGAATGCCTCGACT
>JAEEGL010748910.1_pt1 | contig 15015 bp, 12 predicted proteins | sample 9134231 | NCBI WGS metagenome assembly JAEEGL01 (sample SAMN16246548, study PRJNA631951) | gut metagenome | biome: gut microbiome; feature: rumen; material: fiber-attached | host: Bos | place: Iran: Karaj | collected 2018-10 | reverse complement strand
TGGAAGACCTCTGCGCACCAGCGGAGAGCCTCTTTAAATGTAGGAGCTCCCACAGGCATTATCATGAACTCCTGAGTGTCAACGGCACTGTCAGCGTGAGCTCCGCCGTTGAGGATATTCATCATAGGCACGGGGAGCTTTGTTCCCTGAACGCCGCCGAGGAATCTGTAAAGCGGGATATCGAGAGCTGTAGCGGCAGCTCTTGCGCATGCGATGGAAACTGCAAGGATAGCGTTTGCGCCGAGGTTGGACTTATCCTTTGTGCCGTCCTTCTCGATCATTGCCTTATCTACAGCGTAAGTGTCGGACGCGTCCATACCTACGAGCAGGTCGCAGATAACGTTGTTGATGTTGTCAACAGCCTTCTGTACGCCCTTTCCGAGGTAACGGCTCTTATCGCCGTCACGGAGCTCGAGCGCCTCGAACTCACCGGTCGATGCACCGCTGGGTGCTGTGCCTCTTGCTACGGTACCGTCAGCGAGGGTAACTTCCGCCTCGACTGTAGGATTTCCTCTCGAGTCAAGTATTTCTCTTCCGACTACGTCAACGATTTCTAAATAGGTCATTTGAAAAACTCCTTCTTTCCGTCCTTTTCCGGGAACGGTTGATAATTTGCAGTTCCGCCCGCTCCTGACACGGGCTCTGCACTGACACATAGATTTTACCATATTTTAACTGATTTGTCAAGTGAAATTTTGTGCAATTTCCAGCCACTATATGAACAAAGATGCTTTGACGACTCTGACCGCTTGCAATTTCGCAGAAAATGTAGTATAATGTGAAAAAAGCGAAGCGAGGTAATATTATGCTGTTTTTCAAAAAGAAGGACAAGGAGGCTCCGTCGGACGAGAAAAAGGCCGCAAGAGCAATGCCGCGGACGAAAAAGGTGCAGTTCCTGCCGATGAAGCTCTCCGAGCTCACGGAGCTGCTGAATTCCGACCTTAATGCGATAACCGGGCTGGAACCGGTAAATTACTATGCCTCGAAGGACAAATATATACAGTGTACATTCTACTTCACCGACGACTACAGCGAGGTGTATCTCAACTGCGAGCTGTACGAGAATGACTTTATGCGCGGCTCCACTCCATATTACAAGGCCGATTACGAGCTTATGAAAAAGACTGTCATAAAATTCGGGCAAAGGATATAACCGCGGAACTTAATTCCGTATTTTGCCGGAACGACACATCGAAAGGACTATTATATGCAGGATCACATCACGGATATCGACAAACTTCTGTCAGACCTCGACACAATGCCCGTCAGAGCGGACAGACTCGTTTCACGGAACGCCTCGGAAAGCGCGGTGCGGCTGTTTGATTACCTGAAAAGCGTCTATGGGAAGAAATTCATCTCGGGACAGCAGTATCTCCAGCGCGAAGAACTCGAGGACGAGGTGTATTTCGCGGAGACCGGGGATCTGCCCGCGATAAGGGGCTACGACCTTATGGATATGGACAAGGAGTACGGCGACGACCAGGTGAACAGAGCGATAAAGTGGGCAGCGGACACCGGCTGCATCATCACGATGTGCTGGCACTGGTACGCTCCCGACGACTTAGGCGACCCCAGACACTGCGACTGGTCGTTCTACTACAAAACAACTTCATACGACCGCAGAACTTCCTTCGACCTGCTGAAAGCCGTCGAATACGGCACCCCGGAGTACGATTTCGCCGTATCGCGTATCGACAAGGCTGCCGCGGCGCTGCGGGAATTTGAAAAAGCGGATGTCCCCGTGCTGTTCAGGCCGCTCCACGAAGCAAGCGGTGACTGGTTCTGGTGGGGGCGTCGCAAAAGCGCTCCGGAAGAGACCGCAGCCGCATATAAGAAGCTCTGGTATATGATATTCGACCGTATCGAAAATTTCCACAAGCTCACCAATATAATATGGGTCTGGAACGGGCAGGATAAGGATATGCAGGTGCACCCCAACACCTTCGACATCGTGGGTGACGACATCTACAGCGAGCGAGACGACGACCATTCCGCACAGAAGGAACGCTTTGCTCTTATGACGGAAATGTCGCACGGAAAGCTTGTCACGCTGTCGGAATGCGGCTACATACCCTCGCCGGACGAAATGCGGAAAGACGGCGTAAAGTGGCTGTGGTGGCTGCCGTGGTGGGGAAGCTTCACCATTCAGTACGGCGAAAACAACCGCCCGTGCCCTGACGAGAACGGAAAACCCCGCAAAACCGAGAAATACATGCGCGGGAGCTTTCTGAAAGACACGTTCGCCGACGAGGACGTCATAACGCTGTCAAGACTTCCGTTCTTCAAAGGAAAAAACACGCTCCCGGAAAAACTGCGATAGCAATTGATAATTGATAATTGATAATTGACAATTGATAATTATGGAGTCCGCTTCGCGGACGGTTCTGAATCGTGACAAAACCGGACACCTGCTGCGCTTTCTAAAAAGTATATATATGAGGTAGATGTTATGAGAAAAATCAAAAATGCCGCTGCGGCACTCGCAGCCTTACTGCTGCTGTCGGGGTGCGGGACGAAGCCTCCCGAAAAGGCAGTGATAGCCGACAACACGGTGGCAACGACAACAGCGCCCGCGGAAACATCCGGCATATCGGACACCGACGAGCTTGCCAAATACAGGATAACCTGCGCGGAGGTGGCCTACAAGACGCTGCAGGCCGAAGATATCGGCTACCCGCCCTATATGGAGGTCACGGACGAAACTATGCTCTCCGAGGTTATGGGCTACGATATGAGCGTTGCCGAGGACAGCTGCGTTTACTGCCAGCTCGTAAGCTCCGACCTGTTTGAACTCGCGGTGATACGGGCTTCCGAAGGCAATATCGATGCAGTGAAGCAGCAGCTTTACGACCGCAGAGACTATCTTATACAGCAGGCGGCGTTCTATCCCGCACAGGCGGCGGCTGCCGAGGCAACGATAGTTTCGGAGCAGAACGGGTACTGCTTTCTGATATGCTCGGCGGACTCCGAGGCTATCTCAAAGCACGTTCTGTACTATATCATGCTGAATTAAACTATATCCCCCCGCCTCCTGCGGGGGGATATATGGTTTTTGCTGCCTCCGAGGGGTATAAAGAACCGATGCCGTATAAACGGCACCGGTTCTGTCTATCATACAAGCTACTACCTTTTCAATTTCCGTGTTACGGTCTTTTGGTGCAGCGGGTCTGTCGGTCAGCCCCTCTGTCACCTTCGGTGACACCTCCCCTCTATAGGGGAGACCACGCTGCCGCCAGACAAGGGCGCGTAGCCCTTGTCCTGTCTGGAAAGACAGCGCGTAAGCGCCGCTGAACAGACTCTCTTATTTCTTCTCCTTGACAAAGCCTTTTCGCAGCAGCGGGATGAATATGCCGCCGAGAGCGTTTCCGAGCGACATAAGCAGTATGTACAGCACCGAGGTGAAGTCGATCATTCCCGCGACGGAGAAATAGAACATATTGGCTATGCAGTGCTCAAACCCGCTCAGAATGAACACCATGACGGGCAGGAACACCACGAGCATCTGCGCGACGGGATTGGTGAATGTCTTGTAGCCGTCCGCCGCAATGAACATCAGCATTCCGCAGAAGAACGACAGTATCAGCAGGCTCGGTATGCTGTCCGCAAGCTTGGTCTGACATAATCCCGCAGCTTTTTCGGCAATTGCCGCCCCTGCACGGGTAAAGGTCATCATCAGCCCCGTGAGATACGTTCCGATGAAGTTGCCGACCCATATCACAGTGAGGTCGATCAGGTATTTCGGCTTGTTCTCGACCGCATAGCCGACCTTTCCGGTAAACAGCATCAGGCCGAACGTGAGTATGACGAACAGCCCGAGCCCGAACAGGAAAGCGCCCATATAGCGGTTGTCGCAGGACAGGTTGACTATACCGCCTATACCTATGGCAAAGCCCGTAAGTATGGCTTTCAGCAGGATATCTATGTATCTTTTCATTTACTTATCTCCTTGTGCGGCAGACCGGCTTCTCTCCCCCGTGTACGGCGGAAACGCCGGTCGGTTGCCGTAAGCAGTGCCTGTCATTTTACATCAGGCCCGCGGCCATTTTTTTAAACGCCGCCGCAGGCGGCACCACAATTATCAATTATCAATTGTCAATTGTCAATTAATACTCAACGCCGTACTGCGCGCGGTATTCCTTCATTGCGGAAAGGTACTCCCTGCCGCCTATGACGCCGCCCTCAATAGCAGCGATTATGTCGTTTATGGTGACTATCGGGTAAACCTTTACGCCGAACTCCTTATATGCCGACTGAACTGCGCTCATATCGCTGTCGAGAGCCTTTTCCATGCGGTCAACGGTTATGACCATGCCCGTGACATTGACGTCCGCGGCTTCTCTGAGCTTCGGGAGCACCTCGCGCAGAGCCTTTCCGGAGGTCATAACGTCCTCGATTATGACTACCTTTTCGCCGTCGGTGAGCTTTTTGCCGATGAACATACCGCCCTCGCCGTGATCCTTGGCTTCCTTGCGGTCAAAACAGAAGTTCACGTCGCGCCCGTATTTACCGTAGAGAGCCGATGCAGCTCCGGCAGCAAGAGGAATGCCCTTGTATGCGGGGCCGAACAGGGTATCAACTTCAATTTTGTTCGTTTCGATGCAGTCTGCATAGTAAGCGCCCAGCTCGGATATCTGCCTGCCAGTGACGTAGTTGCCGGTGTTGATGAAGTACGGTGCCTTTCTTCCGCTTTTCAGTGTGAAATCGCCGAATTTCAGCACTCCGCACTCCGACATAAATCTTATAAAGCCTTCTTTGTGATTCATTTTTTCTGTCCTTTCGTTTTTTTGTTTATTATAACATATTTTTTCGGGAAATGCAACAAATTTTTTTGTGAGGATATGGATGGGTTTCTCTTCTTTTTTCTTCGGCTCGCCAATTATACAGCAGGCCGTGAGGGTTTGTCAAGGGTACTCCAAAAAATTTTCCTTCGTAAAATTTTTCGAAGCCTCCCCCTTGACAAACCCTCGCGTCTGCTGTTCGCGGCAATCAGCCGAAGAAAGGAAAAGAATATTGCGGGATTTTGCGGAAACTCCTGCACGCCGCTTAACGCCGGCGAGTGCTGACAGTCTGTACAAACTCTCTGCGGGGATCGGGTCCGGTGCAGAACCACCGTCTGTACCTTGCTGCTCTCTCTCCGCGCTCTGAAAATTTTTAAAAAAATGTTGCAAATATTATAATATTGTGATATAATTGTATTTGTATGCTTATGCTCTAATGAAATAACAGGAGGCTGCTAACGATGGGAACAGCATTCTCGGCGGCAGATATACTGCTGCCGACCAACACAGATATGGAAAAATGGGCGGTCGCTGCCTGCGACCAGTACACCGGTGAGCCCGAATACTGGGCAAGAGTGGAGAAGCATGTGGGAAATTCTCCCTCAACGCTCGGACTTATTCTCCCCGAGGTCTATCTTGAAGAGACCGATGTCGATGCAAGAATAGACCGCATCCACGAAAACATGAAGAAAATGCTTGCTGACGGGATATTCCGCGAATACAAGGACGCGCTTATCTACGTCGAGCGCGTACAGTCCGACGGTATGGTGCGCAAGGGCATCGTCGGAGCTATCGACCTCGAACAGTACGACTACCACGCAGGAAGCGACTCGTCCGTGCGCGCAACTGAGGCCACCGTCCCCGAGCGCATCCCTCCCCGCCTTAAAGTCAGAGAGGGCGCAGTGATAGAGCTCCCGCACGTCCTTATACTCATAGATGACGAGGATATGACGGTCATAGAGCCGTGCGAGCGCGTCAAGACCGACTCGAAGCCGCTCTACGAGACAAAGCTCATGGAGGGCGGCGGCAGGATAAAAGGCTGGCTGCTCGATCATCCCGCTAAGAGAAGCATTTTCAGCGCTCTCGAGAAGCTCAGCGACAACGAAGCTTTCAACAGGAAATACGGGCTGAACAAGTTCCCGACGCTGCTGTTCGCGGTAGGCGACGGCAATCACTCGCTCGCAACGGCGAAGGAATACTACGAGCGGCTGAAAGCTGCCAACCCCGGACAGGACTTCTCGAACCACCCGGCAAGATTCGCGCTCGCGGAAATAGTCAACCTGCACAGCCCCGCGATACGCTTTGAGGCAATACAGCGCATTGTAAAGGGCGTTGACCCCGAAAAGCTCATGGAAGCCGCAAAGAAGAAGCTCGGGCTCGGCAGCGAGCTGTCAAGCCAGCGTTTCATCGCGGTCTATGGCGGAAAGGAGCAGCTTTTCTACATACACGACAAGACTTCCGAGCTGTCTGTGGGAACGCTGCAGGATTTCCTCGACGACTACACCTCCGAGAACGGCGGCAAGGTCGATTATATCCACGGTGCCGATGTTGTGCGGCATCTCGCCAAGCGTGACAACGTAATAGGCTTCATACTGCCGGATATGCAGAAGTCGGAGCTTTTCCCGACGGTAATAAAGGACGGCGCGCTTCCGCGTAAGACTTTCTCCATGGGACACGCCGCAGACAAACGCTTCTATATGGAATGCAGAAAGATAACGAGGTAATAGAAATGACAAGATTTGCAAAACGCTGCGGGAGCCTGCTGCTCGCACTGATATTCTCCGTATTCGCTGTCGCGGTGCTGTTTCCCGTAAAGGCATCCGCCGGAACTATCATCAAGTATGAGCTCACCTACCCCAAGAATGCCGTAACGCTGACATTCACGCCGCAGAGCAGCGATAATACCATATATTTCGCGACAAACGGCAATACCCCCACCAAGAAGTCGAGAAAGTACACCAAGCCGCTCACCGCAAAGGAGAAAACGACTGTCCGCGCGGTGGAATACAACAAGAAGGGCAAGACCGTCGCGACCTTCAAAATGGTGATAATGCCGAAAGCTGCCAATCCGACGATAACCACCGAAGTAAAAAACAATGTGATATATGTGACTATAAAGTCATCTTACAGCGATGCCGCTATCTATTACACCACTGACGGCACCGTCCCGACAGAGTCCGCCACACGCTATACAGGCAGCTTTGAGTGCAAGTCGGGCACCGTGATCAAGGCACGCGTTTTCAGAAACGGCATGAGAGCAAGCAATGTAGCAGCAGTCAAGGCCAAGAAGACTGACGATACCACCGAATACGCCGCTGACAGCATTGAGGTCCAGATTCTCAACTATGTCAACTCTCTCCGCCACTCTTACGCCCGCGACCCGCTCAAACTCTCCGCGAGCCTTTGCCAGGCAGCTGAAATACGCGCTAAGGAGCTCGCCGAAGTGTGCAACCATACCCGCCCCGACGGCAGAGGCTGCTTTACGGTCCTTTCCGACCTTGAGATCTCCTATAACGTAGCCGCGGAGAACATAGCCGCAGGCCAGCCCGACATCGAAAAGGTAATGAATGAATGGATGTCTTCGCCTACGCACAAAAAGAATATGATAGGCAAGAGATTCAACAAAATTGGTATAGCGTGCGTAAAGCACCACGGTATGATGTACTGGGTGCAGATATTCACCAACTGATACGGTATGACATTATATGACACACAATGAAGATAACCTCCCGTCGTGCGAGTTTCATCACGTCCACGACGAGCTCCTTGCGAAGATAAGCGCCGTTATGCCAGATGAGGACTCGCTTTTCGACCTCGCGGAGCTGTACAAGATTTTCGGCGACAGTACACGCATCAAGATCCTGTACGCGCTGTTCGAGGCGGAGCTCTGCGTCTGCGACATCGCTACACTTATCGGTATGAGTATGTCGGCTGTTTCGCACCAGCTTCGGATATTGAAGCAGGCAAGTCTGGTGAAATTCCGGCGGGACGGAAAGACGGTGTTTTATTCGCTGGCCGATGACCATGTAAGGTCTATCCTCGGACAAGGGATGGAGCATATCAGCGAATAGCAGCGGCTTTCGGACCCGACTGCGAAGCCGGCATAAGTTTTTTGGGAAAGTCCCCGATCCCGGGAGAAGCGACCTCAGCGCTTCTCCCGATACAAAGGTGGTGATACCGGTGGCGGTGCCTACAATTGAAGAATTTATAGAGCGCAGCAAGGTGAACTGCGAGGCTGCGGCGCGGCTTACCGTCAAGAGACGGTACATCGACGCGCTGCCGGAGGGTACTTCCGCCGAGGACGCTGCCGCACGGGCGCAGGAATATCTTGAAAGCGCACAGGGGCAGCAGGAATACGCCGAGGCGCTCAACGCGGGAAAGTTCTACAAGGCGCTGATATCGGAGAATGCCGCTTCGGAGCCGAAAGTGGTCGATTCTTACCGCAAGTATGTAACCGGAATGCCGCAGAAAGGCGCGGTGAGCACGGCTGTGAGCCGCTCGGCAAAACGCCGCGAGCAGCGAAAGCGCAAGAAAGCCAAGGCAAAAGCCGGTCACAAGAAGTATTTCGAGATATACCAGACCTTCGTTTTTTCGCCGGATGACGAGCAGATCGCATTCGACCTCGCTGCGGATATGATACGGGAATTTTACTCGGACGTCCGCAACATCGTCACCGGCAGACTTATGAAGGACGTTTACAGCGAATTCGTCAGCCGCGCGGTACAGACGAAGTTCCAGCGTGTGCTGAATGACGAGGCCTCGCTGAACCCGCGGCGCATAGATGCGATAATATCGCGCGTCAGCAAGATATACGGCTCACTCAACGAGCTCATAATGGGCACCTGCGTGGATATAATCCTCGCCGACTCGGGGTATATCCCCGCGACGATAAACGGCATAAAGCGGGAATTCCTCACCGCGTACTGCCCGCAGTACCCGAAGCTTTCCGCGATGTACGACCGGCTGCGCTCAATGTTCGGCCGCGACGCACTCACGGAGATAATACACTCCGGCAGTGAATACCGCAAGGCTGTCGGATATATGGAAAAGCAGATAAATATAATGGAGACCGCGCACGAGCTGATCCTGCGCGAGATACCCGACAACGCCATTGACCTGTACCCGAACGCGAGAGGCATTGAGCGACGGTTCATACTGCACCTCGGGCCCACCAACTCGGGAAAGACCTACAGCTCGCTTCAGGCGTGTATGCGGGCGGAAACGGGAGTTTACCTTGCACCGCTGCGACTGCTCGCCTACGAGATATGCGAGAAATTCAACATAGAAGGCGTACCGTGCCGCATGAAAACGGGCGAGGAAGAGATAGACGTGCCTTTCGCGTCGCATACCTCCTCCACCGTGGAGATGCTCGACGTAAACGAGCATTACGACGTCGCGGTAGTGGATGAATGCCAGCTCATTGAGGATGAGGAACGCGGCGGCGCATGGACGGCAGCGATACTCGGACTTGTTGCGGACGAGATACACCTTTGCGCGTCCGAAAATGCGGAGAACATACTGATAAAGCTTATTGAGATGTGCGGCGACAGCTACGAGATCGTGTATCACGAGCGGTCGGTGCCGCTTGTGCCGGACAAGCGTGACTTCGTCTTCCCGCGCGATGTGGAGCCGAATGACGCGCTGATAGCGTTCTCGAAGCGCTCCGTGCTGAATTACGCGGAACAGCTCCGCACGCTTGGCATCCGTGCCAGCGTAATTTACGGCGACCTGCCGTATGATGTGCGCAGGAACGAAGTCTCGCGGTTCATACGAGGAGAAACGGATGTTGTCGTTGCCACAGACGCCGTGGGAATGGGACTTAACCTTCCGATAAAGCGGGTGGTGTTCCTCGAAACATACAAGTACGACGGCAGAAGAAGACGCTTCCTGCACGGCACGGAGGTCAAGCAGATAGCCGGACGCGCGGGAAGAATGGGAATGTACGATGTGGGGTATTTCAACTCCGCGGAGTTCAAGGGCGATATCATAAAGAAGCTCCGAAAGCCGAGCCACGATGTCAGGAAGGCGAGACTGCGCATTCCCGAGAGCATTATCGCCGTGGATATGAAGCTGTCCGATATACTGCTGCGGTGGGGAACTATTCCCGACGACGACATTTTCACACGAAACAATGTGGAGCGCGAAGTGGCGCTGAGCCGTGAGCTCGAACGTTACAGCAGCGATAAGCTCCTTATATACAGATTTATAACCATACCCTTCTCCGAAACGCGCAGGGAGCTGTATGAATACTGGCTCGACCTGTTCATGGCGGAGATATACGACGACCGTTCCTCGTCGGCGGCTTATGCGGGAGCGATAAGACGGGAACTCGACTCGGTATCGGACGAAATGACCGGACTTGAGCGCAACGAGCTTGCCTACCGCAAATGCGATATACTGTACTTCTATTTCGACAGGTTCGGCGTAAAGGAAGACCTTGAAGTCATTATGGACCTCAAGCACCTTATTTCACTGAATATTATGAACTACCTTTCGGGACAGGACTGACAACCCTGTCCGGCTGCCCGGAGGACGTGACGATATGAAGAATAAACGCATTACCGCACCCTCGATGAAGCATCTGAGCCTCGGTGTCAGCATTGCCGTTTTCGGGATACTGACCGCGGCGATCATTATCATTATCAATTTTTCCCGCGTTGAAACAGCAGGAGACCCGCTGAAGGATACCACGAACGTCGGGCTGATACTGGTGGGTCCGAAAGATGACCGCGGCTGGAGCAGCTCGCATTACGAGGCACTTGAACGCATTTCCGATGAACTGCACCTCAATATAGTAGTAAAAGAGAATATCCCCACCGACAACCGGTGTTATAACACGATAAAAGACCTTGTGGAAGACGACAACTGCAGGATCGTCATCTGCGCGTCAGACCAGTACGGCAAATACTGCGAGGAAGCGGCAAAGAAGTACTCCGACCGTGTATTCCTGCACTGCGCGGGACGTGAGGAAGGCCCCAACATAGGCTCGTACTTCGGGAGAATGTACGAGATACGCTATCTGAGCGGCATCATCGCCGGCAATCAGACAAAGACCGGGCATATCGGCTATGTGGCGGCATTCCCGAGCTCGACGGTGGATCGCGGGATAAACGCGTTCACACTCGGTGTGCGCAGCGTGAACCCCGATGCTACGGTACACGTTTCGTTCTGTAACTCTTGGACCGAAGATTCGCTTGCGATGGCATCGGTGAATATGCTGATAGACAAGTGCGATTCGGATGTGATAGCCACACACACGGATTCGCTCTCTGCGCTGCGGAAAGCGGACGAGCGCGGTGCGTGGATAATCGACTGTGATTACGACAATTCCGAACTGTTCCCGAATACATACCTTACCGGTTGTGTCTGGAAGTGGGACAGCTATTACAGAGAGCAGATACTGTCCGTCCTGCAGGGGAAATTCCGCGGGGAATGGCAGTGGCTCGGCATAGAGTCGGGCATTATGGAGCTCGTGGATCCCGCAAAAACGGGCAACGCTTACCCGGGATACGAAACGGCTCTCGAAAATGCCCGCGAACAGCTCACTAAACACACGACCGATGTGTTCTTCGGGCCGATAAACGATATCGACGGAAGGCTCCGCATACCGGAAGGCGAGTCGATGTCAGACGACCGGATGTACGATAACTTCGACTGGTATGTGGAGGGTGTTAAGATTGAAGCGCGAGTCAAATGATGATCTGCGGATGTTCCGTCTGACATATATAGCCGCGGCGGTCGTCATGGTGCTCGGCATTGTCGCTATGGTACTGAGCGCTGTGATAAAGGACGACGACCGGCTTAAGGTCGGCTGCGTGCTGATCGGCTGCTACGAGAGTGATTCCGAGCGCGTCAGGGAAAATACAAACGGGCTGCGGGAGACCTGCGCAACGACACAGACACCCATGATCATGCTGGAGAATGTCGCCGCCAATACCGCGGACTGTGAAAACGCGATAAGAGAGCTGATAGCGGACGGCTGCCGTGTGATAATGCTGCCCTGCCGCGGGTCGGAAGACCTGGTGCGGGATATCGCGGCAAGATATACGAATGTCACATTTTGTCTCTCTGCGGCCGGCGACAGCAGCGGAAACATCGTTTACTGCTGCGGCAGGATATATCAGGGAAGATACCTTTCCGGCGTTATCGCGGGACTTACCACAAAGACAGGCGTTGTCGGCTATGTTGCGGGAATGCCCTGCACCGAGGTGTACAGGTCCGTGAATGCGTTCGTGCTCGGAGTAAAGAGCGTGAACCCCGATGCAAGGGTAAAGCTGACATATACGGGAGAATGGGCCAACGCCAAGCTCGGACAGGAAGCGGTCGTCCGCCTTATGTGGAAGTCGGCGGACGTTATAGCGTATCAGCAGGACGACAACAGCGTCGCCGCTGCCTGTGAAGCGCTCGGCATAGACTATGTGTGCTCCCGTGAAATTCCGGAACCGCGCAGCGAGCATATGCTGGTGAGCAGCGAATGCGACTGGGTGCATATCTACGACAAGGTCATACGCGACGGAATGGCCGGAAGATGCGGTGAGCAGGGCACATACTGGCTCGGACTCAACGAGGGCGGCATTTATATGTCCGCACTCTCGCCGAACGTGAGCATCCCCGCGGCTACTTCGTATGAAATGGAAAAAGCAAGGATCATCGCGGGTCCCGATGTGTTCTCGGGAGTTATCTGGGATGAAAGCGGCACGCTGCGCTGCGGAGCTGACGAGGTCATAGGCGATGAAGTGCTGCTGAACGAAATGAATTGGCTTGTCGAGGGGGCGGAGACGGATGAATAGCAGGCCTTCCATTAGAAAAACGCGCATCGTGGTAAATATCTGCTTCATCATAGCCCTTATCTTTGTGGGCGCTCTGATGAGCAGCCGTCTCAACCTGCTGCTCAACCGCTTTACGGAGGGTCAGGTCGCAAGACAGGCGGAAGCTGTCGCGGAAAAGACATCACAGACCCTGCTGACGGAGCTGAATGCGCTTTCAGGCAAGTCCGCCGCTATTGAGAACAGTATGGGGCACATGAACGATGTACTACACGCAATCGAACCGACCCGCGACCATCTGCGGCTCGGTATGCTTGCCACCGACGGCACCGCCGTTTACGGAGATGAGGTCTCCTCTGTTGACTTTATGGGCATACAGGCATCGTTCCGCGGCCGCGGTATGATAAGCTACAACGCCACAAAGGGGCTGTTGTTCAGCTACCCCGTGTATAACGGCAATAATATAAAGTATGTGCTGTATGAACTCTGCCCGGTAAACTACATAGGCGAGGTATTCAGCATAGAATGCTATGACGGTATGGGACGCGCTATGGTGATATCGCAGGACGACCAGCTGATAATACCGTTTGCGAACGCTTCAAACGAGGACGTTGACTTTTTCGGGCGCAGCGAGGTCAGAGCGGTTTATGACACGCTGAAGACCGAGCTCGAAAGAAAAGTCTGCACCGCAAAGTTCATCTCCGTGAAGGAGGGCGGCAGATTCATCTTTATGTCGGATATACCCTCGACGGACTTCATACTGACGGGCTTTGTGGATTACGATACGGCGGCGCCGGGTGCGGAGAACATCATCCTGCTCGTTGCGTGCGTTTACGTAATGATAATCGTGCTGTTCATCATCGGCGCGGTGTACCTTATCATCACCGCCGACAAGATACACGACCACGAGGAGCTGCAGAAAGCCAAGGAGGTCGCGGAGGAGGCTTCCCGCGCGAAGAGCGACTTCCTCGCAAGTATGTCGCACGAGATAAGAACGCCTATCAACGCTATCCTCGGTATGGACGAGATAATACTGCGCGAATACGACGAGCCCTCTCTGCGGCAGTACGCGCTGAATATACGCAACGCGGGCAACACCCTGCTCTCGCTGATAAACGACATTCTCGACTTCTCGAAGATAGAGTCCGGCAAAATGGAGCTTATCCCCGTGGAATATGAGATGTCGCTGGTAATCTATGACCTGGTGAGCATGATGAAGGCGCGTGCGGAAAAGAAGGGGCTCAGCTTCGTTGTCAAGGCCGACGAGAATATCCCGCGCGTACTGTACGGCGACAATATCCGCATCAAGCAGTGCATACTCAATATCCTCACCAACGCGGTGAAATACACCGAAACGGGCAGCGTCGTTATGCGCGTGGATTTTGAAAATATCGACGAGGATCATATCTCGCTGCGCATAGCGGTCAAGGATACCGGTATCGGCATAAAGCCCGAAGATATCGAGAGGCTGTTCACGCCGTTCGAGAGAGTTGACGAGCAGCGCAACCGCAACATCGAGGGCACCGGCCTCGGTATGAGCATCGTTATGAAGATGCTCGCCATGATGGGCTCCAGGCTCGAGGTGCAGAGCGAATACGGCAAGGGCTCGGAATTCTCTTTCTCTATCGTGCAGGAAGTGCGCAGCCGCACACCTATGGGCGACTACGAGAAGAACTACATACACAATATGGAAGCGGAGATCACCGACCGCGAGCAGTTCACGGCACCGGACGCGCATATACTTATCGTGGACGATATCGAGATGAACCTCTCGGTAGTGTCGGGACTGCTGAAAAACACCGAGATCGGTATAGATACCGCACTCAGCGCAAAGGCCGCTCTCGAACTTACCGAAAAGAAGGAATACGACGTCCTTTTCATAGACGACAGAATGCCCGGTATGGGCGGTGTGGATATGCTCCGCGAGCTGCGTGAGCAGGAGGGCAACCCCAATTCCGGCAAGCCCTGTATCGTCCTCACCGCGAACGCCATTTCCGGCGCGAAGGAAAAATACATCAAGGACGGTTTCGAGGATTACCTTTCCAAGCCGATAGATGCCTCCGAGCTCGAAAAGACGCTGCTTCGGTATCTGCCGAAGGAAAAGGTCGTACATAACAAGGAGCGCACCGTAGTGCCGGTACGAAGGGTAACACCCGAGCCCGACAGAAAGAGCGTCGAAGATCTGAAACCGTATATCGGCACCGACGACCGCCTTTACGATGCAGTGCAGACGCTTATGAAACGAACAAGAAAATGAACCGTTAGAATTGCCGGAATATGACCGCACAGCGGGAAGGGAGGTGCCGGATATGCCGTACAGTACGATGTTTGAGCTTGCCGCTATACCTTTTATCGTAATACTGTATGTGTTTCTGCTGATACGTTACAAAAGCCGTACCGTGAAAGACAAGATGTTCTCGCGTATGGTGCTTTTCATTGCGCTCGCCGATATCTTCGACGTTATCCTTGTG